>ERZ780207.1388-NODE-1388-length-20852-cov-3.464875_pt1 | contig 20852 bp, 11 predicted proteins | sample MGYA00510977_ERZ780207 | MGnify/ENA primary metagenome ERZ780207 (study PRJEB29588, sample SAMEA2151383) | human gut metagenome | biome: human gut; feature: human-associated habitat; material: faeces | place: Denmark | collected 2008/2010 ... | reverse complement strand
ACCAGAGTTTGTAAACTATGTCTCTTTCTTTTTGCGCAATTTATTGTACCTTATCCAGGACACGGAATTATTAAGCGATTGTTACGAAATTGCAAACAAATTTGCGCATAAATCTTGACGTTATCGTCAAGGCGGTGAACAGGTTGCCCTGTTCACCGCCTCATATCACTTTGATTTTTCGCCAACCTTTGTGTTTACATATAATTAGGGATAAGCTCGGATTATTTCTGATCATCTCTTTACTTCAGATTCACAAATTCCACCCATCTTACCAGAAAGAAACTCCGTCAAAGGGGAGGCTGCATCCCGGGTTCTGCTTGTAGAACTTCTCTAAATAATCCGGCCGCCCTCCCACGAATATATCTATCGCATAGCAATCTTCCTCATTAAGGAATGCACCATGGGGAATCCCCGACGGCAAATAAATTACGTCTCCAGAAGTTATATGAAAAAGTTTACCGTCAATAATCTCATCACAGCTTCCAGATACAACTATCATTATCTGTGTCTGGGGATGCGTATGCACCTCAAATTCCGAAAACTTTTCCATTTTTAAAAAACTAAGTGTCAATTTTTCCGTATTGACTAGGTGACTTAGCGATCCTTTCACCAATTCCGTTTCAGGTACATCAGTTTGAGGTTTTACAACGTACATCGAAAAAACCTCTTCGGGTGCCACTATAAAATCATTTCTATTCATAGTTTTTCCGCCTCATTTAAACATATCCAACATATTTTGTGCCAAAAACAGGTCTTTTTGTCGTTCAGTCAAACATGGTGCTTTTTCAGCCCATTCAATCATATTGTTGTAAGTCCAAAACCTCATATTACCGGGAATGTCGCTTCCCCAAACAATTTTGCGCTCACCAGCAATATTTAGCAGATGCTCTAATACCCACATTGCACGCTCCATATTTCCGGCTGTTTCAACAATCGCTGTAAGACCCATATAGATATTTTCTTTTCGACCTAACTCTGCCATTGCATCCCACTGCGGTCGCAGCTCAGAATCCGTATCAAAGTCATTTTTGCACATACAACCGTGCTCTATTATTATCGGCAGAGAAGGATATGCATCTGCTAACTTTGCAAATTGCTCTGTTTGATAGCCATTTGTTCCAATTAATCCCGTGTCAAACATTACAGCCATTTTATATTTTAATGCAATATCCCACAGATCGCTCATCCCTGGTGAATCAAAAACTCTTAAATCCCGATGCATTCCCGACCAGCCATACTGTTCGCTGATTTCCATCTTAAAGACGTTGGGTCTTGAAAGGGACGCATAATGCTCAAGTGTACTGGCTGCATCCTTGGAAAACGGATCAACCTGTACTGAAGCAAAAAATCTCTTTGGATACCTTGCAACTGCTTCCGATATATACTCGTTGCAATCTCCAATAACACTATTTTGGATAATGAAGGCTTGATCAACGCCTTCTTTGTCCATGTAGTTCAAAGCCAACTCAATTGGGAATGCCGAATCCGCAAGCCATTCTGGAATAAAAGACTCTTCTACTCCATTTACCAACATTCTTCCGTTCTTTGTTCCTTGAGTCTTCCCGCGTGTTGAAATTCCATCGATATACGGAAATGAATGAATATGTGCATCCACAATCCTTCTTCCATTTCTCACGGCGTATCTCCCCCTATTAATTCCTCATATGGGATACTCATAAGATAGTGCTGCATTCCATTTTCAAATGCTACCAACAATTGTTCTTCATTATCATCTTTCAGGAGATGCGGATAGAAAAACAGATTGTCTTTTTTACAAAGCGGTAACTTTCTCTTCCATGAATTAAGTCCATCATCACTAATCCATATTTCCAGATTTGTTCTCGATGAAAAAGAAGTCGGTCCCTTGTAGGAATTAGCATTAAATACCATGGCAACACTCTTGCCCAGTTTTGTCATCGAAATCTTACTTCCTGCCCCCGGGATATCTGTTGCACGTGCCGGAGTCCACGTCACACCACCATCCCAGCTTTCGCTGCGATAAAGGCATCCTGCTCTCTCCGCTCGTATCATCATCACCAAATGATCCGGTTCAATTTCAACAATATTGTTTTCCCACAACAGATAATCAGCTGACAAACACCCTTTTCGGTAGAAGGAATCTCCATTATCATCAGATATCATAACACCGCACTTTTTAGGCCAAACGGCATTATTCATGGTATCCTCCTCCGGTATGTCTTTCCAATCCCAGTCTTTTACACATTCTTGCCAATAAACCGGGAAAACAAGTCTACCGCTATTCAACTTAATTCCTTGACGAACACAAATTCCATTTACTCCGCCGCCGATACTAACAGGTTCCGTCCATGTCTTTCCGCAATCATTTGTGTAAGAAACGAAGGTCTGTAATTCTCGATACCTGCTTTCCGCGACATAGGTTTGAATAAATAACATGGGCTTGTTTTCGATTTCAGTGAACAATTCCGTTGCCCATACTGCCCTACAAGAGTGTTCAAATGCTACAGATGGTTCTGACCACGTTTTTCCGTTATCTGTGCTGCGAGTAACCAAGACTATATTATCATTAGCCGGCTCTCTCAGTCCGCCAGACAAAGCAAAAGATATCAAGCTTCCGTCTGGCATTCTGCGTAATACAGGTTCCCGGGCATACCGGTACTTTCCCTCTACATCCAATATTTTACTGGTTTTGTAATAGAATTGTTTCTCGCCCATAAATGCGTTCCTTTCCATTTATGCCCAGAAATCTTTCCCATCAAGTATAAAATCCAATTCCTCTGCAGTCATTACATAATTACAACTCGCCAAACTATTCAAAAGCTCAGACTTATTATAGGGGCCAATAATCGGAATAACCTGGAATGGCTGTGCATAATGGAAGCCCAAAGCAAGTTGCATAGAAGATCGACCAGTAAGCTTTGCAAGTTGATCTACTCTTTGCAAACGCGCCTTTGTCACATCATTCCAAAAGAATCGACGCGGGAACGCATGCTTTTCTCCCTCAAAGAAATCAGGCTCGTGCCAACGAACAAAGATACCTGCTGCTTGTGATGTGTAAGCAACCATAGGTTTTTGCGTTTCCTTATGATAATTCCATATATCCTCATCCGTGCACACCTGAATTTCATTATAAACAACCTCCGGATTGCTCCTCGCAAGGTTAAACATGATTTCATGTGCGCTAAAAGACCTGATTCCATGTTCTTCTGCGTAGGCATCCGCTTCCCGCATTCTTTGTCCACTCCAGTTAGAACAACCAAAGTATCGAATCTTTCCCTCCTTATGAAGCGCATTCATTGTTTCAAGGATTTCCCCTACCGGTCTACTGGGATCATCCTGATGCAGATAGTACATATCAAAATAATCAGTCTTCAAGTTTATCAGGCTGTCCTCAATGTCAGTTCTGATTTCCTGTTCTGAAAGACGTTTGATATGTGGCTTATCAATTGCATCCGCCGCGCCCTTTGTTGCAAGAACAATTTTATCTCTCTGATGATGTTGCGTAAGCCACTTACCAATCATTCGCTCGCAAAGTGGTTGATTTCCTGGATTCCAGCGACCATAAACATTAGCGGTATCAATAAAATTGCCGCCTTCGCCAACATAAGTATCTAGAATTTCCTCCGCCACTTTATCACTGATATGACTTGCAAACGGACCGGTTCCCAATGCAAGCGCCGAAACTCGTAATCCTGTACCATTTAAACGTACGTAACGCATATTGCTTCCTCCTTTTACCCCTTTACCGAACCCAGCGTGATGCCCCGTGTAAAATACTTCTGAAAGAACGGAAAAATCGCCATAATCGGTATAACTACAATTGTCGCTATAGCCATCCTAACCGTATGCGTCGGCATACTTCCCTGCATTCCAGCAACCTGTGTACCAGACGCTCCCGATTGAGCGAGAAACTGGATATCTTTCATCATCTTGTTCAATAAACACTGTGCACTATAAAACTGATTTTTCGTAGCATACATAGTCCCGTTATACCAATCATTCCAATAAGATATACCAATCAATAATCCGACGGTTGCTAATATCGGCGTTGACATCGGTACAACCAGTTTTATCAAAATACTAAATTCATTTGCGCCATCAATTTTACCTGACTCAATAATTGCCTGTGGAATGTTTGAAGAAATAAAAGTTCTGAGAATGATTACATTAAATGCATTAATTAATAGATGTGGTACAATCAATCCCATATATGTATTCTTCATTCCCAGAATCCGACTGTACAGCAAATATGACGGTACCATTCCTCCGTTGAATAACATCGTGAAAAATACAAAGAACGCAAGAAATTTCCGTCCGGCAAAATCCTTTCTAGAAAGCGGGTAAGCTAGCAAGAGCGAAAGACTCAATCCCAAAGCTGTTCCAACCAAAGTTACACCAATCGAAACCAAGTAGGAATGAAGGATACTCACACGATTGGACCAGAGATATCGATATGCAGCCAGACTTGTTTGTTCTGGAATAAAACGATAGCCATTAAGAATAATCGTGTTATTGTCAGTTATCGAAGCAGAAAATAGCAGCAACATTGGGAGAAGACAACACAATGCCAAAAGAGAGAACACTATTACTGCAGACGTATGCAAACCATTTCTTCGCATTCATGTTCACCCCCCTTAGAACAAAGAACTCTCCGGATCGATTTTCCGAACAACAGCATTGCATACCATCACCAGAACAAAACCAACTACCGACTGATACAAACCGGCTGCACTGGCCATACTTACGTCATTCATCTGCATGAGCGCTCGATAAACATAAGTATCAATTGTATTTGTTACCGAATAAAGCATTCCCGAATCCTGCGGCACCTGATAGAAAAGGCCAAAGTCTGAGAAGAAAATCCTTCCAATATTCATCAGCACCATCATAATGATGACCTGCTTCATCAACGGTATTGTAATTTTGATGATCTGTTGAAAACGAGTTGCTCCATCTATCTCTGCAGCTTCATAGTATGATTCATCAATTGATATGATCGACGCATAATAAATAATTGTCAAAAAGCCAAAATTCTTCCAGAAATTTACAAACGAAAGGATGAATGGCCAATATTTAGTCTCAGAGTACCAGGAAACCGGGGGTAAACCCATCGCCTTTAAAATGCTTCCATTTATATAACCCGTTTGTGCACTTAAAAAGGCATATACCAAATAACTGATTACCACAGTCGAAAGCAGATACGGCATTAATATTGCAGTTTGTATTGCTTTTAACATTCTCCTCGATCTAATTTCATTAAGAAGTATTGCAAGGATAACACTGCCAACCGTGTTAACAACAATAAAAAGAAGATTATAACCGATCGTATTTCGTGTAATAACCCACGCGGAGCTTGTGCTAAATAAGTATTTGAAGTTTGCCAATCCTACCCATTGACTGCCAAATATTCCGCCTCTAAACGTATAGTTCTTAAACGCAACTACGAGTCCTACCAGAGGCATATAGTTATTAATAAATAAGTACAAGACAGCAGGAAGCGCCATTAGATATAGGAAAGCATTCTTTTGGAATTCTCTTCTCCTATATCCATTTTTTCCTGCAATTTGAAGCCGTTTTATCATGGAGCACCTCCATTAGAGTAGAGATAACGGATGCGAAAGCTAAATTCGCATCCGCTGCTCTATTCAATTATCAAATCTTACTTTGCCTCGACCCACGCATCGAGCTGCTTCTGGCATTCGGCGATAAAGGTATCCACACCCGCCGCTTTCAAGGCTTCATTGAACTTCGGAATGTAGACCGCAGGATCGACCTCGCCACAACCAAGCGCACGCTTGTACTCATTGCAGACATTGGCAATAGCTGCTGCCTCCGTTTTTACGGGAGAAAGATCGAACGCGAATCCCAATGCCTTGGATTTAATCGCAGTATCGTTAAACTCGCGAATTTCATCCCACAGACCGTCACGGCCGCCGTCTTCCCAAATATTTGCAATAAGGGAGTTACCATAGTACCAAAGTTGAGCAATATGATATCCGCAATTGCTCTCATCTACTCCATCAGGATAGTTGATCAGTTGCTTGCTCCCCTCAACCTTCACCCAGTGCTTTCCTTCAATACCATAATTCAGCAGATTGACCAAACGCGGATCGGTATACATCAGATTGATAAACTCCAGCGCTTTCTCAGGGTTTTCAGAAGTTGCCGCTACGCACATCGTGCAACCGGTAACTGCCTCAGTCGTAGACAGCGCAAGAATATCATCGAAGAACAATTCGCGAACATCCATGCCTTGAGTCATCGCGTAAAGATCCATGATGGACCGGGGATGACCATAGCTCGAGAAGCAGAAGTACTTCTTCGCAGCCAGTCCTGCTGCGCCAGCGTCAACGTCAGTACTAGAATCCGGGTATACATATCCGGCAAGATACCATTCACGCACAAGGTTAATTGCTTTTTTATATTCTTCAGTTTCATAATAGTTCACAACCTTGAGCGGATCATCTTGACCGTAATTGAGCAGTACGCAGGTATCGCCCTGGGCTGTATCGCTCAAACGATCATAGTTTACAGAGATCGCATGGGTAACAACTCGATCTTCAAGCGGACCAATCGGATAAATGCCCGGGATCTTTTCCTTGACCTGCGCAAGTACCGCGGTAAAATCCTCCGGAGTGTGAACATTGGAAACATCGATTCCATATTCATCTGCAAGATCGCCATTGTAAAGAATCATAGGACGACGAGCAAAATCGCGAAGCGTCGGGAATCCATAGTACGCACCATTGATGAACGCTGCCTGCATGTAATCCTTGCCAATAGCCTCAAATGCACCCGGCGCATGTTCCATGATAAATTCTTCCGTCAGCGGAAGGATCTTTCCCTGAACAGCATCAGTAATCAGAGATGCGTTAGACAGATAAACATCAACCTGTTCTCCTCCGGAGATCATCAAGTTCGTCTGAGCATTATAGTCACTCAGATTAATGAACTGCGGCTCAATTTCAACTCCGATTTCGGCTCTCGTAATCTCATTGATCGCATCAATAACATCCTGTGTCTCGCGTGGAGCAACCGCCTGGAAAGGTGTAGCATAAACTAACTTGACAATCTCCTCGCTGGCACATGCGGTTGTAACCGTCGCCATACTGACTGCCAGTAAGACAGCAATCATCAAAACAGTCAAAAGTCTCTTCATACGGTGTTCCTCCTTGTCGTTTTACCTGTTGCGCAACTGCTGTCACAATTATACAAAATCACATGGCTTCATTCTACAATAATGTCGACGCAGACTTACTGTATCTCGACATTTTATCTATTTCTTATTCTTTTTCTGTACTGATTTGGGCTCATTCCACAATACTGTTTAAATTGCATATTAAAATTGGATAAGCTTGAATATCCCACTTTATCCGCAATTTCAAGAACCTGCATCTGTGTCTTCTCTAGTAACAATTGTGCTTTCTCCATGCGCACCTTGTTAATATAACGGTTTACGGAAATCCCTTCCTGCTCTTTAAATACTCGATCCATATAATCTGGATTCAGGAAAACCAGAGCAGAAAGGTCTTTTCTGTTGATTTCTTTCTCATAATTTAACTCAATATATGCTTTTATTTGTTCAACAACAGGATTCCGATCATACTGCTTTCTTATGCTCTGTTCAGTCACCTCCAATAATCGGCTGACATATAATGACATCATTTTTAGTCCACTTGTCGCCTGTTGTTTTTGCTTATTCAAGCCCCCCGTAGAGAGGATGCTAAATAAATCTATATTTCTTTCTTTTAAATAAGCAAACAGAACCTGTTCAAAACCACTTTGGAATCGTTCTAAATCTCTTTTCTGAATCTTTGATCTGGTTTTATCGCAGTTTAACCAGTCAACCAACTTTCTTCCGTAACTCTCTAAGGATTCGGATTGTTTTTGCAAGTTTCCAAATAGCGGAAGTTCAATTACTTCTATCTTCTCCTGTCTCCAATTCTTTTTCCATTGAAGAACTGAAAGATTTTCGGCAATATTTGTTTCAAGCAGAGCAATTAGCTCGCTAAACATCTCGCATATGCCACTTGCATATACGGTATCACCCAACACACAGCAGATCTCGCTTTTTTCAAATATGCTCTTTTCTTGTAAAAAACACTGCAAATGCTTTTCAGGTAGCGTATCCGCTTTTGAAATTATACAGTACATTTTATTCTCATCTAAACATCCCCAAACACAATTATCCTTTTCTTTCTCAAAAAAAGACAATTGACTTATTATTCGCATAACCTCGTGAGTCGGTTTTCCACGTGTTTCAAATAGTATTGGAATATACCTCTCCTCTGCATTCAGCTGAAGTCCCATATCATGCGCTCTCTGCTGAATAAGATGCTCATCATCTAAATGATACACAAGAACGTCATGCCAAAGACTTTCCATAATATATGGCTTATTCTTTTTCCAATGATAAGCTTCATTTTCGGTTTCAATCTTCTTATTTTCTTCCTGAATTAAACGAATTGCCTTTTGAACGCACTGTTCCAGATCCGTTTTTATTACCGGCTTAAGAAGATAGTCCATTACACCATATCGGATCGCACTTTGTGCGTATGAGAATGAGGCATGACAAGTTAATAATAAAATAACAGTTCTAGGAGACCTTTCATGAACCCATTTAGATAATGCCAGCCCGTCCATTCCCGGCATTTCAATATCACTGATAAGAACATCTATTCTTTCCAATTCAAGCTCTTTTTGTGCATCATATGCATCTCTTGCGCACAATACGGTCTCAAAACCCATTTCTTTCCATGGCAACAATTCGCTCATTGACTCGCGGACAATTGGCTCGTCATCAACTATCAACACTCTCATATCATTCAATACCTTTCATTTCCTTAGGTATACTTATTTTTATACATGCTCCGCCCTTTTCATTATTCTCGACATATGCCCAGCTATCATTTCCATACAACAATGGAAGTCGTGCAAAAACATTATAAATACCAATATGGGCTACTTCCTCGTAGTATATCTTTTCTCCTCGGTTAATCTGTTCAATCGCTGTCGATGAAAATCCACGTCCATTATCCGATACTGTTATCAAAATCATTTTTCCTTCTGTCTGCCGCACATTAATTGTTATCAGTAGAGATTGGTGATCTAGTGAATTGTGTTTAATAGCATTCTCAACAAATGTTAGGAGAATCATTGGTGGAACAAGTACTCCCAGTAATTCAGGAGATACATGGATGCTGCAATCTACAACTCGATCAAAACGCAGTTGCTGTACATGGAGAAAGCTCTTTATCCGTCCTAATTCTTCCTTCAGTGTAATCTTATTTCCGTGGTCAGTCAGTACACTTCTCATGTAGCTAATCATTTCAGTTAATAATTCGGGGACTACAGAATAACTGCGCCGACGTCTCGCGTCGTATCCTGAAGCGCCTGAACAAAGGTTTTCCAATTCAATTCCTTATAAATGAATACGCCAACAAACGCCGCATATACGCAGGCAAACGCACCAACCTCAGAAGGGGTGAATAAGCCCATGCGAATGCCAACAAGCAGAATAACCGGGAAGAGTAGCGCCCAGAAGCACTCCTTAAAGGCATCCCATACTTCGCTCAGTTTTGCCTTTTCCGTTCTGGCCGGCTTATATCCACGAATTGCGGCAATCATCCATGTCGTAAACATCATCACTAGGAAAATGCAGAAGAAAACGAGCCTGCACAAAGCGCGTCTGTTTAGCATTGGCTTTTTCATGCTGCTCATGCGGAAGAAAGCGCGCCGTCCAGCATCCGGGGCGAACGGCAGTCGTATTCCCGAAGCGCAGGCTGCGAGTGGATCACCTACCCCGGACTGTTTGACGCTGTGACGGACGTTGAGCTTTCCATGACCTCCACAGGCATCAAGGAAAACATTATCGTCAATCGGTATACAGGCAACCATGTCTACGCGTATCAGATGACGACGGAAGGATTGACCGCCGCTCAAAACGGGCGGGAAATTCTGCTCTATAACGAGAACGGCGACATGATGGCGAAGGTCGAAGCGCCGCACATGACGGACGCAGAAGGCCGTTACAGCACGTATATTGCCGTTTCACTGGAGGGCGGCGGCGGAAGCTACCGCGTTACCTATCGTCCCAATGACGAATGGATGCAGAGCGCCGCTTACCCTGTAACCATCGACCCGACGGGCAATTATTTCAACGATCTCGCCACGGGAATCGGCGACGTGTTTGTTTCCAGCGATAACCCGTCTCATCATTACGACCATACGGTTAAAAAAGGCAATCCGCAATATAATCATGACCTTGAAGGAACGAATCTGTATGCAGGCAACGGCAACATTGCCTATATCATTCCTTCCCTGACGGGCTTTTCCGGGAGCGACAATAAAGTATCGGAGTTCCCGACGACCAGCGGTCTCATGATTCTGAACGCCACATGGAAGGTCTTTGTTCATGAGGGCGGCGGCACGTTTGAAGTGGCGCTTGTGACAAGCGACTGGAATACCAGCTCGGTAACGTATAATTCACGCCCAAGCCTCAGTTCGGATATCCGCCAGACGATTACCCTGCACACGGGCGAAAATAACGTGGATTTGACGAAGATTTTCTCCGCATGGTTTAATACGTCGGATCAGAAAAGAAATTACGGATTTGCGGTGACAAGCAACAGCTCGTGGGCGAGAATCTGTTCGTCGGATGTGCTGCCCAGAAAGGAGCGTATGTCGTTCTCCGCTTCCTATACGGACGATCTGCCCGCGCCTACGGTAAAGGCGACAGGCTACGGAAACGGCGTCAATTCGCAGAGCGGTTATATCGACGTATCGTGGAACAGCGTTCCGCTGGCCAGTGGGTATCGGCTGGGCATATCGAACGGCAGCACGTTCCAGTATATCGACGTGGGCAATACGACCTCGTATTCGACGCGCGGCAAAAAGATTTGGCCGACCGACGCTGAAATAGCCGCGGGCAACTATACCCTGCACTGGGACGGAACCGGGCAGGAGCTGCCCAATATTCCTCGCAAGGATAAAACAGACCTGAATTATTATTTCGTGGTCTTGCCTGCCAACGCTTACGGGCAGACAGGCTCGCAGCATGGTCAGGCGCAGGCTTCGCTGCCGGACACCACGCCGCCCAACCAGCCGTCTACGGTCAGCGTATCTCCGGCAGACTGGAGCAACGCGGAGGCTCGGACGGTTACGTGGGCAGGCTTGACGGATATGCCGCTGAACAGGGATACGCTGGGCGACAACGGGCATGTTCAGTTTATCCTTGATCCTGCAATCGGAACGGATGCGAACGCATGGGCGTGGCAGAATACGGCTTCCAACGCTGCAAACGGCTCACAGATCGTCTCGACGGCGGGCTTGGAGGATGGCGTTCATGCGGTCTATGTGCGCGGCGTAGACACCTACGGCAACTACGGCGCGCCCAAAGGCGCGGAACTCAAGGTGGACAGAACGCCGCCGACGCAGCCGGACGTGTCCGTACTGCCTGACGATTGGACAAAGGAAAATACCGCGTCGATCTCATGGACGAATATCGCCGATTTGAACGATTTGAATCGCGTGGAGCTTTCGTGGGACGGCGGTGCATACCAGACAACCGGGCTTTCCGATAAAACCTGTTCGGGATATGAAGCGGATATCTCGTCGTTTGCGGACGGGCTGCATACGCTGAGCATCCGGGGCGTGGATATCGCCGAAAACGTCGGAGAAGCCGGGACTGCGTCGATTCAGATCGACCGCAGCGCGCCGACGCTGACCCAATCTTCCGTTAAACCCGCAGCATGGACGGCGGCGGACAGCGTTATGCTGACGTGGGAAGGCGCGGCGGACGCATACAGCGGTCTTGCCCGGATGGAGTATGCCGTTGACGGCGGCGCTTGGGAAGCGCTCGACGTGAACGAAAACGGAAGCCGGGAAATTGAAATCGGCGGGCTGGCGGACGGCGAACATCGAATTACGCTGCGTCTGACGGATGCGCTTGAAAACGCTGCGGCATGGGAACATACGATCTATCTGGATCACACTCCGCCTGTTGTCGAGCTGCTTACGCCGCAGAACGGCGCGGTTGTGACGGGCGTTCTGGATATTTGGGGCGTTGTCTCGGATATTTCGCTGACGGACTGGACGCTGACGGCCAAAGGCTCGTCCGGCAAAGAAGTGACCGTTCACGCCGATTCGACCGAAAGGCTGTCCGAACAGCTCGGCGTGTTGGACACGGGTGAATTTGCGGATGGAGAAACCATTGAAATCATCCTGACTGCGCATGACGCTGCCGCGCACGAGAGCACGGTTCAGGGCATATACGTCAAGGCCGATCACAGCGCAAAGCCTGTTTCGGCAGACGTAACGATTACCGCGCCGCAGCAGGGCGAGTGCCTGACCGTCTCCTATAAGCAGGGCGAATATACCGCCGATTACAGCGGCTCGGAGAGCAGCGGCGTTTTCGTGCTGGACGGACAGCCGGGCGGCGCAACGTCCCATTTGAAATTCCCGATATACCCGATTCTCTACCCGGAAAACAGCGTTCATGCCCTCTCCGTGCTTTCTCTTGACCGTCAGGGCGCGCTGCATTATTCGCAGGGCATGGCCGGATCGCTGATTCTGAGCGATATCTGGAAAGACGAAAATAAAGTTGAATCTGCCGACGGACTTGCATTGTCGGATATGGGCGCGGAAGTGATGGCGGATTCCGGCACACTGGTGTCCAAAAACTTTACAGCCGCGCAACCTGTGTTGGCTGTGCGACTGCATACCATTGAAAATCCGGCGGCGGGCGGCTCTATCTCCTATGAGGTATCGACCGACCACGGCGCAACGTGGACGGCGATTCGAGAAGGATACGATGTCAAATTTGACACGCCGCAGAATCAAGTGGCGGTTCGCACCCATTTGAAAGGGACGGGAACGGTTCTTCAAGGTCTGGACATTGTGGGTGTATACGAATCGAATCCCGTTCATTTCAGCGTCAGACTGCTTCGGCCTGTGACGGCGTTTAATCTGACGCATGAAGAAGAACAGACGGAAGCCATGCCGACCCTCTCGACGGACTGTGCGGCGCAGTTGACGGTTCAGCGCCTGTACATGGACGGACAATGGAACAGCAACAGCTTTACGGCGGATATGCTTCCCTTTGAGGACGGAACAACTCATCAGGCTGCGGCGCTGGGTCTGGATGCGGACGGCGCGCTTTACGGAAGCGGTGCGGCTGCGTCGATTCTCATGCGAACCGCGCTGAACGCGACAGACACATGGCAATCCACGGCGCTGGAGCTTGCAGACGAAACGTATGCCATTCGTTTGGAAACGCTCTGCATCGACGCGGCGGGAAAAACGGTGGAAAACGGGACGTATGCGTATTCGTATGACGGAACGACGTGGACGGATTTCACGACGGGCGGCTATACCTTCCTGAGCAAAGGCACGAAAAAGCTGTATATCCGGGCAACCATGCCCTCCGGCGTGACGCTCAGAGCCATTCATCTGGAAGGCGTGACGGCCAAGACGCGGGCGCTGAAAACGACGTTGGTGAAAGCGCCTTATAACGTGCAGGCGACGGACTACGGCGACTACTACGAAAACGAAAAGCTCCGCCGCTACGAACTCACATGGACGGACGCGAACCGCGACGACGGCACATGCGGAAACGAGCTCTGGTTTGACATTTACCGCAACGGGCGGAAGATTGCATCGACGCAGAAAAATCGGTATACCGACTACGATTATGAGGCAGATGCAGTCTATCATGTTCGGGCGCGCAGAGAATACGACGATCCGGGCGACGGGCTTTCTTCGATACTCACCCGAACGAGCGGATGGGTGAAGGCGGCCATGACGCGTCTGGCGGCGGAGGAACGCATTGAAGGCGTACAGCACAACGTTGAAAACTTCACGCAGTCGGAATACCTCAACGACCTGTACGGCGGCAACTATACCTTCTCCGACACGCCCAATCCGCCGAGCCTGAGCTTCGCGCTGGATCAAAGCCTGCTGGGGCCGCATCGCTTCTGCTCGCTCGGCTTTGAACCGATTAACTTCAATACGGGCAATTTCTATTTGCAGACGCGGGATTACGCGCTGGCAGATTTGGGAACGTCCGGCTTTGATGTGGTCAGAACGTATAACACGCAGAGCAACGAAACGGACGGGCCGTTCGGCGCAAAGTGGACGACGGAATACAGCCAGCACCTCCGCCTGTTCAATGACGGCAGCGTCGGCTACCGCAGAGCGGACGGCAGCGAAGTGATCTTCTATGCGCAGGCGGACGGGACGTTTGAAAGCAACTCGACGGAGTATGAATTCCTCTCCTATGACGCGGCGCACACCGAATATCGAATCAGCCTGACGGACGGGACGGTTTATGCGTTTGCGTCCGGCGGTCTGCTCAAACGCATTGAAAAGGACAGCGGACAGCATATTACGGAAATCGTCCGGGACGAGGACGGCCTGATGACGAAGATCATCTCGCCCAGTCAGGAAGAACTGCTGGTCGAAATGGATCAGGCCGGACATATCGTCGGCATCACCACGCCGGGCGGCGCGACGCTGCGCTATACCTACTCCGGGAAGAAGCTCAGCTCCTTTACGGATGCCGAAGGCAAGACGACGAAGTATGCCTACGACAAAAAAGGCCGCATGACCGAATGGTACGACGGCAACGGTCAGCGTCAGGTGCTGAACAAATACGACGAACAGGATCGCGTTGTCGAGCAGCAAGACGGCAACCACGGTCGCTATCGGATGCAGTACGGCGACGGTCAGACGATAACAACGGATGCCGAAGGAAATGTCGTTACCTATTTCTTTGATGAGCAAAAGCGCACTACTCGAATTGTGGATGCGTTGGGCGGTGAAACCAGCTTTACCTACGGCGAGCAGGGCGAAATTGTCAGCAAGACGGACGCGCTGGGGCATGTGACCGCCTACGCCTATAACGATGCGGGCGATATCGTCACAACCGTGCTGGAAAACGGAGGCACGATTCACAGGGAATACAACGATCATCACCAGATTACAAAGCTGACCGATTTGAACGGCTCGGTGACGTTGTATGAATACGATGCGGATGGTAATCTGGTTCGGGAAACCGCGCCGAATGGCGGCGTGACAACCTACGCATACGACCACAAAGGCCGTCTGACCCAAAAGACGGACGCGCTGGGCAATCAGACGAGCTATGCGTATGTCAACGGCCTGCTGGCCAAAACCGTGGATGCGCTGGGCAACGAAACGGCATACAGCTATGATGCGAACGGCAATCTGGCGAGCATGACGGGCGCGCTGGGCAACGTGACGCAGTATGAATACGACGCAAACGGCAATCTGCTGAACGTCGTCTTTGCGGACGGAACAAGCGTCAGCTATACCTATGATGCGCTTGGCAGGCAGATCAGCGCGACCGACCCGCTGGGCAATGTAACGCGTTACAAGTACGACGCGCTGGGCAATGTGTTGGAAACGACGCTGCCGGATAAGACGACCCAGACGGCGACCTACACGCACAACAGCCAACTGGCGACAGTCAAGGACGCGCTGCTGAATCAGACGAAGTACACCTATGACGGCAATGGAAACCGCCTGACGGAAACGGATGCGCTCGGTCATACGACGACCAGCGAGTACGACGCGGCGGGCAATCTGATTTCAGAAACCAATGCGGCGGGCGGCGTGACGACCTATCGCTACGACGCGCAGGGCTTCCCGATCTCCGTGACGGATGCGGCGGGCGCGACGCAGACCTATCGCTACGACGTAATGGGCAACATGGTCGAGCGGACGCTGCCCAACGGCGCGACCATCCGAACGGATTATGACGAAAGCGGAAACGTCATTCGCGAAGTCAACGAGCTTGGCGGCGAAACGACCGTTGAATATGACCTGCTGGGCAGAATCATCGCAATCACCGACCCGATGGGCGCGGCGACGGCGTACAGCTACGATGCAAACGGCAATCTGCTCTCCGTGACGGATGCGCTGGGCAATGTGACGGCGTATGAATACGACGCGCTGAATCGCGTGACGGCGGAAATTGCGCCCAATGGCGGCAAAATTGTCTATGCGTATGACTGCGTGGGCAATCTCATCGAAACCACCGATGCGCTGGGCCATACGACGACATACAGCTATGACGCGGCAGGCAACCTCATCGGCATGACGGATGCGCTCGGACAGGCCGTCGGGCTGGAATACGACAAGAACGGGCGCGCGACGACGGCTATTCAGAAGAACGGCGGTGTGCTGGCGACGGCCTACGATAAAGCAGGACGCGTTATTTCCGAAACGGATGCCAACAAGCACACGACGAGATACCGTTACGGCAAGACAGGACTGGTCAGCGAGATCACCGATGCACTGGGACAGAAAGCGCTGTTTGAATACGACGCTCTGGGCAACGTGACCAAGATCACAGCGCCGGGCAACGCCGTTACGCAGTATGCCTACGATATTTCCGGCAGACTGACGACGCAGACAGACGCAACCGGGCTTGTGACCGAATACGGCTATGACGAAAACAGCCAGTTGATCTCTGTTGTGACCAACGGAAACGAGAGCCTGTACGAGTATGACGCAATGGGCAACGTTTCCTCGGTTACGGATGCGGAAGGGCGCTGCATAAAGCTGTCTTACAACCTGAACGGCAATCCGACGGAGATCATCTACCCGGATGGAACGAAGGACGTAACCGAATATGACGCACTGGGCCGTGTGGTTCAATCTACGCCGCGCACGGGGCTGGCGACAGCATACGCGTATGACGAAAGCGGAAACGTCGTTCGCATGACGCAGGGCGAACAGACGACGGCCTACGAATACGACCTGCTCGGACGCATGGTCAGGCAGATTGCGGCGGACGGGACGGAAACCGCGTATGCCTATGACGCGCTGGGCAACCTTGTCGGTCAGACGGATGAACTGGGCAACCAGACGACGTTCAGCTACACGGCGGAGAGCCTGCTGGAGCAGGTGACGTATGCCAACGGCGCAAGTCAAAGCCTGAGCTATGACCTTGCAGGCAACATTATCGGCGAAACGGATGCGGAAGGCAACGCTAAGCAATACCAGTATGACAAGGCCAACAGGCTGATTGCGGTTGTTGACGAGCTGGGCGGCAAAACCAGCTATGCCTATGACGCAATGGATCATATTGTGCAGGTGACGGACGCGCTGCGCCATGCGACGAAGTACACCTACGACAAGGACGGAAACCTGACGAGCGAAACCGACGCGCTGGGCAACAGGGTGCAGTATGCCTACACGCCGGAGGGCTGGATGAGCAGCGTCACCAAGGCGGACGGTGCGGTGATGACGTTTGAATACGACAAAACGGGCGCATTGACCCGTCAGAACGTCGGAGATGGGCAGAGCGTCACGAGCAGCTACAACGAAATCGGAAAGCTCACAGAGGTATCCAGCGAAGCCGGAACGATTCGCTATCAGTACAATGAGCAGGGATTCCTGATCTCCGTGGAGAATGTCAATGGAGACGTGGTTTCGTATACCTACGACGCATACGGCAACAAAACGTCCATGACCTATCCTGACGGCAGGACGGTCAGCTATACCTATGACGCGATGAACCGAATGGCCGGCGTTGTGGGGCTGGATGGCGAAACGACGAGCTACGTCTACGACGCAGCGGGCAGAAGAATCCAGACGGTTTCCGGGAACATGACCACGCGCTATGCGTATGACAGCGTGGGCAACCTGACGGAGCAGGCCACCAGCGGCGCAAGCGACATTGCGTTCCGTTACAGCTATGACAGGAACGGCTACATCACGGGCGAAAAGCGCACGGAAAACGGAACGGAGACGGAAAACAGCTATGCGTATAACGCGCTCGGAGAGCTGACCAGCTTCCTGCAAAGCACGGGCTACGGCGAAAGCTACGCCTATGACAAGGCCGGAAACATGCTGGAAAAGGCGATTACCGGGACGGACGGACAGAATGTGACGCTGAAAATGGCGTATAATGCGGCCAATCAGCTCACGGGCATGACCAACGGTCAAAGCAAGATTGCGTACAGCTATGATAAGAACGGCAGCCTGATTCAAAAGACGCTGACCAGCAAGACCTACGGCAAGCTGACGGATCGCTATGCGCATGACGCGCTCGACCAGCTCACCTCCTACGTCGGGTATGACGGATATCAGCAGCAGTTTACCTACGATGCAAACGGTATGCGCCTGAGCAAAAAGGAAACGGGTGACACATCCCGCTCCACGTTGGAAGAACTGCTTCGCGGCAATATCGCCGGACTGCCGGAAATCGTTGTCCAGCAGGCGCAGGACGACGCGGCGGACGTGCCGGAAGAACTGGCATGGGCGACGACGGATTATCTGTACGATATCACGCAGGAATACTATCAGGTGATCTCCGAAACCCGGACGGAAACGAACGGTCATACGGCGACAACCGCTTATGCCTACGGCTTGGAACGCATTGCGGCGTATACGGCAGACGGCAAGACCAGCTATGTCTATGACGGACGCGGTTCGGTTGCGCAGGCGGTGACTGCGCCTGTTGCGGGCGAAAAGGTATCCTCTGCTCTGCCGGATGTTGCCGTGAAGGTGCAATCCTTCTCGTATACCGCTTTCGGCGAGCAGATGGGCGCGCAGAAGGTGAGCGGCTTTGCCTATAATGCCGAAGCCTACGATGCAGCAACGGGCATGATTAACCTGAGAGCCAGACAGTATGAGCCGACGATTGGGAGGTTTGAGCAGAAGGATCCGGGGAAAAAATCATCTAATGAAATGTTGTATTGTGATAATTCTCCTATTCGATTTGCAGACTTTGATGGATATGAAATAGTTGTTATCTCTGGCAATGTGTTTAAAACACCACCAACGGAAGGTGAACGAGAAATAAAATATGGTGATTATAACTTCATATCGTCTGCGCTTGGGGAAATACGTGATGATCTGATAGCATTTCCAGAAGAAAATATTGGATGGCTTATAGCTGATGATGGATGGATAGAAGGAGTTGATAAACCTAATTTTGAAGAGGCAGCAAGAGAATTGGGAGGAGAACGTATAAAAATAACATACCTAAAAAGTGCTGAATCCTGTACTTTGTATGTCAATAGTCCATCAAGAGAAGTTGATAAAATAACAAAGATGGCAGTGTTTTCTCATGGAATTGTAAATGAGGGCGGTACAATAAAATTAGGCTATTCGACACATAATAATGAACTTGATATTGACAAAGATGTAATAAAAAAATGGAATAGAAGTGCATTTAGGTCAAACGCGGAAGTGTATCTCCAATCTTGTAACCTTGGTAATAGCGGACAAAGTCTTGCTAAAGTGATGTCTGATAGTTTAAATGTAATAGTATATGCTTATGCAGGAAAATCAGATTACAGTTATATAGATTATCCGCCAACGAGAAAAATTTTAAATAGAACTACACTGGAACTTGTAGATGCGCCAGTTGTTAAGGAAATGAATAAACTAAGAGAAGCTAATAAGGATAAAGGGTTTATTCCGACAGGGTCTTTTTGGCCTCCACAGGCAGCCGGATTTAGTACAAAGGCGCTTAAGTGCGTGGCTGAGTTGCAAATAGATCCACATCTCTTCTTAAAGGTTCTCAGCTATTAAGAACTGAAAAAGATAAAATATTCCTTGACAAAATTCTTTCCATTCACATATTATTATTTCGGCGGTGAATCTTGATTGTGATCGGAAGTTTCGCAATTTCTGGGGCAGTTCAAAAGCCATCCGGCGGCTCAGTGATACATTGTGCATCCAGAACGGTTTGTCGATTATCGAGCAGCCTAAGGGACATAGCAAGAGCTATAATAAATGGCTGGGTAATGAAGCGAAAACCTCTCAGCGGGATGTGCTGAGGGAAGCACTTGATGCTGCATTGGCACGCCAACCGAAAGATTTTGAAGAACTGATGACCATGCTCCAAAGAGGCGGATGGGAGGTTAAAAGGGGAAAACGAATCAGTCTGAAAGGAAAAGGACAAGAGCGGTTCAAACGACTGGATTCGCTGGGAGAGGACTATTCGGAAGCGGCACTTCGAGCGATAATCGCAGGCGAGAAAGAGCATCATCTAAGAGAAAAGAAAACAGTTCAACCGATGCGGCAGGTCAATCTGTTGGTCGATATTCAGGCAAAGCTGCAAGCTGGAAAAGGCGCAGGGTATGAGCGTTGGGCGAAGGTCTTTAACCTCAAACAAATGGCGCAGACGCTCAATTACTTGTCTGAAAACAATCTGATGAACATTGAGGATTTGACGGCGAAAACGGATGCGGCGACTACACGGGTTCACGAGCTGCAAGTCACGATTCGCGAAACGGAAAAGCGCATGGCAGAACTCCATGCGTTAAAAGGACACATCATCAATTACGTTAAAACGCGGGAGGTTTATGTGGCATACCGTATGGCAGGGTATTCAAAGAAATTTGTCGCGGAGCATGAACAGGAAATTAAGCTGCATCAGGCGGCAAAGGAGGCTTTCTCAGCGCTTGGTACACAAAAGATACCGAAGGTAAAAGTGATTCAAGCTGAGTATGATGCGCTGAGAGAGAAGAAAAAGCAGGCATATGCAGCGTATCATCAGGCGCAGGATGAAATGCGGCAGTTGTTGACGGTGCGTGCCAATGTGGAACGGATACTTGGCATCGAAGAAAAAGAAAAGGAACGACAGAAGGAAAAGAAAAAAGAACGTTGACGGCGTTCCTCCGTCCTGAAAAGCGCCCCGAAGGGTGAGCGCAGCCGCATGACATGTCATGCGAAAATGGGGTTTGGGGAAGATTTTCCCCAACAAGCAAAGCGCCTCTGGATAACCAGAGGCATTGCTTGCCATGATTGCAACAAATACCTCTAAAGTGTCGTGAATTTGATATTATCGGTATTCAGTAAATAAGAATGGTTGGCTCGCTTGCTGTGCGTATCCC
>ERZ780207.1376-NODE-1376-length-20941-cov-4.066264_pt1 | contig 20941 bp, 14 predicted proteins | sample MGYA00510977_ERZ780207 | MGnify/ENA primary metagenome ERZ780207 (study PRJEB29588, sample SAMEA2151383) | human gut metagenome | biome: human gut; feature: human-associated habitat; material: faeces | place: Denmark | collected 2008/2010 ... | reverse complement strand
TGTATCCCACTCTGCTGTATCTTGCGGGAGACGAAAGCTCCGAAGGCACTGTATTTGATCTTAAAGAGGTTGAGGGATGAGGAATATGTGGAGACATATCTTGTCGAGGCAGGGGAAGGACCAGCTAGAAAGTATTATCACCTCACGGTGAAGGGCTGGGCCTATCAGGAACAGTTAAAGAAAGAATGGTTTGATTTCACGGCAGCAGTTGAGCGGCTGATAGTGAGCAAAGAAAGCAAGTGAATAAAAAATAGCAGCCGAGTTAATATACGATGCTGAGTATGAAGAAAGGTGGAAAATATTATGAAAAAGGACGAATTTTTTGCACAGCTGCGCACTGCATTTGCAGGGATGGATGAGGAATTGTTGACGGATATTCTCGGTGATTACGAGAATCATTTTAAGGAAGGTATTGAAAACGGAAAGAGTGAAGAGGAGATTTGTGAAGAACTTGGAAATGTCGAGGAAATCCGTCAGGCATTCTTAGATGAAAATCCGGCTGCTATGACAATAAATGTCAATTCAAATTCGGACGCAGTGGGTAATTCTGATATTTATAACCGTTTTTATCCAGGCATTCAGCGTGTCAATGCTCAGCTCACAGATGCCGATATTGAAATCAATAATCTGCAAGCCTTTTCCCCATGGAAGAACCGCGAATGCGGCAAACGACGCCACAATCACAAGGAACGGTGCCAAGTTGAAAAGAAACTTGTCGATATTGTTGAGCGGAATCAACTCCTTAATAAGAATCTTGAACATATCGGCGAAACTCTGGAGCAAGCCGAGCGGACCTACGCGGTTCGGGCCGAGACGACACTGGAACGCGCCGCAGACCTTACGCTCAAAATATATGTAGAACAGCGCCAACAATGCATAGACCACCAAAAGCCCGACACCGATAAGCACACATTCGACCACAGTGGTTGCCCATACCGGCATGAAGCCGTTGAGCAGATTGTCAAACCATTCTGTGACTACTTTGAAGTCAAAAATCATATCTTTAAATTTTCTTTGTTACTCAATCTGTTATCTTTATCTGTCGATTTCAGGCACCACATAGTCGAGCGATCCGCCAATCGTAATCAAGTCGGCAATCTTCTCGCCGCGGGTCAAGTGGTCGACAACGCCGGCAAGACGCAGACATGTGCCGTTGACCTTCATGCGGTAAGGCGACTTCTCGCCCTTGCTGTCGATATAAACACCGAAAATGCCTCGGCATGCCTCAACTTCCTGATACCAATGTCCTTCCGGAAGCTTGATAATCTTCGGCACCTTAGCGCAATAGTCTCCCTCTGGGATATTGTCGACAAGCTGCTCAAGAATCTTGCACGACTGCTCAATCTCTTTCAAGCGCACCAAGTAGCGGTCGAACGAGTCGCAGCCGTCAAGCACAACCTGCTCGAAATCAAGCTCGCTGTAGATGGAGTACGGATTGGTCTTGCGGAGGTCGCACGCCCAGCCCGAAGCACGTCCCGACGGACCTGCCACACCATAATCCACAGCATCTTCCTTCGACAGCACGCCCACACCTTTCAGACGGTTCTGGAAGATGATGTTGCCGGTCACAAGCTGATGGTATTCTTTCAAGCGCTCAGGCATGATTGCCAAGAACTCTTTCACCTTTTCTTGGAATGTTGGATACAGATCGGCACGCACACCACCAATAGTGTTGTAGTTGAACGACATACGGGCTCCGGTTGTTGCCTCAAGGATGTCGAGGATTGTCTCACGCTCACGCATACCGTAGAACAGCGCGGTTGTGGCGCCAAGGTCCATACAGTAGGTTCCGAAGAACAACAGGTGGCTGGCGATACGCGACAACTCGTCGACCATCACGCGAATCACCTGCGCGCGGCGGGGCACCTCGATGCCGAGAGCCTTCTCGATGCAGGCGCAGACGCAATGCTCGTTGGGAAGCGCCGAGAAGTAGTCCATACGGTCGTAGAAGTGGATGGTCTGCGGATATGTGAGTTTTTCGCAAAGCTTCTCCACTCCGCGGTGGATATAACCGCAATAGAGGTCGATTTTCTTCACTTCCTCTCCGTCGAGCGACGTGCGGAAGCGGAGCACGCCGTGGGTTGCCGGGTGCTGCGGACCGATATTCACGACAAACTCCTCCGGGCTGAAGATTGTAGCAGTCTTTTCTGTCACATTGCCTTCAGCATCTTCCACGTATGTAACTGTCGTGTCGTCGGTCTTCTCATGATAAAGACGGATCGGATTGATTTCCGGATTCTCGTCGTAGTCCTTTCTTAAAGGGAAACCCACCCAGTCATTGCGCAGATACAAGCGGCGCATGTCGGGGTGGTTGATGAATTTTATGCCATAGAAGTCATACACTTCACGCTCTTCCAGACGGGCAATTTCCCACACGTCATAGACACTGTGAAGCATCGGGTTCTCACGGTCGGTTGTTGTCACTTTAACCGAAACCATAGAATAGTCGGATGTCGACTTTATATAATAGGTGCAGCCCAGAGCGTCGCCCCAGTCCTCTCCTACTACACATGCCAGCCAGTCGTAACCGGCTTTCTTCAATGTCTCGGCAACGGTGTGCCATTTTGCGTCGGGAACGACGGCCAATGCCACTTCGTTTTCCTCAAATACGGCTTCCGGACAAACCTTGCCTATTATTTCTTGTATATTTACCATACCTTAATATCTTATTCTTGTACGTGTTCCTCTTTCGCTATCTCTGGGTTCTCGCGGAAGAAGTCTTCGCGCGTGCGCTTGCGGTTCACTCCGCCAAAGAATTTTTCCACCTTGACTTTGCGCTGAAGCTGCATCAAGCCGTAGAACATCGCTTCCGGACGAGGAGGACATCCCGGGATGTAGACATCCACCGGAACAACCTTGTCAATACCTGTAACCACGTGGTAGGAGTTTTTAAACGGTCCGCCCGAAATCGCGCAACCACCAACCGCGATTACATATTTCGGCTCGGCGAGCTGCTCATACAAGCGGCGGAACACCGGCGCCATACGATGCACGATTGTGCCCGCAACCATCATAAAGTCGGCCTGACGTGGGCTTGAACGTGCCACCTCAAATCCGAAACGCGCCATGTCGTAGCGCGCGGCGCCAAGCGAGATGAACTCAATACCGCAGCAGCTTGTGGCAAACGTCAGCGGCCACAAAGAATTGCTGCGACCCCAGTTGATCAACTCATCAAACTTGCCTACTACAACGTTCTGTCCGTTTTCCTTCAGCTCGTTGACCAAGTTCTCGATATACTCGTTGTCGTTGAAGTCTTCCCACTTCATTCCTTTAATCTTTACTTCCACTGCAACGCTCCTTTCCGCCATGCGTAAGCAAGGCCTAAGATGAGTACAAACAGGAACACACACACTGCGAGAATGCTCTCGACGCCCATACCTTTGGCAATCACCGCCCACGGAAACAGAAACACTGTCTCGACGTCAAACATCAAGAACAGAATGGCAAACAGATAGTAGCCCACCTTGAACTGAACCATACTGTCTCCTCGGGTAGGGATACCGCACTCATAAGGCTCGCCTTTTTGCGGAGCATATGAGCGTGGGCCTATCAACGCTGCCGTCGTCAAGCCCAAAACCACCAGTGCGACACCGGTGAGGACGGCTACCAAAGCCGTCGAGGTACTTTCGATACCAAATATTGACAAATCCATATCTAAAAATTACTTATAATTTCTATGTTAAACAATGCGCACAATACGGATTAACACACTAAAAACCAGCCGACAAAGCCGGCGGTCGTCAATTTGTTCCCCTATTCTGCGCTTTTAAGCCGTGCAAATATAGCAATTCTTTTGCTTAAAAAGGCATTAATTTTCAATTAATTCTCATCGCATCGACAAAAAAGCACTCATTCACCCCGTGCCGCAAAATCACCAAATCTTGTGATTGCGTGGTTCGTAATGTTTTTGTTCCTTTGCAGCCGAAAATCAGTTACGTTTTGAAAGTTAGAATCATTCTTTTCACAACCGCCTCCCTACTGGCTTCCGACGCATTCGCCGCGCCGGCGAAGGCTGGATTCGACGCCAACCAATACGGCGACTCTATCATAAATCTGAAAGAAATCTCGGTGATTGCCGCCAAGCAGTCGGCCGACGCGGAAACAGCGGGTTCGGCGTCGACTCTGATATCAAGGGCGCAAATCGAGAGGCTCAACATCGCCAACGCTCGCGACGCAAGCTCGATTGTGCCAAACTTCTACATCCCTGAATACGGGTCGCGCATCACGTCGTCAATCTACGTGCGCGGAATGGGCGCTCGCATCGACCAGCCTGTAGTGGGGTTGGTGGTCGACAACGTGCCGGTGCTCAACAAGGACAACTACGACTTCGACATAGCCGACATCGAGAGCCTCCAGATGCTGCGCGGTCCGCAAAGCACTATGTACGGACGCAACACGATGGGCGGCGTTGTGTCGATACGCACTCTGTCGCCTCTTTCATTTCAAGGATGCCGACTGCTGCTTGAATACGGCAAGGCGAACACCACAAAGGCGTCCGTGTCGCACTACAGCCGGCCGTCGCGGTCGTTCGGAGTGGGCGGCAACGTTTCGGTCTACCACACCGACGGCTTTTTCCGCAACCTTAACAACAGCAAAACCTGCGACAAGGAGACATCGGGAAGAGCCATGCTCAAACTAGCGTGGAAGCCGTCCGACCGCTTTATAATGGAGAATATGGCGGCGGTGTCGATAAACCGGCAGGGCGGCTATGCCTACGAGTTTGCCGACACGCGCGAGATAAACTACAACGACACGTGTTTCTACCGCCGCACGTCGGTAATCGACGGTCTGACAATGAAATGGCGTGGCGAGAACGTTGAGCTGACAAGCAGCACGAGCTATCAGTTCATCGACGACAATATGACGCTCGACCAGGACTTCCTGCCGTTATCGTATTTCACCATGACACAGAAGAAGACGGAGCATGCAGCCACGCAGGACGTGATTGTCAGCGGATCTGCTGCCGACGGCAAACTGCGATGGATAGGCGGAGCGTTCGCTTTCTTCAGACACATGAAGATGCTGGCGCCGGTCACGTTCAAGGACTATGGCATCGAGTCTCTGATTGCAGGAAAATGGAATGAGATGAACCCATACTACCCCATCGTCTGGGACGAGGACAGCTTCGTGCTCGGCTCGGGATTCACTATGCCGTCGGCAGCCTACGGCGAGGTGTCGTATGCGACCCGCAGGTTTACGCTGGTGGCGGGCTTGCGATTCGACTACGAGCAGTCGCGGCTCGACTACACAAGCGACTGCTCGACAAGCTACACCGTGATGCAGCGTGCCGGCGACGGCTCGCTCAGCCCTTATGCGTTCCACCCCGTGGAAATCCACAACGGCGGAAGCCTGAAGCGGTCGTTCACGCAGCTGCTGCCCAAAATCTCTGCCTCATACTCAATCCCGTCGCGCCACGAGGCGAAAGTAAGACTAACTGTTGCCAAAGGCTACAAGGCGGGAGGATTCAACACGCAGATGTTTTCCGACGTGCTGCAGCAGCAGCTGATGGAGAGCATGGGCATCGGACGCCGCTACGATGTGGACCAGGTGGTGGGCTACAAGCCTGAAAACAGCTGGAACGCCGAATTGGGAGCTTTGATAAAGACTGCCGACAAACAGTTTTCGGCAAGCGTCACGGCTTTCTACATCCACTGCCGCGACCAGCAGCTGACGGTGTTTCCCGAAGGCGACATTACAGGACGCATAATGACCAATGCCGGAAAGGCGCGCAGCGCTGGCATCGAGGTGTCGGTTGCCTACAGCCCGGTGGAACGGCTGACGCTCAACGCTGCTTACGGATATACCAACGCTAAGTTCTTAGAGTTCAACAACGGCAAGGAGGACTACTCCGGACGTTTCGTGCCCTACGCTCCGCAAAACACCATTTTTGCCGCTGCAAACTATCTTATCCCCGCGCAGTTCGGACCGCTGCGCTACATCTCGACGGGACTGTCGACACAGGGCATCGGCAAAATCTACTGGAACGAAGACAACTCTACGGCACAGAACCTATACTTCAAGCTCGACGCGAGCGTCAAACTTATCTGCAACAAGTTTTCCGTGGATTTATGGGCAAAAAACATCACCGCCACGCAGTATTCCACGTTCTACTTCGTTTCCATTCAGCACGAGTTCCTGCAACGAGGCAAACCCGTGCAGTTTGGAGCTACTCTGAGAGTGAATATTTAAGAACATAAAAACTATAATTACAATGAAGAAATTAATTTCTCTTTTCGCCATTCTCGCAATGGTGTTCTCAATGCAGTCATGCATCAATTCAGGCGACACTCCCGACGCGACACAGACAATTGCGCTGAAGGGCTACAACCACATCCACGAGCCTGCCAAAGTCGACGCGCCTCTGCGCAACAAGGCAGCAAAATACGAAATGGACATCAACCTTTCACAAATGACGATGACACTCAAAGCAACCGGCGCCATTGAGAGCGACGGAGAGGAAATCTCGCTCGTGTTCAACAACATCGCATTGAAATACGACCAGACCAACGGAGGCTTCTCCTTCTCTCTTCCGGAGGCTACCCCCGTGGCAAGCGACGGCAACAACTACAAGGTGACCGACCTCAACGGTTCAATCGCCGCTTATGCTCTGAGCAACTCAGCAACATCGTCGATGGTCACCGCCATCACAGTGTTGCAAATCAGCTATACGGTCAACGACAAATACGACATTTTCGCCACGCTTCAGACATCGACAAGCGCGACACCGGAAATCTACTACACCAACTGTTCTACAACGACATCGGCTGAGGGCATCGCTCCGTTTACAACAACCGTGACAACCTATCTCGTAAACTTCATCACGTCGACAAAGGCAAACGTGACCATCGTTTCAGCTCAGTTCGCACAGAGAATGCCGCAGATGACAATGGTGTTCCCCAATGTTGATGTCGAGATGACGGCTTCCGGCTACGTATTCAAAGCCGACGAGCTGATTCCGAAAATCAGCGACACTCCGATGCCAAACTACAAAGTGACAAACTTCCGCATGGAAACATCCTCAAAGGGTGCGGTTGCAAGCGTTGCGTTCAACTGCAACATCAAAGGCTTGAACTATTCCGTTGCAGCAATGGGCAAACTGCTGCCTTCTGCCAAGCAAAACTCTGAGAAATAGGCATCTGCAATAAAATAATCAAAACGGCATATCCTGTTGCGGATGTGCCGTTTTGACTATTTTAAAGTTTTTTATAATCTGATTTATTTCTAAATTTGGATATTTCTGCAAAAATAGCGTACCTTTGAAACATATTATGCTCATCGACGATACTGAAATAGTCAAAAGGCTTCACGACCCGAAACAATGCAGGGAGGCATTCACTGAGATCATCAAGACCTACAGCGAGCCACTCTATTGGCAAATACGACGCATGGTGATGAACCACGACGACGCCAACGACTTGCTGCAAAACACGTTTCTGAAGGCTTGGTCAAACATAGAGAACTTCCGCGGCGACGCGAAGCTCTCCACCTGGCTGTATAAAATCGCCATCAACGAGTCTATTACGTTCATCAACAAGGAAAAGCAGAAACAAAACATTTCAATCGACGATGACGACTCGTTTCTCGTAAACTCGCTCGAAAGCGACCAATGGTTTGACGGTGACGAGCTGAAACTGTTGCTGCAAAAAGCCATCGCAACCCTGCCCGAGAAACAGCGCATGATTTTCAACATGAAGTATTTCGACGAGATGAAATATGAGGACATGTCGGAAATCCTCGGAACTACGGTGGGCGCGCTGAAAGCTTCATACCACCACGCTGTAAAAAAAATTGAACTTTTTTTCTCGCAGAATTAAACCATACGGCATTAACTAAGTCAAAACGGTACTATGGACAAAAAAAGCGACATATTAACCAAAGTTGGCAAAGATGCGGGTTTCAATGTGCCCGAAGGCTATTTCGCTGATTTTGCGAAGAAAATGGCTGCATCACTGCCCGAAAAGCAGATTCCTGCCAAGCGGAAACCTACGCGCTGGTTGCGTATCCGTCCGTATGTCTACATGGCGGCTATGTTTGCCGGTGTATGGTGCATGGGATATCTGTTCAAAGATTTGAAGACTCGCAGTGGCGAAATCGCCGCCGAAGGTCAGATTGCAGAAGCGATGAAGGACAAAGACATGTGGAATGAACTGGAAAAATCCGGAACAGTGTCTATCGACGACCTTCTGAACGACACAATCGGCATTGACACTTCAATGGATTTCGACACTACGACAAACTAATTTAAAAATTGACATGATCCGCAAATCAACCCTTATCTCTTTTCTTATCGCAATAATCCTTGCGCCTTGCGCTCTGTCGGCTCAAAGCACAGCGGCTCAACGGGCGAGATGGATGGAGCAAATAAGAAAAACTAAATTTGAATTCTTCACCAAAGAGGTGAATCTGTCAAAAGAGCAGCAAAACCAACTGTTTCCGCTATATGAAGAAATGGAAAAGGCCATCTACAAGATGAACAGAGAAGCGGAGGCTCTGATGAAAAAAACGCCTGCCGACACAAATGCATCCGAAACTGAATTTGAAGCGGCGGCGACAGCAATGGCTAAAACCACTCTACAACAGGGTGAGATTGAATTGGATTATTTCAACAAGTTCAGCAAATTCCTGTCGAAAAAGCAACTTTTCCGGCTAAAGCAGGCGGAAGAAAAATTCACCCAATATTTGCTGAAACAACGACGCTCGAAATAACAAATCGAAACAGACATGGCACAAAGCGCTTCTTGCATAGACAAATGCTTGAGGCGCTTTTTTGTTACAACAAACATAAAAAAACTATGAGCAAACTACTTTTGGCTGCCGGAATGGCTCTTATCTGCGGCACTGCGGCATGGGGCAAAAACAACGTTCCTGATTTCAGATATCCGGAAACCGTGATCAACGACGCGACAAAGCAAATCGAGAAAGCCGACAAGAAGGGAAACCACAAGGCTCTTGTCGACGGACTGGTGCGCCTCTCTATCGCAAAATCGCAAATATCATCCGACTATATGCCGGAACTCATAAACCACGTGGACAGTTTCACTACAAGAGTATCTGACGTCAGGGCGAAATCGCTGCTGCTTGGTCTGGAGTCCGACATTGTGGTTGCGACATACCAGCACGAAAGCTACAAATACGACTCCCGTCAGAAAGCCGGCGACGTGCGTCCATCCGACCCTCGGGAATGGTGCCGGGAGGACTATGAAGACAGAATCATCGAGCTGACAGACTCGATGTTGTGCCACCGCACGGAGCTGCTCGCCACGCCGGTGAAGGACTATGAGAGCATCCTTGAGATGCCGAATGTGTGTCCGGAATTTGTCCCTTCGCTCTATGACATGCTCGCCCACCACTGCATCGCCAAAATCAACGACTTGGCCGACTCTTATCCCAACGGCAATGAAAACAGCGCTGCAAGGCAATGCGTGGCAGGCATCTACGCCAGCCTGCTGGCAAGCCATGAGGGGGGTTCAGCCCCGTTTATCTACTCGGAGCTGCAACGCATCAAGAACTCCGAAAACAACAGCAAGGCTGCAGAAGCGGAGCTTAAAGCCCATCTTCTCAACCTTGCCGACAAATACAAGGACTCTCCCTATTCCGTGGAGATTCTGGACTATCTGGTCGACTTGGATTCAAGCCCCAGGACAGTGACTCTTGCGCGCAAGGCCGTTGCACGCCACAGCAATTATCCGCGCATCAACGCGTTGCGCAATTTTCTGAAGCGCATCGACCAGCAGATAATGGTCATAAGCTACTCAGAAGCGGCAAAACCAAATGAGGAAATCTTGATTGACATCAACAAAAAGAATATAGACAGAATCACCATACGCGCATATTCCGTCGACGGAATCTTCGACATCAGGATGAAGAACCTGAAACAGATGAAGCCTATGATGGAATGGTCGGCAAATCTTAATGCCGACGACCGTCAGACGGTGCGCTTCCCCGGACTGCCGACTGGAAGATATATTCTTGTCCCTGAATTCATTGACAGAAACTCCCACAACGCCGTTATCCCCGATCAAACGCCATCGGTTCTCACGGTGTCGGCTATCGACATCATGATGGTGAACCGCATCAACGGCGACTATTTTCTGATGGTGGTCGACACCGACTCTTCAAAACCTATCGAGGGAGCCACCGTGACCGTACGCAAGGACGAGGACGGAAAAATTGTCAAAAACCTTCGCACTGATGCCAACGGCTATGCCATGCTCAACAGCCTCAACGACTACGGCTATTACTATTTCCAGGCAATCGTAGGCAACGACCACAGCCGTTCATTAAGCACTTGGCTCAACTATGCTTCAACAGAAGGCAGCCGACACTTGAAAGCGACTGTGTTTACCGACCGCGGCGTGTATCGCCCCGGCGAGACGGTCAACTTCGCTGTAGCAGCCTACGTTTCGGGGATGCGTTTCCTCGAAACGGCCAAAAAGAAATCGCTGACAGTGGAATTGCAGAACACTGCCGACGAGACCATCGCGTCACAAACACTGCAGACGGATGAATTCGGACGCGTCAGCGGATCGTTCACGCTGCCGACCGACGGACTTACAGGCACGTTCCAGCTTGTTGTCGTTTCCAGCGACATGCCTGTGGTGTGGAGAAACATCGAGGTAAGCGAATACAAGGCGCCTACGTTCTTCATCGAAATCGGCCGTGAAAAATCAGAGCTGTCCGACCTCCAGCATGTCACGATAAAGGGCAAGGCCATGACGTTCTCACAGATGCCTCTCGCAGAGACAGATGTAAAAGTGGCGCTGAGCGAGAGTTTCTCATGGTGGTGGGACGATATGGACTTTTCCGACTACGAGACAACCGTCGCTACCGACAGCAACGGCGAATTTTCAATCTGCGTGCCGGCGGAATGCTTCTCTGCCGCCAAAGGCGAAATCTTTGTCAATGCCAAAGTTTCTGCCACCGACAGCCGAGGCGAGACACAAACGGCTTCAGCAATACTGAAAATGGGAAAAATGGCGTCGCTGCCAATGCTTGACAACATCACCGCCAATGCCGACAAGCCGGTGGCGCTGAGCCGGGATTTGAAAAATTTCGACAATCTAACATACGAAATCACCGACACCGCTTCAAACGTGGTGAAAAAGGGCTCTCTGTCGCCCGACAACATCACGATTGATGCAAACAACATTGCATCAGGCGAATACACCGTCACGGTATCAATACCCGACGGCAGCGGCAGCACGTCGTTCCGCCTGCGGCTCTACCGCTTCAGTGACGCAATGCCCGCATTCGACACTCCGATGCTCGTCGACAAAGACGCCGACATCAAGTGCACCGCCGACGGCTCGTTCGCTCTCAACTGGGGAAACAGCAGGCCGCATTGGTTCTTCTACGTGATTGCCTGCGACGGAAACGTGACCGACTACGGCTGGCACCATGCCGAGGCAGGAATGCATAAATTCACGGGCAAGGCTGAATTTGCGCCGCGCGGCTCTTCGTGCCTGTGCCTCTACTGGACCGACAAGCACGAAACGAAGTCGGCATTCATCACGCTTACTCCAGCCACGCCTCAAGACTCAATTGAGATTGTTGCCGAAACTTTCCGCGACAACATCACCCCGGGCGGCAAGGAAACCTGGAAACTGCGCATCAAGAACAACAACGGCAAAACGTTTCGTTCGGCTGTGATTGCCAACATGTATGACGCAGCGTTGAACTCGATTTGCATAAACACCTATCGTTTCAGCCCGACATATACAACCGCCGATGAGTACTGGCAGGATTTCAGAGATCCAAGCGATTGCCACTCAATCATATACTCTCCGCTACAGACTTTTGATGTCGCTACTTTTGTCGCCCCGTGGCTGAACTACTACGGCCGTCAGCTTGGCTATGACTACTTTGTTTCCGAATGCAATTCGGCTCCTTTACGCTGCTACGCCGCCGCTGCGCCAATGGCCGACGCAAAGCTCGAGGAAAGTCTCGTCACAAAGGAGTCAAAGACCGACGCCGAGGCAACAGAGCCCGACAGACAGCAGTCTGCCAATCTCCGCGATGAAGGCATAAAGACTGCGTTCTTCCTGCCCGGACTGGTGACAAACGAGCAAGGCGAGGTGACATTCACGTTCGACGTGCCAAACCGCAACACGCAATGGCAATTCTCGGCTGTGGCATACACCGACGACTTGCACGCCCACTACATCAACCGCATCGTGTCGGCTGCCAAGCAACTGATGGTGCAGCCAAACCTGCCGCGTTTCGTGCGCGAGGGCGACTGTGTGACAATCTCTGCCGCCGCACAAAACAACACCGACACTGAGCAGACCGTTGACGTGGTCATCGACACCAACGGGCAGAAACATGCGTTCAAAGGCATCGTGCTGCAGGCTAAATCATCAAAGACGGTAACCGCCTCTTTCAACGTGCCTGCCTCGACGGAAATCGTCGTGACAACAAGCGTTTGTCAAAACGGCCGCACCGCCGACGGGCAGCGCGACCGCATAGCCGTGCTTCCGGCAACAACAGATGTAGTGGAGGCTTCGCCGTTCTATATCACTGCCGACAAGAGCCGTGCCAACATCACCATGCCTCACTTCAACCACGACGGTCGACTGACACTGGAGTATGCCGACAACCCTGCCTGGTATGCCGCTTCGGCTCTGCCTTCAATGCAGCAGACGGCGGAAACGGCAACAGCCCACATCGTGAACTACTACGTAGCCACCGTGGCATCGCGCATCGTTGCCGACAATCAGGAGATTGCCGACGCTATTGCCACATGGCAGAAATCGCCGTTGAAATCTCGGCTTGAACAGAATGCGGATTTGAAAACCATTGCACTCGACAACACGCCGTGGAGCCGACGCGCCGAGACGGAAACCGACATGATGGCGCACATTGCCGACATTGCCGACCCTGCTACAATACAGTACCGCCAACAACGTGCGCTGACCGTCCTCAACGACCTTCAACGCCCCGACGGCGGATTCGAATGGTTTCGCGGTTGCCGCAGCTCGATTTGGACCACAGAGGAGGTGCTGAATCTCTTCGGCTACCTTAACGAGATGGGCTACTACCCTGCCGACGACGCAATTGCACAGCAAATCGTGAAACGAGCGGTGGAATATTGCGACAACTATTACAACAAGATGAGCAAACGCGAGGGCGCGACGCGCAAAAGCGTAATTGCCAGCGCATCCGACTATATTTTCATCCGCTCGATGCTTCCTGTAGCAGCTCCTACCGACTCCATCAAGTGGATTGCCGACGGCGTAGTTGACATGGCGGCGTCAGGCTGGGGCGACTACAGCATAATGGGCAAAGCCAAAGCCGCAATTCTGCTTGCAAACAGCGGCCGCAACGACGTGGCTCGCAACGTTGTGGAATCGCTGCGCCAATTCGCCCACAAATCGGGCGACAGAGGCACATACTGGGACATCGATGGCATCGACAAGGTGACACTCGCATCGACGGCTCTGAAGGCACTCAACAAAGCGAATCCCGACGACCCGATGATCGACGACGTGCGCCACTGGCTGTTGCTCGCCAAGGAAACGCAATGCTGGGGAGGCGCAACAAAGGCGTGCGACGCCATCAACGCTCTGCTCACCACCGGAAAAAACTGGACTGCCGCAGTGCGCAAAGCACCACAAATCAAAGTTGGAAACGTCAAGATTGACACCGACGCCGCAACGCCCTACTTCGGATACATCAGACGAAGCATCGACATGAAACGCAACGATGGCAGTATCAGCATCCGCCGCGACAAGGGATGTCCGGCATGGGGAGCGGTATATTGCCAATACAATGCGCCCGCCGACAGCGTTAAGAGCCACGCAAACGCCGACATACGTATCGAAAAGCAGTTCTACGTCTACAACAGTGCCAACACGCTACGCCCCGATGCCACAACGGAATTTGCCGTTGGCGACCGCATACAAGTGCGGCTCACAATCCGTTCGGAGCGCGACCTCGACTTCGTGGCGCTCACCGACAACCGTGGCGCATGCTTCGAACCGGCAGACCAGCTGAGCGTATACGAATGGCAAGACGGCACCGGATCATACCGCGAGACACGCGACTCGGCAACCAACATCTTCTTCAGCCACATCAGCAAGGGCACATACGTGATTACCTACGACGTCTACGCCAACAATGCCGGCACATACACCAGCGGTATCGCTTCGCTGCAATGCCAATATGCACCGGCTCTCACAAGCCACTCCGCTGGAACATCACTGACCGTCAGATAACGCTCCGCGTGAAACCCTCGGAGCGACGGCACTTCTACGCAGTCCGGCACGCATAGCTGATAGCGAAGCGTGCCGGATTGCGTTTCCACTGCTACGGATAAGTTGCCACTGGCTCAGATTTTTCATTTTGAAAAAGAATCACTACATTTGTATGCCGTATATCAAGAATCAGTATCGGCATAATTTAAAACACAACCGCTATGAAAAATTTGCTTTTATCTCTTCTGATTGCCTTGTCTTTCATCTCAGTCAATGCGCAAAGGTACGCTGCAAACTTAGATATGACGGTAATTAAAAATTACAAAAAATTCGAGAAGTCGTATGAGATATATTCTATAAAAAAAGGCTCTACATACCACGTTGACAGCATCTACCAAATCACCACACCAATTCCTAATGAGAACAATGCCAATCTTTCTTTTTACATGAATACACCAGATGTAATGCTCGAAGTAAACAAAGACATTGTGAAACACATCAAATTTGACACCCCCGACATCCGTTCTTTTTGGAATGCCAAAGTTATAACAACCGTATTGCCCCTTTTGACACAGAAAGGCTCACAATATGAGCTCAGGAGCGAGATGGAGGAAGAGGCTTTTGATTTTATCAACAAAATGCAGGACAACGGGCTTGAGCTAAGCGGCCCTTATCTTGAAAGCTACATCTACGGATTGATTGCAAAAATAGCTCCGGGAAACCTCGTTGACGGCAGACCATGCAATGTAAATCTTCTTATTGTCCAGCAACCGAATCCGATTTCCCTAATTTATCCAAATGGGACAATTGTGCTTAGCACCGGGCTGATTTCCTGCCTGCATTCAGAGGATGAACTTGTTGCTGTCTTGGCAAACGAGATTTCCCATTTCGTATTGGACCACAGCGTGTTCAACGTAAACAAAAGCATCAGCCGACAGAAAAGACAGGAATTCTGGGCAGGACTGGCAACTGTAGCCACCGCCGCAACAGAGGTTGCCGTCGCTGCAAAAACTGGATATTATGTGCCAGGAGTTCCAACTCTGGCAATGGCTGTCGCCACTGCCGAAATTTCTGACAAAGTTGTAGACCACTTGGGCATGAATTTCAATCGGGAGCAACGCCTTGAAGCAGATTCTATCACAAAAGATGTGCTGCGGATGCTTAACTACAACGAGAGCGCACTCTGCTCCGCCCTTAAAAGAATAAACAACCGATTTTCTGAAAACCGAATTTTCCTTGGCAACATAAACAAGGCTAAAGACATCTCCCTACCTGCCCGTATTGACAATCTTGGCGACACCGAGCTTCTTCCCGCCAACAAGCGATATGAACAAATCATTTCTTTTGCAGTAACTTCTCTTGTAAACATGCAGTTCAACATGAGGCATTTCAGGCAAGCAATAGCCCTCGCCGACCAAAACATAAACAATGGCGTTGCCTGTGCCGACGACTATCTGCAAAAGGCTAACTGCTTGCTGTTTCTAAAAAACGACCGACAGACAAACATTGAAGCAAACCAATTAATCGAAGAAGCAAAGAAACTGGACGCTCAGAATGTAAACATCTATCGTCTTACCGTCCTAATCGCTCTCAGAGAAGACAATTACGACCTTGCAATCACCTTATTGCATCAATATCTTGAAATTCTTGGAATTGACGCAGACAAGCCGACTGAAGACCAGTTCAATTATCGTAATTCCGAATCGTACTGGGCTTTGAATATGCTTAGCAAGATACAGGCTATGAGAGCAAGCCGATAACGTCAATCGACGGATTTATGTCAAGCAATTGCTTGACAAACTGATGTTTGCTCCGCGGTGAGATTACCACCGAGCGGCGACCGGCACGCACCTCTATGCGGTCGAGCGACGCCGCCGGTGACGAAAGGATGGTGCGCGTCGGCTTTACCGACGTGATTTTATGGATGTCGAAAGTTTCAATGAATATCCAACAGCAGACCACGCGCAACTTGTCGCCGCTGATTTCATAACGGATGCTGAACACAACCGACACAACCAGAGCCAGCGACAGCAGGCACGCCGTCAGCGCACCCCACGAAAAATCGAAGAACAGCCCCGGCACGCATGCGGCAGCCATAATACCTACCGACAGCGCCACAAGCCACACGTCAACTTTCGACCGGTAGACAGTCATTATCTTGTCATTGAGAACGAACGGGAAGCAATCCGATAATTGTCGACAAACACTTCCACATGATATGAGCCTTTCGACAAGGCTGTCGAGATGTTGTGGTAGACGGTAAGCGACAATTCACGCTGGTCGTATTCCACGGTTTTCTTTTCTGTATACACCACATTGCCGCCCTCAAACGGGAATGTGCGTCCGCCACCAAGCACCGTACCTTCCGGACTCACGATGCGCACGTAGAACGTTTTATGTCCTACCGGAGTTGAGTTGTTCTGTGGTATTGTGAACGACACTACAAGTTGTTTTGCCTTGTCAATCTTCTTCTCCACCTTTCCCTTCTTGTTTACAGCGACAAACGACAATCCCGTAAGATTGAGCTTCTCCGCCAGCTGCATACGCTCGTTCAAACGCTGGTTTTTCTGGCTGTAGTCAGAAACGGTGGTCGACAGCTGCTGGTTGCGCGACTGCAGCTCCTCGTTCTGACTCCGTAGCGCCGTGTTTTCCTTGCTCAGCGAGTCAATAACCTCCACATAGTGGCGGAGCAATCCTTTGAGTGTTGAAATCTCGCCTTTAAGCTCCTTTATGCGCTTGCTGTTGGTGGCCTTCTCCGATTTCAGTTCCGCAAGCAGTTTCTCCACCTTGTCCTTAGCCTGCGAATATTGTTCGAGCAGCGAATCGTTTTTCAGATACTGCGCCTGATTCTCATATTGTTGAAACTCTTGATTGAGCGCTTCTGTCTCACCCGCGAGTTGCAGTTTCTCGTTCGCAAGTTTCAAAGAGTCAAGTTGCTGCTGCATCTTGTCCTTGTCAGAGCCGCCACACGACGACACACCCATTACAAGCAGACCAATCAGAGCCACGACAACCAATATCGCTCCGACACGCACCATGCCGGCAGCCTTTTTCATTTCCTTGTTTTCAAATTTTTCAGATTTCATATCCGTAAATGTAAAAAATCACCGCAAAGTTACAAAGATTTTCAGTAAGAAAACGCATACATCCAAAAATTGTTTCAACGGATTGAAGATTACATTATTTCTTCGTACCTTTGCAGAAGAAACCGACAGTACTCAGCGACTATCATAATGAGCGACTTTTTATCCCAAAAGATATTCAACGTGCCTACGTTCAACCAGGCATTTTCTGCCAGCGGATTGCCTTTGGCGCAAACCACAACGGCACAAACATCAAACGCACAAATTTCAGAGCAACAGCAGCCGTCAAACGGCGAAACGAGCATGATTTCCGACCTCGGTATGATTCTCGTGGTGGCGGGCATTGCCACCGTGCTGTTCAAGCGGCTGAAGCAGCCCGTTGTGCTGGGCTACATTCTTGCCGGTTTTCTCGTGGGTCCGCACTTCGGCTACTTCCCCACCGTTGTCGACGAGGCCAACATCGACTTCTGGGCAGAGTTGGGTATCATCTTCCTGCTGTTCTCGCTCGGTCTGGAGTTCAGTTTCAAGAAATTGCTCAACGTAGGAGGCTCGGCTGCGGTGACTGTGCTTGTCATCGTGGTGGGAATGATGGCAACCGGCTACACTGCCGGACGGATGATGGACTTCACCAACATCAGCAGTCTTTTCCTCGGCGCGATGCTGTCGATGTCGTCGACAACCATCATTATGAAAGCGCTCAGCGACTTGAATATGAGCCACCGGCGGTTCACGCCACAGGTGCTTGCCGTGCTGATTGTGGAAGATTTGTTTGCCGTCATCCTGATGGTCGTGCTGTCATCGATAGCCGTCAACAACAGTGTCAGCGGCGAAGACCTTTTGTGGAGCGTGTTCAAACTGTCATTCTTCCTCATCCTGTGGTTTCTTGTGGGTGTCTACATCATTCCCACGTTTCTCAAGCGCCAACGCCGCTTCCTCACCAACGAGCTGCTGCTCGTGCTGTGCATCGGGCTGTGCTTCCTTATGGTGATAGCATCCACCTATTCAGGCTTCTCGTCGGCACTCGGCGCCTTCGTCATGGGCTCTATTCTTGCCGGCACCAGCGAGGCTGAACGCATGTCAAGAGTAGTGTCTCCAGTAAAGGATTTGTTCGGCGCAATCTTCTTCGTGTCGGTAGGCATGATGGTCGACCCACAGGTGCTGTCCACCTACACCGTGCCAATCCTCATCCTCTCGGCAATAGTGATTGTCGGCATGATTGTGTTCGGCACAGGAGGCATGCTTATCACCGGACAACCGCTGCGCATTGCCATCGAGTCGGGATTCTCGCTGGTGCAGATTGGAGAGTTCTCGTTTATCATCGCCACTCTCGGCACGTCGCTCGGTGTGATCAACAAAACGCTGTATCCGATAATCGTGTCGGTGTCGGTAATAACAACGTTCTTCACCCCATATTTCATAAAATTCGCCGACCCCGTAGACCGCTGGGCGGAAAAGCATCTGCCGGCACGCTTGCTTGCTCTCATCGCGCGCTACAGCCAGTCGCAGACACGCAACGAGTCGGAGGTGACGCTGCTCTGGAAACAGGCTTTGCGGCGCACGATATGGCGGTTGCTGATCTACTGCGTGGTGCTCGTTGCAATCTTACAGCTGTCGGCGCATCTGCTGGCACCGCTGATGGAGTCGTTTATGAGAACAGGAACGGCAAAAGCGTTCACCGTGGGCATCACCCTTGCTGCAATGGCACCGTTTCTGCTTGCGCTCTGCTATCCGAGCACCAAGAAATGGGAACGCACAAAACTGAAAAGCAGCGTGCATTCCAACGTGCCGTTCATAGCCATGCGACTGGTGCGTATCGTCATCGCTTTCAGCTTCTTGGTCTATTTCCTGTTCACGTCCTACTCCCACGCTCTTGCAATCTCCATCGGCGCGGCACTATTCGTGCTGGTACTGATATATTTCTCAAAGTCGGTAAGGAAACACATGAACTACATCGAGAATGTGTTTATCGCCAACCTCAACGAGCGGGAGTTGCGGCGCAGCGGACGCAACAACAACCTTGTCAGCGACATGCACCTCGCCTTTGTCAACGTGGGCTACAACTGCCCGTTTGTGGGTGAGAAACTGGCATCGTCAAACATCGGCCACCTCTTCGGTGTAAACGTGGCAAGCATCCAGCGTGGCGACCGTACAATTCCGATTCCCGGCGGCTCGACACGAATCTTCCCGGGCGACACTCTCGGTGTGGTCGGAACCGACGAGCAGATACAGCATCTGCTTGAGACGATAGAGCAGGCAAACACCGGCGCGGCAAACACCGACGAAAATATCGACATTGAATTCACGAGTGTGCTGCTGTCGGAAAACTCGCCGCTGAACGGCAAGAAAGTCGCTGACGTCGACCTGCGCGGACAATACTCCGCTATGCTTGTATCGATTGAACACGCCGACGGGACATTTGAGAACCCAAAAGCCGACAGCATGATGCACGAAGGCGACAACATCTGGCTTGTCGGCGACAAACGGCAAATACCTAAACTCGCTTAACTATAACAATAAAAAACAGTAGTTTAAATGAATTTCACCAACCTACCAACCCTTGACAATTTCTTCCACGCCTCGGTGTCGACACCGGCGGCTGTGGAATCTGCCTCGCTAAGCACGTCGGTGCCTGCGGCAGACACCGCGCCAAACAGCGGCGAAGAGCATGTTGCCACAGGATTGATATCCGACCTCGCTTTGATATTGATTGTGGCCGGCATTGCTACTGTTGTGTTCAAACGCCTGAAACAACCCGTGGTGCTTGGCTACATCGTTGCCGGCTTCCTTGTCGGTCCGCATTTCGGATATTTCCCGACGGTGATCCACGAGTCGAACATCGAATTCTGGGCAGAGCTCGGCATTATCTTTCTGCTTTTCTCGCTCGGACTTGAGTTCAGTTTCAAAAAACTTATGAATGTTGGCGGATCAGCCACCGTCACCACCCTGTTCTCCGTCACCGGAATGATTGTGGCCGGATATTTCGCAGGCAAACTGATGGGATTCTCGTTCATCAGCAGCCTGTTTCTCGGAGGCATGCTGTCGATGTCGTCGACAACCATCATCATGAAAGCCCTCGACGACCTCAACATGCGCCACAGGCGGTTCGCGCCTCAAGTGCTTGCCGTGCTGATTGTGGAAGACCTGATAGCCGTGATTCTGATGGTGCTGCTTTCCTCAATAGCAATCAACAACAGCGTCAGCGGCGAAGAGCTCTTATGGAGCGTCATGAAGCTGTCGTTCTTCCTGATTTTATGGTATGTGGTCGGCGTCTATGCCATACCTTCGTTCCTGTCGCGCCAACGCCGGTTTCTTTCCGACGAGCTTATGCTGGTGCTTTGCATCGGGTTGTGCTTCCTGATGGTAATCACCTCCACCTACGCCGGCTTCTCCGCCGCGCTCGGAGCATTCCTCATGGGCTCCATCCTTGCCGGAACCAGCGAGGCTGAACGAATTGAGAAACTGACAGCCCCGGTAAAAGACCTCTTCGGCGCCGTCTTCTTCATCTCTGTCGGAATGATGGTAAACCCGCACGTGCTCGGCGAATTCTGGATGCCAATCGTAATCTTGTCGCTGCTCGTGATTGTCGGAAAATTCATTTTTGGAGTCATGGGTATGCTTGTCGGCGGTCAGCCGCTGCGCATAGCGCTCCAGTCGGGACTTGCCCTG
>ERZ780207.1372-NODE-1372-length-21003-cov-4.097909_pt1 | contig 21003 bp, 18 predicted proteins | sample MGYA00510977_ERZ780207 | MGnify/ENA primary metagenome ERZ780207 (study PRJEB29588, sample SAMEA2151383) | human gut metagenome | biome: human gut; feature: human-associated habitat; material: faeces | place: Denmark | collected 2008/2010 ... | reverse complement strand
TGGAGGTAAACGGAAGTGGAGGCAGATTAGACAGGAAAACTTCAAAAGAGAAATCCGTGAAAAAGACATCCCCAACAGAAAAGAACATAGCCGGTAGCGTGAAACCGAGCAAACCATCGGCAAGGAAGTATGTTTTTATCTGTTTGGCCAAACGTGTTTGGTCGGATGGATAAAATCATTCTTCCCGGTTTGTCTGCCGTGAGTGACGGCTTGTTCCATTTATGGAATGTGCGGTCATACACGGCTTTCCGCTTCCGGCTCAAAAGGACAACGAAAAAAGAAAAATCGTCAAAACCCCGTAAAAGCACCTCTTTGGCATAAGCACAAAAGAAAGGGGCCTTGTCTCATCAGTCTAAACTATTGTTTAGGCATGAGGCAAAGCCCTTTTCTCCGCTTATGCGGCAGTCGGCACACGTTCGTTCAAAATCTTTTTGGGCGATGGTGTGCTGACGGATAAAATCGCTTTTACGGAAAAACTTGTGTGAGAAGAAAAATCAGGAGATTCATTTCTAAATCTCCCGTTTTATTGTTACTTTTGCATACGAAGAGTTCTTTGAAGGTTACGCAACGCACAGAAGAATAATGCAGTAGATAACTAACTAATTCGTAACCTATTACTATTATGAGCGATTACCCAATGCTCATTTCCAATAAATTACACTCTTTTCGTAACTTCGTAATACAAAAGAAATCAAGCGAAAAGATATGGCAGTCAAAAAGAACTATCGCGCAAATAACACCCGGCTTATAGAAGGCGGCACAGGGGATAATCCCAAATTGATGGCGCAGGGATTACAAGATGGCCGTGATTCTCTCTATTTGGAGTATTATATGGGGTTTGATTTAGTCGAAAGCAAAAACGGCACCATCTATAAAAAAGCCAATCGAAAAACAGAACGGCTAAACCTATTCTTGTGGCAATCTCCGAGAAGTCCGATTGAACGAGCGGAAAATAATGAAACCTTACGTCTTGCCAAGCAGATACGCTTTGAGCGAGGACAGCAGCTATTGGAACAGGGTGAGGGCTACCGACTGAAAAAGGACTGCAACATCAACTTCCTTGATTGGATGTGGTCGTATTATGAAGCATACTCCAAAGGGGATAAGCGTCATATCAAGAGAGCGCACGATGTTTTTATAGACTTCCTCAACGCAACATCAGAATATCAAAAGTATGCCAAGCGACTTAAACCCGAACAGCTTGACAAGGATATGATTGTGGCTTTTACCGAATATCTGCAACAACGCTTTCGTGGAGAGGGGCCACACACCCTATATGCCCGATTCAAGAAAATAATTGCGGCAGCAGTAGATAAAGATGTTATGCGAAAAGACCCCTGTCATGGAGTAAGCATCACAATAGACAATGGCAGCCTAAAAAAGGATGTGCTGTCAATGGATGAGATTAAGCTGCTTATCACGTGCCACTATCAGGGCGAAAGTATGAATATCCGGCGGGCGTTCCTGTTTTGTTTGCGGTGCGGCCTCCGCTTTTGCGATGTTAAAGACCTTACATATTCTAATGTTGACTTTTCCAATAGACTGTTGAAATTCGAGCAAGCCAAGACAAAAGGTCATAGCAGCGCAAGCAGTGTTGTAATACCGTTGTCGGATGGTGTATTGGAATTGATAGGCAAGCCGTCAGTGGAAGGCAATCGCGATGAATTGATATTTCCTTTGCCCTCTCATACGATGTGCCTTAAAGCCCTGCGCCATTGGTGCAAACGTGCCGGAATAGATAAGCATATCACATGGCACTGTGCCCGACACAGCTTCGCGGTCAATATCCTCAACAATGGTGCGAACATTAAGACCGTGGCGGCATTGTTGGGACACAGTGGATTAAAACATACAGAGAAATACACACGCGCTGTCGATGCGCTCAAACAGGACGCAATCAACAGCCTTTCAGAACTTGACTTTTGATTATGGATAAGACTATCGAGAATAAACTATTTGCGGAATTTCAGAATGGAGCAGCGGCAATGTGCCTCAAATATATAAAGAGGGTAATTGTCCGTAAAAAGGAAAAGCTCGACGAATGGGAAAGCAAATATTATTCCGCATTTCCGGCGGAAGTTGCAGAGCGTACGGATTCTTTTGATGATATTGCATGGCCAATTAATATAGTTGGAGAATATCGAATAGCACAAGAAATATCAGACAACCTCGACAAATGCAAAGATGATGGTCAACGCGAGCGGTATATTATCGAAATTTTATCGGTCTTTGAAGATTGGGGCGCAATATTCACACCTGTTGCTCGACTGAAAGAATTACAAAGGATGCGACAAAATGGGTTCTCAATATATTCGGAACAGGAAATAGAACAGGAAATAGAGCGCGTGAGCAATCTGCATGATGATTACCTTGATATTATGCGTGGAGCGGAGAAAGGGTCGATGAGATATTATCTCGATGTTTGGCACAGAGCATTTTTCAATTTTGCCAATATGCTTGCGGCTATTTGTGCCGTACATCATATCAATCTGTTAGAATTGCAGGAAAAGCGCGGAATTTGGATAATAGAAAATCTCTCTTTGTTAGACCTCCAATGTTACTTTGGATGCTTTGGGAATAAAAATTATGCGAACAACCTTCTAAAAGAATTGCCGAGGACAGCAGCAACCGAAGCCTTAATCTTTACTGAAAGAGATGGCGTTATCAATTCCGAAGCGGTATGGAATAGCAATCAAGGTGTGAAAATCGTGAAACTGCATACAGACCCTAAAAATAAAGGTAGGCGAGTACAACAATTCCGGGATAGGTTAAACGGAAGTGATGCGCAAAAAGATGAGACATTAAAAAAGCTCCATACTCTTATTGATGGGAGAAAAGGAAAAGTTGTTGCAATTGTACTGACGGCCTGCATCCGTTTAGGGTTGATAATAAAACCGACATTTACGGAGGTTCAAAATGAATTTGGCGAAATTGGAGCAGAGAGCGGATATAATCATTATATGAGGGGCAATCTGACAGAGGATGAAATCAGCGGAATGATGCGCAATTTTTCGCATGATTAGGTCTATTTTATGGCAATTAATAGCGGTTAATGGTGTGGTCTTAAAAGCGCTATTAATCGCTATTCGTTTTGTTTCAGATAGTTATATCTGCAATCTATCTTTGCACTGTGAAACTGAGATACGAAGTATGAGCGTATCAATGTTAACGCAACAGGCAAAGAAGAATGGGGACTCATACACCTATTCGGACAGCCTAAACCGCACAAATAGAATATACAATGACTGCGGAAATGAAACAGGTTGCCGATATGGTGACGGCAAACACGATATTCACCACAAAAGCGGTGCTGACTTCCGATGAGGCAGCACAGTACATGGGTATCTCCAAGAGTTACCTCTACAAGCTGACGATGCGCGGCGAGATTCCGCACTACAAACCAATGGGTAAGATGTGCTACTTCAACCGTGCCGAGTTGGAGGAATGGTTACAGAGCAATCGGGTTGCTACTGCCACCGAGATAGCCGACCGAGCCAATCAATACTGCATGAAAAGGAAGTAGGCTATGGCAGCAAATAAAAAGAGGGAGAATCCGGCGAAGATTCAGCCCTCCATGACAGGAACTGATACAAAGATACAACTTTCCGATGACTTCTACAACGGTGTCAGCAAGGATGTTGCATCAAGCGTGACGGATATTGATGATGTGTTGTCAATGCTCAAACTCGCGCCCGTATCTCCGACCATAAAAGTGAACAATCGCTTTGAGCCTCCGATTTATGGACTGCCTCAATCAGTACAGGACATTATTACCGAAATCTGCACAAAAAAGCAAGTGCCGACCGAGTTTGTGCTATCGCCGTTGTTGGCGGTAGCCGGAGCAGCGGCAGGACGGCAATCCATACTTGACGGCAGAGGCTATAAGAATCCACCGTGTTTTTGGTGTGTGGTGATTGCCGACCCCGGCAGCAACAAGAGCTATCCACAAAAACTGATTAGCGACCCGCTTCTCGACATAAACAAAGTTCTCGCAAAGGCTTACGATGAGGAATTGCAGGAGTGGAAAGCCAAATGCGCAGCACTCTCCAAAGGGTCAAAGGACGGCAACGCACCGCAACCGCCGAAGCCGCAGAAACACCGTGTATGTGTGTCGGACACCACTCGCGAGGCGTTGGCAGAAATCCTTGTCGGTTCTCCCGATGGTCTGTGTCAGATTCGCGATGAATTGAGCGGATGGCTCGGCGATATTGGACGGTACGGCAAAAGCGGTGAAATCTCCACATACCTAAGCTATTGGACTGGAGAGGGATTCACGATAGACCGCAAGAGCGAGGAATCGACAGCGATAGTCGATGCGGTGCTGTATAACCTTGCCGGAACGATTCAGCCGGGCATACTTGCCGACAGTTTCATCCAACAGCATATCTCAAACGGATTTACGCACAGATTCATGTTCTTTTGGCCGCAGATTGTGGCAAAGAAAGTGATTGAGCGGATTCCGACCGTTCCCGATATGACGGTATGGAACAGTCTGATAAATTCACTTTATTCCCTGCGCCAACAGAAAATTACGCTCACATTAAGCGATGAGGCAAACAATGTTGCGATGGCTTACGAAAGAGAGATTGAGGATTCAAAAGACGTTGCCGATATTGTGCCGTATGAAAAAGGCGTGTTGTCGAAGCTCGACATAATCATGCTGCGTTTGGCGTGTGTCACCCGGATGTTGGCTATTGCCGACGGCGATAACTCGCATGAGGTTACACCTACGGAAATGAAATGGGCGTGCGACCTATGCCGATACCTCCACCAAACTCAAATGAGGGTTTATGAGGAGCTGCAAAGCGGCAACAGGCAACGACCTATGAATGACCGTGAATTGATTCGCGCATTTTTCAAGCGGTTTGAAAGTAAGGGCGTGACGCAAGGCAAATTAGCTAAGTTGCTGAACACCTCCCAACCGTACATAAGCCAATGCGTGAATCCAAAAGCGAAACCAACACAGGAAACAGAATCAGCAGAACAATAAGGTTATGGGTTATATATGCCGTTGTTTATTGAATAACAACGTATTAAGTCATAATAAACACATAACTTGCCTGTTCACCAATGAACTACTTATGATGTAGTTATGCCTCAACACCCTAATTTTCAAAGGATAACGGCTAATATAACCCATAACCACAAAAAAGAGAAAACAAAATGATTTTTGACAGAGAAATTTCAATATACAGCAATGTCAGCGACACCAAAGGAAGTGTCGGAACACTGCGCGACTTCCTCAACATAGGTCAGCAGAACAAAGATTATATCGACCGACTGCGGCAAACCTCCGGCGATGAGCGCAAGGAAATGAAGCTGAAACTGCCATGTGCCACCATATCGGGATTGTTCGGCAAACGAGGTAAGCAGGGGCTTATCCGACATTCGGGGTTAATCGCCCTTGACATGGACGATGTGTCGGACTGTGCCGAGTTGATAGATAAACTTGCCGACATGGATATGGTAGCCTACGCCGGACGAAGCGTAGGAGGTAACGGAGTGTTTGCAATCGTGCCAATCGCTTATCCCGAAAAGCACGTTCAGCAATGGGAATCCCTGCGCCGCTATTTCGATTCGCTCGGAATAACGGTTGACCCTCAGACAAAAGATGTGGCAAGACTTCGTATTTGCAGCTATGACCCCGAAGCGCGTGTGCGATTCGATGCCGTGCCGTACATAGGAGTATATACACCTCCGCAACCGAAGCCTGTAACCGCCACCCGGTATTACGGCAGCGATGAAACCGAGGCGAGAGTGTCGGAGTGCTGTCAGCAGATAGCAGCGTATCATACCGACCTCACAAACGACTATGCCGATTGGTTGAGGCTCGGATTCGCACTCGCCGAACTCGGAGAGGCAGGGCGCGGCTACTTCCACACGGTAAGCAGTCAGAATCAGAAATACGACCGTGAGAAATGCGACCGCAAATTCTCGGAATGTCTGCGGACTGCCTCGCGCTGCGGAATCGGTTACTTTTTCAACCGATGCAAAGAATATGGTATAACCTACAAAACAGAACGCTATGAATCAGAATGACCTGTTATGCCATACGTGCCGACACGCCCGTAAGAGCGGCGGTAAAGTAGCGGCGTGTACCTCGATAGGCAATCCGACCCTTGCATTCCTATATGGACGATGCCGCAAATATGAATCCAAGCAGAAACTCAACAATCAAAAACCGATATTATGATTTGGAAATATCACACTATGATGTATGCCGACCGCTATCCGATTCAGTTCCGGCAGAACGTGGTTAGCGGAGAGATTCAGATGCGTATTGATGACGCGATGGAAAAAGCAAATGGCTATGCCGACCTCAACGAGTTAAAGGCTTTCATAGCGAAGCAAGACCCGACAATGCCGATTCCCGAATGGTTGCGTGTCGATGATTGGGATTCACCTCTGCGGATGCCGCTAAACCTCAACTGATGTAAGAAAAAGCATGGCGGCAGTCAGCAGAAGCCACAATAAAAGTCAAGGAATTTGTCGGTTGCCGTCAATGCTTGAAGTAAACAACAACAAGTCAAGTTTTATTCTTATGAAGCATACGAAGAAGAAAAGCCAAGACAAACCGGTATGGCAGACGGCGTGGGAGTTGGCGAAATATCCTGCGAAGATTCATCTGTCAAAAAAGATGAGCCGTGCCGATGTCGTGTTTTGTCTGATGATGTGGTTGGGCATGAGCAAGGTCGATGCGTTTCTTACCGCCTATCCGCAGACTAAGGCAAGCCGCAACTCGATAGCGGCGATGGCGACTCGCCGTAGCCAAGAGGAATGGGTGAGCGAATATTTCCAAGCCCTCTACGACCTCCGCCTTGAAGATAAATTAAAGTTCAACCCAATACCGTAATGACATGGAAAATAAAAGCACAACAATCGAAGTGACCCTATCCCAAGAGTCTGTTGAAACAATCGCAAATGCGATGGCAGAAAAGATGTATGACCTGCTCAACGAATTTCTGATTCCTTTGAAAGAGGATTTGGACGCAATCGAGCGCAACACTCATTGAAAAGCAGGACTGCAAAAGCCTATCAATGGAAAAGAAAGGCAATTACTTCATTGCCAAGTCAGAAAATCTTTGTAAATTTGCGGTGCAGTATTCCTTTGGGATATTGCACCCTTACATATTAGCTCAATCGCTGTCTGAACCACCACCTCGACCAAAGAACGAGCTATAACAACCTACATTGGGATTCGTGCCATACGGCGCGGACTTATCCCATAGTAGATTGTAGCCTGTGGTGGGCTAAGACAGCGTATGGCGAAAGTCTGCGCTTTTGTTTTATCGGCAAGTGCGCAAAATCTATAAATGTTTTTGAATAATTAAAGTCATAGCTTTGGAAATAATTTTATGAGTCAAGCAAAATTATTTGACCTAAATATTGAGCGCGTTCTTGAACATTGGGATGCGTTTTATGCTGTCAGAGAAATCATCGCCAATGCTTTGGATGAACAAAATCTGACAAACACACGCGACATTTCAATTTTCAAGGCAGGTATGAGTTGGCATATAAGGGATTATGGGCGAGGTTTGGAATATTTACATTTTACGCAGAATGAGAACAAAGAAAAACTTGAAAATCCAAACCTTATAGGTAAGTTTGGTGTCGGGCTAAAAGACGCATTAGCTGTGTTTTATCGTAAAGGATATAGGGTCGAAATATTTTCTCGCCATGCAACAATATCATTAGTCATGTCATCGAAATCGTCTTTTGATATTCAAACGCTACACGCGAAATTTGAAGAGGCGATTGACAATAGCATGGAGGGTACAGAGTTCGTAATTTATAACCTTGAAGATGATATAATGAGTAAGGCAAAGGATATGTTCCTTTGTTTTAACAAAAGAATTAAATTATTGGAAACAACCCCTTATGGAGAGATATTGCAAGGCGATGATACTCCAAAGGTTTATATAAATGGGGCTCAAGTCGCCATTGAGGAGAACTTCTTATTCAGTTATAATATTACAAATATCAGTGCGAAAATAAAGAAGGCATTGAATAGAGAACGTAGCAACGTTGGGCGTGCTGCGTATTCTGATTCTGTCAAAAATATATTATGTCAGTCAAAATCAGAATCAGTGCTTTATTTATTGGCCAATGAACTACACAAAATATCATTAGGCGAACACAAGGATGAATTAGAATGGGTAGATGTAGCATCTCATGCGACAAAACGATTAGAAAGTGACAAGAACACGGTTTTTGTTACTGCTACGCAAATTTCTGTCATGTCGAATCAAGATAGGGAAATATTACAAGAAAGCGGAAAAATTATAACGGTAATCCCTGATAAAGTATTTGGCAAGGTGTCAGAATCCGTTACAACGATAAACACGATAACTCAAGAATATCAAGACAGCTTTCATTACGAGTATGTTGATTATTCTGTTCTGTCATTTTCTGAAAAACGTGTCTTTGATTTACGTTCAACAGTGATTTCATTCCTCAAACGACACTCATTTATTTATGATATTCCTATTAAAATATCCGAAAGTATCTGCCCTGATAGTTTGGGTAAGGAAACTTATGGAGTTTTTACGGACGGATGCATAATAATCAAGCGCAATGTGCTAAATTCGGAGTCTATGTTTTTGGGGGTACTTATTCATGAATTTGCTCATGCACAACATAATTACCACGATAATTCAAGAGATTTTGAAAATGATTTGACAAATTTTCTTGGATTTGCTATGCTCGATTTGGAACAATGAAATTCGGATTTAGAACACCATCATTCAAAAGTAGCCTCTCTGCTGCAACAAAGGGGGCTGCAAAACGCGCCTTGATGCGTGAGATTATTCCTTATTACGGCAAACGTGGTATGGGCTGGTCTAATCCGAAGAAAGCGGTATATAACCACTTGTATAGTATGACAACGGCCAGTCCTGTTGATTTGCTTGCAAATACATCAAGCCGCAGAGCAAGGTCTACAAGAAAAATCCCGCAGATTGATTATGAGAGCAAGGCAAATGCCTTGTCGATATATAAAAGAGGATTGGAACAAATTAAAGTGCCAATGGCATTGTTGGGCTGTATAAAAGATGATATTTTGAATGATAGTCCGATGCATAAATCTATCCGTCAATTAAATACTATTGTTACTCGGTATTTGAATAAATCAATGAACTGTGGATTTGATTATTGTGATATGTGCGAAGTTCGTTTGCATGAATTAAAACGTATCAATCCCGAAGTTAAGGAGATATGTCTTAATATCGTGGAGTGTATAAGAATTGGCGTTTCTGCTGACGATATTTTTGCAACCCTATTATCCAATAAATCCTTAAACTCACTCATAAACGAACATCAAGCGGCTGATAACATTATTACTAAAGAAGCAAGCCATAAACCATCATTTACACCAATTGCTTCTTCCTCATCTCAATATCAGCAACCAACAAAAAAAGATTTGCAAACGTGGGAGGTCGTTTTGCGGTGTATAGGAGCCGTAATCGGATTTGGACTTCTTTTATGGTTGGCAATATGGCTAATCGCCGAGTTTGTGTTCCCTGCAATCTTATTTGGCTTAATATTCTTGTCTTTCTTATTTGCCAAGAAATAGCTTGCCTGCAAAATGGAATAAAAAATTTTTCTGACTCGCACCCCTGCGCCACAGAGAGGGCGAGGCGTTACCCCCGGCACCCCTTACAGGGCTGACCTCAACAATCATCAGAACTGACAAGGCGAGGCTTCCGCAATCCGTGGAGGCTTCGCTTTTATTTGATGACTCTGCTATGATTCTATGGGTCAAAGATGGTGGGTAGTGTCGCGTTTGGCTACCCTTTGGCTACCTGATAAAATAAAAATAGCTGAAAATCAAACGATTAACAGCTATTTGGGGGTGCCCAGAACAGGACTCGAACCTGCACGTCTCTCAACACTCGCACCTGAAACGAGCGCGTCTACCATTCCGCCACCTGGGCTTTCGGAATTGCGTTGCAAAGGTAGTGCTTTTCGGGCGGATGTGCAAATTTTTCGGGATGTTTTTTGCGCTTTTTTGTGGCAGTTTAGTCGACATCTCTGTTTGTCAGAGGAATAGCATGTTTGAATATCGACGAAGTCAACTGATTGCCTTTAATAAATGTTGAATAGGGGATTAATTAGAATCGATGTTTGTGCTGGTGGTTACAGGATGGCGAAGCGCGCGGTTTCGGAGGCGGAGAGGGTGAGGCCGGGGCCGTCGGGATGAGGGTCGAAGACGAGATGACCGCGCAGGCCGTGGCGTTCGGCAAGATCTCGTGCGACAAATCCCATGGTGCGTCGCAGGTTGACTTCGATACATGGCATGACTTTGAGGTCTTTGCCGTAGAACATCATGTCTACTCCCAGCGGACCGTTATAATATGGCGCGATTGTTTTCTTAAGGGCTAGTCTTAACGGTTCTATCCATGCTTCGGCTTTACTGAGCTGCTTGGCGAACTCATTTTGTGGCGCGACGATATTCTCTTGGTAGTTTCCCCCGGAGCCGGTGGCGAAGACTGACCATCCGACAAACTCAATGTCGCTGTTAACGGCTTCGAACAGGGCTGCGAAATCAAGCTGTTTGTCGAGGGCGCGCTCTGTTATTACAGCGCCCTGATGCCGAAGTATAGCCCGGGCTCTGTTGATTATGACAGACGGCGGTGTTATCCGGCAATCGATTATGCCTCGACCGGAGCAGGATAGGGGAGCCTTGATAATTACTTGGCCGTTGGAGTCGGATATATATTGTATCAGTTCCTCGATATCGAAATGTTCTTCTCCGGATTCTACGCCGAGTAATTGGCGAATTTCTATGGCTGTCGAGCGTCGGCTCATTCCAGCGATGAGGTCTATGTCGGGAATAAGATCGCAGCTGACACCATGCTTTTCGAAAAAACGGGCGGCACGCGGACTCCATCCCCATGGTGCTGCGCGGTCTATTTTAGTCGGGGCATTCTCCATATTGCGTAGCCCGAGGCGTCGCGAGAGTTCGGCCTTCAGACGGCGAGCACCGGGGGGAGAGATTACGATATCGCCGGGATTTGCCCACCATAACGGTAACAGCGCGCCGGCGTTGGCTATGATGCGTGCTGCGCGCGACGGGGTGTAGCCGGGATTTCCGTCGGAGAGTTCTGCTTCGCTTTCTGGGTTGAAAAAATGGATGGTGCTCATCTCTAGCATGGTTTTCGGCTGCAAATTTAGTGGAATCAACGAAAAAATTGCTACTTTTGCAGAAATAACACCGTCGGCTTTTCTTAAGTAAGCCGAATTGTCATTTTAACCGACAATCAAGATATGTCATTAAACACTAAATCGCCTTTATTGTGGACAGCCGTAGTGCTCGCGGTTGTTCTCCTTGCCGTTTTCGGCGTTTCGATCTATCGTACTGAAAAGCTGAATCAGCAGGTTGCTGAGGCTCAGGCTGCAAATGAGGAACTTCAGCTTGCGAACGAGCAGCTTCAGCTTTCCAATGAGTTCGAGGCTGTTAATGCCGAGTTTGAACAGTATGAAACTCAGGCCCAGCGGCTTACTAATACCGAAGAGTATGCCAAGTATGCAGCTGCCAAGCAGAAAGTGGCGGAACTGACGGCTGAGTTACGCAGCGAGAAAGTCAAGAGCAAGGAGCGGATTGCCGAACTCCAGCGTGAGATCAGTACTTTGCGCGGTTTGCTTCGCCATTATGTGGCGCAAATTGATTCGCTGGCCCGCGAAAATGCCGGCCTTAGAGCTGAGAATGAAGAGATAAAATCCCAGAACATCACTCTGACGTCTCAGGTTGCCGAGGCAACAACCCGCAATCAGGATCTTAGCAAGCGCATGACTCTGGCCGAGAAGCTTAATGTTACCGGAGTCAGTCTGACTCCACTGAAGGGTAACGGAAAAACCGAAAAGAATGTGACCAAAGCCAAGCAGCTGATGGTTTCATTCACTGTGCCTCAGAACAATTCGACGCCTCCCGGAGCAAAGACTATTTATCTTCGCATAGTCAATCCCGAGGGACAGCTGCTTGGCGGCGGAGGCGGAGCCATGCATTTCGAAGGAGGCTCTGTGCCGACGACTGCCCGTAAGAGCATTGAGTATTCTGGTGACGAGATTTCGGGCATACATATCTATTGGGATGTGAACACGACTCTGACTCCGGGCGACTATACGGTAGAGCTCTTCACCGATGGCTATCGTCTGACGTCGCGCCATTTCACCCTGAAGAAATAATTGTTGGAGATGCTTTCAGCTCTATGGCAGCAGCTTACAGCAGTTGAGCTGACTCCGGGCGTTGCGGTTGCGAGGCTATTCTACAGTCTTATACTCGGCGCTGCTGTCGGCATTGAGCGCAAGCGGCGCGGTCAGATGGCCGGAATGCGGACGTTCGCCCTTATTTCTATGGGCGCTACGTTGGCTATGGTATTGTCAATCTATGTGCCTCAGGAGTATCTCGGCCTCAAGAACGGCGACCCAGGACGCATAGCTGCACAGGTAATATCGGGAATCGGTTTTCTGGGAGCCGGTGCCATTATCCAGATGAAAGGTTCGGTCAGAGGACTGACCACGGCCGCCGGAATCTGGATGGTCGCAACCATCGGACTCGCAGTCGGGGTAGGTATGTATCTGGTTGCCCTTGTGGCGACATTGCTTGTGCTTTTTATTCTCGTTCTTCTTGAACAGATTGAACACAGGGTCAACGTCGGGTCGCAATCGCGCACCATAACGGTCAAGATAGGCGGCATTGTGACGGATCTTGATCCATATATTACTTTGCTTGGAAAGTTTCATGCTCAGCTGAATAATTATTTTGTCGATTTCAACTATTATGACAATATGACCCGACTGAATCTTGTTTTGTTGGTGCGTGAGAACACCGATGTTGTCAGGCTAATGGATGAGATGTCAAAAGTTTATCCGACCACTTCTATATCTCTCGTTAATTCGCCGTCATAAACTCTATGATACAATCTCTTCTGCTGCTGAATGTCGGAGGGGAGGCCCATATCGAGGGCCTCATAACCGATCTTGCGTTTATTCTCTGTCTGGCGGCTATAACAACCATTATTTTCAAGCTGATAAAGCAGCCGGTGGTGCTCGGATATATTGTCGCCGGTTTCCTCGCAAGTCCCCATTTCACCTATCTTCCGAGCGTCACGACGGAGTCAAACATTGAATTCTGGGCACAGATAGGAATTATAGTGCTTTTGTTCTCGTTAGGGCTCGAGTTCAGCTTCAAGAAACTGATGAATGCCGGGGGGAGCGCGGCTATCACCGCCTTGATTATAGTCAGTGGTATGCTGGCGACAGGATATGTTATCGGCCGATTTCTCGGGTTTACCAATATCAACAGCCTTTTCTTAGGCGGAATGCTGTCGATGTCATCGACCACTATAATTCTGAAAGCGTTCGATGATCTCGGGCTGCGACAGAAGAAGTTCGCTTCGCTGGTGCTTGCCGTCCTGATTGTTGAAGATCTGTTCGCGGTCGTCATGATGGTGATTTTGTCGTCGATTGCAATCAATAACACCGTAGAGGGTAGCGAGATGCTTTTCAGCATCAGCAAGCTTGTTTTCTTCCTTGTCATGTGGTTTCTCGTCGGTGTGTTCATGCTTCCGACGCTTCTTAACCGTAGCCGTCGGTTTCTCAACAATGAGACTCTTCTTATCGTGTCGATGGGGCTTTGCCTCGGAATGGCCGTGTTCTCGGTCTACTGTGGCTTTTCGCTTGCCTTGGGAGCTTTTGTCATGGGCTCTATCCTCGCCGGCACGAGCTTTGCCGAAGAAATCGAACGGGTTACGATGCCGGTCAAAGACCTTTTCGGCGCTGTTTTCTTTATTTCAGTGGGAATGATGGTGAATCCCGGTGTCATTGTTGAATACTGGTGGCCGATACTCCTGCTTTCAGCGGTTGTCATTGTCGGCATGATTCTGTTCGGCAGTCTCGGAATGTTACTGACAGGCCAGAATCTGCGGGTGGCGATTGAGAGCGGCTTCTCGCTGACTCAGATCGGTGAGTTTGCCTTCATCATAGCAACGCTCGGTCAGTCGCTCGGCGTTCTTTCGCCTTCGATCTATCCGATAATTGTGGCAGTCAGCGTTCTCACGACATTCCTGACCCCTTACTTCATCCGTCTCGCCGACCCGTTCTATAATTTTGTCGAGCGACACCTGCCTACGAAGTTCCATTTCCTCATCGACCGTTACACTAACCGGGCGTCGACCGAGAGCGAGACGAAAGTTCTCTGGATGTCGCTTATCAAGCGCTATCTGTGGCGTGTTGTCGTGTATACGGTCGTTCTGATCGCCCTAAGCCTTGTCACACTTAATATTGTCCAGCCATGGTTGGTCGGCGTTTTAGGCGAGAGTCTCGGTCATTTCGCAACGGTAGTATTAGGCATAGCCGTTATGTTACCCTTCTTGCTTGCTCTGTCGCTTCCTGCGTCGAAGTCAGTCGAGAGACACCGTCTTGTCGAGGCCAACGCCCACTTCGACCTCCCGCTGCATTTCATGACCATAATCCGCTTCGTGATTGCTATCGGATTTGTTATTTATCTTCTTTCGTCAGTTTATCGTCTGATGGCCGGGTTTGTGTTCGGTGTCGCTGTGTTCGTGGTCATGATGCTTCTTTTCGGGCGCAGTCTCCGAAAGAAGTTGCGCGGTCTTGAAACCCGTTTTCTCGATAACCTTAACGAACGCGATCTGCGTCGCACCGGGCGTAATAACAATCTCGTCAGCAATATGCACCTCGCTTTTATGACCGTCGGCTATGATTGTCCTTTTGTCGGAGAACGTCTTATCGACAGCAAGCTGCGTCAGGTCTACGGCGTCAATATCTCATCGATTGCCCGCGGAGGTAATGTCATACTCGCTCCCGGAGGACGAGAGCGCATCTTTCCGGGCGACTCGCTTGGAATTATAGGTACCGACGAGCAGATTCAGGCAGTCCTTCCCGTTATCGAGAAGAAGTCCGAATCAAATCCCGGCAATATTACGGTCGACAATATCAAGCTGACCAATATCCAGCTCAGTCCGACATCTCCGCTCGTAGGAAAGACATCGCAGACGGCCGATCTGCGCAGCCGTTATAAAGCGTTGCTTGTCAACATTCAGCGTGGTGACGAATTCATGCAGCCCGACGGAAGCACCCGCTTCGAAGCCCGCGATGTGCTTTGGCTTGTCGGCGATCCCCGTGTTCTTGCTAAACTCAAATAGTTCTCTTATCTCGGGCCGATCTTGTGGCGAAGGATAATCAGAACGATTGAGCGCGTTGTCAGATAGAGAATGAAGGCGAGCCACAGGCCGTCGTTGCCGAGCCTCGGGCCGGCGAGAAGCCATGCCGCGAAAAATACAGCTGTAGCCATAGCCATGGAAAGCAGCATCTGTCTGGTGGCGGTTGCACCGATGCATATCCCGTCCCAGGTGAAGGCCACAAAAGAAACCAGCGGCACTGTCACAGCCCAGGGCATATAGCGTCGCGCTGTCGCTGCGACGCCTGCTTCGTCGGTAAGAAGTCCTATTATTGAATCTCCACCGATAAAATATAAGAGAGAGAAGAAAAGAGCCAGACCGCTTCCCCATTGCATCAGGGCGCGGATGGTGAGTCGCATCTCATTGCCGTTTCCGGCGCCGGTTGCCCGGCCTGCGAGTGTTTCGGCCGAATATGCCAGACCGTCCATGAAATAGCTGAATAGAATAAAGAGCTGCATCAGTATTGCGTTTGCGGCTAAAATCATATTCCCCTGGCCAGCGCCGGCGCGTGTGAACCATAGCGTTACAAATATGAGGCAGAGTGTGCGCAGAAAAATATCTCTGTTGACTCTGAAAAACCGTCCGAGCGCTTCGGTGTCAATAATAGTTCGCCACTTGATTTGCGAAAGGCGTGATTTGATATATGGGCGAGCAAGCGCCATTCCGGCAATTACGCCTGACCACTGGGCTATGAGTGTCCCGGCTGCCACACCCTCGGTCTTCAGATGCATTCCGAGAACAAACATGCTGCTCGCTGCGATGTTGACGACATCTATGATTATCGACATCCACATCGCCTCCCGGGCGGCTCCGAGTCCGATAAACCAGCCCGTCAGCACAGTGGTGAGCAAAACCGCAGGTGCGCCCCAGATAACTATATGTATGTAATGTGTGGCTTCGATGCGGCTGTTAGTGTCAGAATCAACGACATAGTTGTAAAGGGCTGTCAGCGGTTCCTGAAGCGCAATGATTATGATTCCGGCCGCTAAGCCCAGGAGGGCCGATCTTGTCAGAACCAGCATCTCGTCGCAGGGCGATCCTGCTCCCGACGCCTGGGCAGTCAAGCCGCTCGTCCCCATCCTTAGAAAACCGAACAGCCAGAATATCAGGTTGAAGAGATTGCTGCCAAGTGCAACGCCGGCAAGATACACGGCGCCCCCCATGTGGCCTGTGAATGTCGTGTCGATCAGCCCCAGAAGCGGGGTTGTGATCGTCGCAATCACAGCCGGCACGGAGAGCGCCAGTATTTCGCGATGTTTAGAGCAGGTCATCGGCGCGGCGAGCGCGGCAGCTGTCCCAGGCGAGGTAGCAGATGAGAAGGGCGTAGACGACAACGCCTGCGATCTGAGTGGTCAGGCCTGAGAGAGGATTGGCATATTCGAAGCCGAGGAAGCGGGTGAGAGCCGAGAACACGCCGAACAGCGCGCCGCCGGCTATGAGGCCCGAAGAAATCAGGGTACCGCGGTCGCGGCGGGCGTCGTTGACGCGGCTGTCTTTGCTGCGAGAGCCGACGAACCATGAGATAGCGCCGCCGACGAGCATCGGAACATTAAGCTGTAGCGGAATGAACATACCCAGGCAGAAAGCAAGAGCCGGAACTCCGAGCCAGTTGAGAATAAGAGCTATAATAGCGCCTACCATATAAAGAATCCAGGGAGTTTCGCCTCCCATCATGAGCGGTTCGATTACCTTTGCCATGGCGTTGGCCTGAGGTGCCACGAGCGCATTCTCGCCGGTGAAACCGTAAACCTGATTGAGAAGCAGTATGACACCTCCGACAGTTGCGGCTGAAACGAGAGTGCCGAGGAATTTCCAGCTTTCCTGTTTGCGGGGAGTTGTGCCGAGCCAGTAGCCGATCTTCAGGTCGGTGACGAAGCCGCCGGCCATTGAGAGTGCGGTGCAGACAACGCCGCCGATAACCATCGAGGCGACTATGCCCGACGTGCCGCTGAGACCGATGCCTACAAATACAGCCGAAGCTACGATGAGAGTCATCATTGTCATGCCGCTGACGGGATTGCTGCCCACTATGGCGATTGCGTTGGCAGCCACTGTCGTGAACAGGAATGCGATCACAACAACTACTGCCCATGCCACAAGTGCCTGCCAGAAGGTATTGATGACACCGAACCAGAAGAACACGAGCACTGCGATCAGAGCAAGGCAGATGAAGAACACGACGTGCTTCATCGAGATGTCGGTCTGCCAGCGTATGGTCTTTGTCGCGCGGCTGTTGCCTTTAAGTTCACGGCCGGCGAGGCCGACGGCCTGCTGGATTATGGGCCATGATTTCACGATGCCTATGATTCCGGCCATTGCAATGCCGCCGATTCCTATCATGCGGGCCGAGCCGCTGAAAATTTCCTGAGGCGACATGGCTGCGAGCGCTTCGTTGCCGTAGGTTCCCATTAGCGGAATTATTATCCACCATACGAAGATCGAGCCGGCGAATATAACGAACGCATATTTGAGACCGACGATATATCCAAGTCCGAGAAGGGCTGCGCTGGTGTTGCAGCTCACGACAACTTTGGTCTTCTCGGCCAGTGCTGTGCCCCAGCGATAGGCCGTCGATGTGATCGTTTCAGCCCACCAGCCGAACGTGGCGCCGAGATAGTCGTAGATACCTCCGATCAGCGAGGCTATAACGAGAGTCTTGGCCTGATTGCCCGATCCTTTGGCCTGACTGCTTACGAGCACCTGGGTGGTAGCCGTAGCCTCGGGGAACGGATATTTGCCGTGCATGTCCTTCACGAAATACTTGCGGAAGGGTATGAAGAACAGAATTCCGAGTATGCCTCCAAGCAGTGAGCTGAGGAAAATCTCGAGAAAGTTCACCGTAATATCGGGATAGGTGCCCTGAAGGATATAGAGGGCCGGCAGAGTGAAGATCGCACCGGCTACGATAACGCCCGAGCAGGCGCCGATCGACTGGATGATGACATTCTGGCCCAGAGGGTCTTTCTTTTTCAGGGCACCGCTCAGTCCGACGGCTATAATAGCGATAGGGATGGCTGCCTCGAATACCTGACCGACCTTAAGGCCGAGATATGCCGCGGCTGCGCTGAACACTACGGCCAGAATCAGACCGGTGATGACAGAGTAGGGCGTTACTTCGCGGTAATCGCGAGCCGGGTGCATGACCGGCCTGTAAGGTTCGTCCTTGCCGAGTTCGCGAAACGCGTTGTCGGGAAGGGCCACGGGATCGGCATCGGCGTATACCGGGTCGTTCCCTAAGGCTTTTTCGTTCACTTCTTTCATTGGCTTATAGAAATGTGGTTAAAAGATTATTGGCGTGATAGAATTTCAAAGTTTTCGGCTACGATCTCGGTGACAGTCCGCTTGATTGTGTTGCGGTCCTGCCAGGTTCGGGTGCGGATCTTTCCCTCAACAAACAGCCGGGTACCCCGGCGCACGTAGCGCTCGGCTATTTCGGCGGCATGATCCCACACAACGATGTTGTGCCACTCAGTCCGTTCGGCTACAGTTGTTCCCTCGGGAGTTGTATAGCCGGGTTCGTTGGTGGCGAGTGTGAATGACGCTACAGTGCGCCCTTCGACATATCTGATTTCAGGGTCGCGGCCTACGTTGCCCATCAGTATTGCTTTGTTTATTGACATACCGTGGGCAAATATAGTAAAAAAGCTGCGTGTGGAAGCCTGTTTGCTGTATCTTGGAGAGATTTTTTTCTAAAAGGAGAGTGAGGCTATGTGCGATAGCGATTTTTTTCGTAATTTTGCACTCTCAAAATAAATAAGCAATATAGCAACTCAATCAGATGTCTGCACCCAAACCCATCAAATCGGCCCTTGTCTCTGTCTTCCACAAAGAGGGCCTTGACCGTATTCTTGCGCTTCTCAATGCCGCGGGCGTGAAATTTATCTCTACGGGCGGAACACGCTCTTTTATCGAAGGCCTCGGCTATAGTTGCGATGCCGTTGAAGATCTCACGGGTTATCCGTCGATTCTCGGAGGCAGGGTCAAGACTCTTCATCCCAAGGTTTTCGGAGGAATTCTCGGCCGCCGCGAGCTTGCCGACGACGTCAAGCAGATGGGGCAGTTCTCTATTCCCGACATTGACCTTGTCATAGTTGACCTTTATCCGTTTGTAGATACCGTTGCATCCGGAGCAAGTCAGCAGGACATTATCGAGAAAATCGACATAGGCGGTATTTCGCTGATCCGTGCTGCCGCAAAGAATTTCAATGATGTAGTCATCGTAGCCAGCAAAGCCCAGTATGAGCCATTGCGCGCGATCCTCGAATCGCAGGGGGCCGAGACGACTCTCGAGCAGCGCCGTGCTTTCGCCCGCGATGCTTTCGCCGTTTCGTCGGGCTATGACTCGGCTATATTCAACTGGTTCGATTCGACAAATTCAGACGGCCCGACGGCTCTTCGCTTCGCTGTCGACGGCATGATCCCCATGCGTTATGGCGAAAATCCCCATCAGAAAGGTTTCTTTGCCGGACGCCTCGACGACTATTTCGACAAACTCCATGGCAAGGAAATAAGCTATAACAATCTGCTCGACATTGACGCGGCTGTCAGCCTGATGTCGGAGTTCGCCGGCGATGAGCCTACTTTCGCCGTTCTCAAGCATAACAACGCCTGCGGTCTGGCAACGCGCGCAACCGTAGCTGAAGCTTGGCGCGACGCCCTTGCCGGCGATCCGGTGAGCGCTTTCGGAGGTGTGCTTATCTGCAACCGCGAAATTGATTCCGAAGCTGCTGCTGAAATCGACAAGATATTCTTCGAAGTCATCATAGCACCGGGATATACGCCTGCCGCTCTCGAACTTCTTGAGAAAAAGAAGAATCGTATTATCCTTGTGCAGAAGAGCAATGATCTGTCGAAGATTCAGGTTCGCACGTGTCTCAACGGTGCCCTCGTTCAGGAGCGTGACCTCCATGCCGAGAAGACTGCTGAGCTCGAGCCGATGACAAAGCTTGCTCCCACCGAGGCGCAGATCGACGATATGCTGTTTGCTAACAAAATCGTCAAGCATTCCAAGAGCAATGCTATCGTGTTGGCTAAGAACAGGATGCTGCTCGGAAGCGGAGTGGGGCAGACCTCGCGAGTCGATGCCCTGCGCCATGCTATCGAAAAGGCGAACGCCTTCGAACTCAGTCTCGAGGGCGCCGCAATGGCCAGCGACGCATTTTTCCCGTTTGCCGACTGCGTTGAGATTGCCGCTGCGGCCGGCGTTCGTGCCATTATTCAGCCGGGCGGTTCTATCCGTGACGGCGAGAGCGTTGAATGGTGTGATAACCACGGCGGCATTGCCATGGTGAAAACCGGCTATCGCCACTTCAAACACTGATCAGACCGAAGTCCCTGTTTTGGACCTCTCCTAACAAATAAACATAATAACTATGGGTTTTTTCTCATTTTTCTCTCTGACTAAAGAGATAGCTATCGACCTTGGCACTGCCAATACGATCATCATACACGACGATAAAATTGTTATCGACGAGCCTTCGATTGTTGCGATCGACAAGAAGACTGACCGTCTCGTTGCCGTCGGACTCGAAGCTCAGGAAATGCAGGGTAAGGAGCACGATGGAATCAAGACCGTGCGGCCGCTCAGCAAAGGTGTTATCGCCGATTTTACGGCTGCCGAGATGATGATTCGCGGCCTTGTCAAGAAGGCTTCGACAAAAAGCAACTGGTTCCAGCCTTCGCTGAAGATGGTTGTCGGAATCCCGAGCGGTTCGACAGGCGTTGACATCCGTGCGGTGCGCGATTCAAGTGAACACGCCGGCGGCCGCGACACATATATGATATTCGAGCCTATGGCTGGCGC
>ERZ780207.1371-NODE-1371-length-21014-cov-17.318813_pt1 | contig 21014 bp, 16 predicted proteins | sample MGYA00510977_ERZ780207 | MGnify/ENA primary metagenome ERZ780207 (study PRJEB29588, sample SAMEA2151383) | human gut metagenome | biome: human gut; feature: human-associated habitat; material: faeces | place: Denmark | collected 2008/2010 ... | reverse complement strand
CAGGTGCGAAGCACTGGCATCGCTAAAAGGCTGTTTTTTATGTTTTTTGTTTCTGTGCCCCCAGTATTTATCCACTGAACCCCTATATCCTATCACTCGTAGACCTGTTGACTCGTAGACCTGTTGACTTTTCTCAAATCGGTGTAAATCGGGTTTTAATGGATTTAATAGGCGTAAGATTTCACATCAACTGCAGAAGAAGTGCGATTTTTGTTATGATGTGGAATATCTGAGGAAAAGTTGGGCTTATTTTAGAAAAAAGATGTAATTTTGTAGTAAATTATGAATATTATGCGGAAAAAGATATTGGTGGCCATCGCCACACTTATTAGCCTTACATCGTGGGCTGTAACTACGGTTGAATCACAGCCCGGCAAACTGGAATCACTGCTTACCGACCACTCTATCACCTCCCTGAAAGTGACTGGCACTATCGACGCGCGCGATTTCAAATTCGTAGCCGACAATTTACTCGCGCTTTCAGAAATCGACTTGTCGGAAGTGACCATCGCGGCATATTGCAACGAGGAGACAGCCATCTTCGGCGCTGACAACAATTTCGCAGCCGCGTCAATCCCTTGCACCAGTTTCTTTGGCAAGTCCATCACCAGCGTGGTGCTTCCTGCGTCGGTGAAATCCATTGGCTATGCGGCATTCGCTGGTTGCGACCAACTCACCACTATCGCTTTCCCTGCTTCGCTCGACAGCATCAGCGGCTACGCATTCAGCGGCAGCGGCCTCACATCCGTAGAGTTGCCTGCGTCGGTGAAAACAGTGGGCGAAGGCGCATTCGCTCGTTGCGAAAATCTGGAATCGGCTACCGTTGGGAGTGAAAATATTGGTAAAGACGCATTCTATGCCGACGCCGCCCTCGCAGCTCTCACCCTCAACAAAGAGGTGAAAACCATTGGCGACGGCGCATTCAAATCGTGCTCGGCTTTGACTGGCATCAACATCGAAGGCACCGCACTCGAAAGCATCGGCAACGAGGCATTTGCCTACACCAGCATTTCCGCTCTCGACCTTTCCGCACAAAAATCTCTCAAAACCGTTGGCGGCTGGGCATTGGCTAAAACGCCAATCAGCACAGCAACCCTGCCCAACAGCGTAAGCACCATGGGCGAAGGCACTTTCTTCTACGCCGCACAACTCGAAACCACCAACATGCCCGACAACCTCACCACAATTCCAGCCTACACTTTCGCTGGTGCAGAGGCACTTGTGTCAGAAAACATCATGCCAGCAACGGCTACCGAAATGGGAGATTTCTCATTCTACAACGCTTGCGCCATGCCGAATTTCACCATTCCAAAGAGCATCAACCGCATCGGCACAAAAGCGATGGCCGGTATGACAGGGCTTGAGACTATCAAGGCGCACTCCGACGCTGTGCCAGCATTGGGCGACAGCGTTTGGGCTGGCATCGACCAACCGAGCGTGAAACTCGACCTCACCAACATGGCATTGGCTGAAGATTTCGCACACGCGGCGCAATGGGAACACTTCCACATTCTCAAAAACTATCTGCTGGGCGATGTGAATGGCGATGGCAACCTTGATGTGGCAGACGCGACATTGCTCATCAGCTACATCTTAGGCGAAAATCCGAATCCATTCCACTTGGAATTGGCAAATATCATCGACGACGGCGTGATCGACGTAACCGACGTTTCGGCACTCATCAACATGATTCTCAGTGGCGACCAAATAATCATCCGCCGCACCCCCGTCACCCCACACACCACCCTCCGCTAACCCTCCCACCCCGAAACACTTCTTTCAAGAATCAACTACAAAAAGCGAAAACGCCATAACGTAGGGACATGCCTTTGGCATGTTTCATTAGCAAACCGCCAATGTGCCACACACATTCGAACACATGGATGTTGGCATCGAAACATGCCGAAGGCATGTCCCTACGCTGAACGTGTAATTTGATTCGGATTAACAATTTCACCCACTCTAATACATGATTTCTTGCAAAACGGTTTTGCGCCGTTATGACAATAGTTTTTGCATTTGATGTTCAGGGGCATAAGTAAAACCCAAAATCTTTGTAAGTCCGATATGACAGAATCGTTTATATCAGCAAATAGGAGCAGACATATGCAACATCTTGGTTGGTTTTTCGCCGAAGGCGAGTGGTTAATTGTCCTTTTGGCGATGCCACCGACCTCGTAAGAGGGCGGCGTTCGGGATGTGGCGTGGCTGATTCAAGCCACCGCTTGAAGTCAGACATGCCACAGCACTAACGACAGGTGCGAAGCACTGGCATCGGCAAAAGGATGTTTTTTATGTTTTTGTTTCAGTGCCAGACCACAGTAATTCCACTCAGAGCATTTGATGTTCAGGGGCATAACAGCAAAAAAGTGAGGGGTTTCGTAAAAAAATCGGGCGGATTTTTCGGAGAAAAGGAATAAAATCTGTAAATTTGTATTTATATCGTTAAACCAATCGAATATGCGAAAATTCACATTCCTTTTTGCAGCAATCGCTTGCGTGGCATTACAGATGCAAGCTGTGGTGGTGGAGAATGTGGCTGGCGAACTCTCTTCCCGCCTTACCGACACCAAAGTGACCGAACTCACCATCACGGGCTCGCTCGATGCGCGCGATTTCAAATACATGGCAGACAAATGCAACGACCTCACAGGCGTTGACCTCAGTAGTGCGAAAATCCTTGCCTACGAGGGCGCAGAGCCCGTATTTGGACAGCAAATCACATATCAAGCCAACGAAATTCCGCAAACCTCATTCTTCGGTAAACCGCTCACCAGCGTGGTGCTCCCCTCTGATGTGCGAATCGTCGGCTATGCGGCATTCGCTGGGTGTGAGGGCATCACACAGATTGAGTTTCCTACCTCGCTCGACAGCATCAGCGGCTATGCGTTCAGCGCCACAGGTTTCAGCACGTTGGCGTTGCCTGCCACCGTCACCAAAATCGGCGAAGGAGCGTTTTCGCGTTGCGAGAAGTTGACCAGTGCCACCATTGAGGCTGGGCATATCGGCGCAAAGGCGTTTTTTGCCGACGCTGCGCTCACCGACGTAAAATTCGGCAGCGGCGTTACGGCTATCGGTAACGGTGCGTTCGCTGGTTGCAAGAGTCTCGCCACACTCCGCTGGAGCGATGCCACACAGTTGGCGCTCATCGGCAGCGAGGCTTTTATCGCCACACAGATGAGCGACGCTGCACTTGCCAAATTCCAGAAATTGAGCACCATCGGCGCATGGGCTTACGCCGGCACCCCTGTGGCAGAAGTCACTCTCCCTGAATCGGTGAAAGAGGTGGGCGACGGCGCATTCTTCTATGCCACCCATGTGACCAACCTTGTGCTGCCATCAAAGGTGACCAAAGTGGCTCCATACCTCACGGCTGGCACAAACGTGGCTAACACCAACATTTGGGGCAACGATATTACCCGAATTGGCGATTTCGCTCTCTACAACCTTTCCGACATCGACAGGCTCACCATTCCTTCACAAGTGACCTACATTGGCACCAAGGCAATGGCTGGTATGACCGGACTCACAAGAATCACCGCCAAACCTACCACCGTGCCGCTGTTGGGCCACGATGTGTGGGCTGGCGTGGAGCAAAAGGAAGTGGAACTCGCTGCCGCCTCGGCAAACTACCTGAGCGCGATGCAATGGAACGAGTTTAAAATCACGAAGCGCTACATCATGGGCGATGCCAATTCCGACGACTTGGTGAACGTGACCGACATCACCACCATCATCAACTACATTCTCGGCAACAACCCTGAGAACTTCAACTTCGACGCAGCCGACTGCACCCCCGACAGCATCATCAACGTGTCGGACATCACCATGGTCATCAACCTCATTCTCAGCGGCAGCACCACAGAAGTGGTGGGCGAATGGGAAGTGAACACCGAAGACAATGTGAACATCGACGACTTCAACCTCGCTCCGGGCGAGACTCGCAGCATCGACGTGAAACTCTGCAACAGCCAAGCCTACACCGCTCTGCAATTCGACCTTCGCTTGCCCGAAGGCCTGGAGATTGTGAGCATCGGCAAGGCCGACCGCATAGCTAACCACAATATCCATAGCGGCACGCTGCCCGATGGCACAGTGCGCTTCATCGCCTACAATATGCAGAATGCCGACATCAAGGGCAACGACGGTGCTATCATCACCCTCGTGGTGAAGGCAAGCCAAGCTCTCGCGCCAAACGATGCCATCGAGGTGTCGCACACCGTGTTGGCAACAGCCAGCGACGAATCGTTCTTCGCTCCTGTCACTGTCGCTCGTGTGGGCAACACCACAGGTGTGGCTGATGTGAGTCAGAGCGCGGCAAAGGTGTATAGCCAAGCTGGCAGAGTGGTGATTGAGAGCGCCGAAGCCACCACCGCACAACTCATTGCCATCAACGGCATCAGCATCAACCTTGCTGTGGAAGCCGGGCACAATGAATATGAGGCACCTGCACAGGGCGTGTATATCGTGCGCATAGCCGGAAAGAGCCATAAGTTAGTGGTTAGAAACTAATTAATTTTTAATTTTAGTAAATGGGAAAAAACAAACTGAAAAAATTTGCCGACATGGAGGCGTTTTCATGCGTCTTCCAATTTCCGTTCTCTGTGATGAGCGACGAGAGTTGCCCCATGCGCGGCAAATGGAATAGCGACTATTTTCATAACGATGCCCCTATCGTGCTCGAACTTGGGTGCGGCAAGGGCGAATATGCCGTGGGGCTCGGAAAGCGATTCCCCGACAAAAACTATATAGGTGTCGATATCAAGGGCGCACGCATGTGGACGGGCGCAAAAATGGTGGAGCAAGAGGGCATGAAGAATGTGGCGTTTTTGCGCACCAGCATCGAGATGATCGACCGTATGTTTGCACCGGGCGAAATATCTGAAATATGGATCACTTTCCCCGACCCGCAAATGAAGAAGGTGAACAAACGCCTCACCTCCACCCGATTCCTGAACAACTATCGCAAGATTCTGAAAGACGGCGGCTTGGTGCATCTCAAATCCGACAGCCCTTTCCTTTACACCTACACAAGCGAACTGGTGAAACTCAACCGGCTGCCTGTGGAAGTTGACACCGACGACCTTTACCACAGCGGTAAGGCCGACGATATTCTGGAAATCAAAACGCACTACGAGAAGCAATGGCTCGAACGCGGACTCACCATCAAATACCTGAAGTTTCACCTTCCACACGATGGCGAGCTACAAGAGCCCGAAATCGAAATTGAAATGGACACCTACCGCAGCTACAACCGTGGCTACATTCAGATGCCCCAACTCATGAACAAAGACAACGAATAATCACAAACAACAAACATGACACTTTATCCAAATCTTATACTCGAAGCCCTGAGCACTGTGCGCTATCCTGGCACAGGAAAAAACATCGTGGAAATGGGCATGGTTGCCGACGACATTCGCATCGACGGCAACAAAGTAAGTTTTTCACTCATTTTCCAACGCCCTACCGACCCTTTCATCAAGTCGATTGTGCGCGCCGCTGAAGTGGCTATCAACACCCACATCGGCGAGGAGGTGGAAATCAAGGGCAACATCAGCGTTGCCACCCTTCAGCCCACTCCCGAAAAGAAGAAGGAAGATGAGCCGCTGCCAGGCGTGAAAAACATTATCGGCGTGTCGTCGGGCAAAGGCGGCGTGGGCAAATCTACCGTGGCAAGCAACCTTGCCGTGTCGCTCGCACAACTGGGCTACAAGGTGGGACTGCTCGATGCCGACATCTTCGGTCCATCAGTGCCTAAAATGTTTGGCGTGGAAGATGAGCAACTCTATATGCAGGAAATCGACGGCAAAAACCGCATCATTCCTCTCGAAAAGTATGGTGTGAAACTGCTCTCAATTGGTTTCGTGGTAGATAAGGAGAAGGCTGTGCTGTGGCGTGGCGCTATGGCGAGCAACGCCCTGAAGCAACTCATCACCGATGCCGCTTGGGGCGACCTCGATTATTTCGTCATCGACATGCCACCAGGCACCAGCGACATTCACCTCACTTTGGTTCAAACGCTCGGCATCACCGGTGCTATCGTGGTGACCACTCCACAAGAGGTGGCACTTGCCGACGCACGCAAAGGCGTGAGTATGTTCTTAGGCAACCAGGTGAATGTGCCAGTGCTCGGCATTGTGGAAAACATGTCGTGGTTTACCCCTGCATCACACCCCGATGAGAAATACTATATTTTCGGCAAAGACGGTGGCAAGAACCTTGCCGAAAAACTCGGCGTGAAACTGCTTGGACAAGTGCCATTGGTGGCAAGCATTTGCCGCAGTGGCGACGACGGTGTGCCTGTCACTCTCCAGAACAGCGTTTCGGGCCGCTCGTTTATCAATCTTGCCGAGGCTGTGGTGAAAGCCGTTGACGAGCGAAATGCCTCACGCCCAGCCACAAAACGCGTAGAAACCCATTAAAACAACAACACAAAAATGAAAAAGTCTGTATTAATTTTAGCGGGAGCGGCTATGCTCCTGAGCAGTTGCGGTTCAGTGCCCATCACAGGTCGCAAGCAACTCAATTTAGTTAGTGATTCCGAAGTGCTTCAATCAAGCCTTTCTCAGTACAAGAACTACATGAGCTCTGCCACCATTTCGGGCGAACAGGCTCAAAGCGAACAAGTGACACGCGTGGGCAAAAAACTCGCCGCTGCCACCGAAGCATATTTGAAGGCTACCGGTCTTGAATCCGAAATCTCGAATTTCCAATGGGAATTCAACCTTGTGAAAAACGACGAAATCAACGCTTTCTGTATGCCTGGCGGTAAAATCGTGGTGTATGAGGGTTTGATGAAACTGGTTTCGAGCGACGACGAACTCGCAGTGGTACTCGGTCATGAGGTGGCTCACGCCGTGGCAAAGCACAGTAAGGAGCGCATGAGCCAACAGATTCTCGCTCAATATGGCGCACAGGCTGTATCAGCCATCACAAAGGGCAAGAGTTACTCCACACAGCAAATCGCCAGCAAAGTGTATGGTCTCGGTGCCAACTATGGCGTGATGCTCCCCTACTCTCGCAAGCACGAGAGCGAGGCCGACAAGATGGGTTTAGTGTTAATGTCGCTGGCTGGCTACAACCCACGCACAGCACTCACATTCTGGCAAAAGATGTCGTCAGCAAGTAGTGCAAGTGTACCTGAATTTATGAGCGACCACCCAAGCGACGCAAACCGCATCGCCGCAATCGAAAAGGAACTCCCTGCCATCGAATCAGAGTACGCCACCTACATCAACGCCGGCAAACAATCCACAGCCACAAAAACAACTACCACAACAAAAAAGAAAACAACCACCACAAAAAAGAAAGCAACAAAAAAATCAAAAAGAAGAAAATAGATTTCAGGAATCAGATATTAGAAATTAGATATTAGAGCTCTCCGAGTGCTCCGAGTACTCCGAGTGCTCCGAGTGCTCCAATAATAAAACAAATCCACCGATTTAATCCATCAAAATCCAATCATCACCAAAAAGCAGGTGAAAATCGGATAAAAATGGATTAAATCGGGTGATTTTTCCACCCAAATTACACCCAAATCGTAGGGACATGCCTTCGGCATGTTAAAAATGCGTTAATAAATTGAACCGAAACATGCCAAAGGCATGTCCCTACGTTATGAAGCAAAATTAAGTCCTTCCATTTTTTTACGCACAAGCGTGTAACTTGAATTCTAAGGCGATTTCTACGAGAGTCCTTTCACCATGTGCTATGCATAATATTATTTGTCACTTCCTAAATCTCGAACGATATTATCAAGATTCTTCAAATATTTGTCAAACTTTTCATCAATAAGCATATCGGCTTTTCTTTTGTCAGAGACCTTTTGTAACGCATTTGTCAATGATTCAAAATCTGATTCCTCAAAAAATGCTATAGTAGCCCCAGAAGCAGAATTATGAATCTCTGCCACAGAGTGTGACATACTAAATGTATAATTAGGTCCCACACCTATAGTATAAAAAAATCCGAACTTCTCTGTAGAATCCAAATCATCTGATTCAAGTGTTAAATAGAAAAAGCCATCTTTTGTTACATTGATAAAAAGGGCAAAATTAACAGAACTGTCCTCATGCCAAGTTCCATCCTTGAAAAACTGAATTTTCTTTTTGGTAGGAAAAGCATTGCCTATCTTATTATGGTAATCTGATATACCATTATCTTTTACGATTTTCTTATAAATGGGGAAGTTTTTCTTTAGTTCATCTAACTCCTTAACTAATCTTTCGAGATCTTTAATACCTAATACCATTCGCACATACTCTCGACCCTCATTCTCATAAGTGACAATATAAAAATCACCATCTCTATTATTATGTAAATCTTGGTAAATATTTACATTCATCTGAGATATACGAGAATAGTAATTACCTAAACAAGTAAGAGTAAACGCATAACTTGAAATGCTCACCAAAAACATTAAAAATAAAATCCAAATCTTTTTCATAGTAGTTTTTATTTTCAAAGTTAATAATAATATTTTGAAAAAATACAAAGATTTTTAAGTATCAATCAAATGAGTTCTTTAATCCTCATCTTCCTCCCTCCAAAACAGGTATCGTCTTAACTTCTTAACTTCTTAACTCCTTAACTTCTTACTTGATATATTTCACGGTGAATTGGCGCACTTTGGCAGTGTATTCTTGGCGGTGGTCGCTGAGGGAGCGGGCGTGCGCACTGCCTTGTGCCATGTAGAGCGCTTTAGGCTGTGGCTTGGCGTCGTAGATGGGCTGCGCCATGGCTGTGGGCACGAAATCGTCGTTGGTGCCATGAATCACAAGCATGGGCAAACGGCATTTCTTCACTTGGTTGAGAGGCGATGCCTCCTCGAAATCCCAACCATATTTCCATTTACACAGCGTGCTTGCCACATTCAACAAAGGGAACGACGGCAAACCAAACATATCCTTCAATTCGTGGGCAAATTCGTCGTGCACGCTGGTGTAGCCGCAATCCTCCACAAAGCATTTCACATACGCTGGAAGCGTCTCGCCCGAAACGCACATCGTGGTAGCCGCGCCCATCGATATGCCATGCACCACCATTTGCGTGGCAGCGGAATCGCCACGGAATTTCTCGTTGGCAATCTCCATCCACTTCATCACATCGAGGCGGTCGAGCCAACCCATTCTGATGTGGCCGCCCTCGCTCTTGCCGTGAGCGTAGAGGTCGGGCAAAAGCAGGTTGTAGCCCATGTGATAGTAGATGTCGCCCACTTGCAGCATCATGGCATTGCAATCCTTGTAGCCGTGAATCAGCACTGCCACACGATTGGAAGGAGTGGGCGCATTGATATACATGGCGTTCAGCCTATTGCCATTGATTTCCACCACGGTATCGTGCATCGCACCAGCGGCGTTCAGACTATCCACCCACACTCGCAGATGTGGGCTATGCTCGTAAATTCGGTCGAGGGCTTCAGCCTCGCTTCTATGATATGGCGTGAGGGCGAAGTTGAGCAAATAGAGGCTACCGCCCACCACAGCCGCTGCCAACGCCAGCACCACCACACCTGTGGTGATGAGAATTTTCTTTTTTTTCGTTGATTTCATTCTTATTCAATAGTTTTATTCAATATGCACCTTATACACGCTTTGCCCACGCGAGCCCACCACTAAGGTGTTGCCCACCACCACTGGCGACGACTCAAAATTAACGCCAAACCTCTCATCATAGATGACTCTGCCCGACTTTCCCTCTATCAGGTAGAGGTAGCCGTAAGTGTCGCCCACCACGATGAACAGTTCGTTTTTCTCGTTATAGAAGCCCACTGGCGACGACCATGCGTAGTGCTTCAACTTGGTTTTATACACCACCTTGCCGGTGCGCTTCTCAAAGGCATAGAAATGCCCATCGCCGTTCACGCCATCGTTAGCAAGGGTGGAGAAAATCAAGTCGGAGCAGTTGCCGCCACCTAATAGCGGCGTGCTATACATGCCACCGTCGAAGTGCTTGTTGTTGATGTTGTGTCGGGTGCAAGGCACCTGCACAGCCCACGCCACCTCGCCGTTCAAGCCGTTGAGTTTGGCAATGTGGCACATGCCCGAATCGCCTTGGCGGTCAACCTCGCAAGCCGTATATACGAAAGGCACCCCATTTTCCTCCTCGCACACGATGGTGGCATCAATATCGTCGTGATTGTCGTAATACCACACCGGCTTCATATTGCTGAGGTTGATGCAGAGGATATTGCCGTGGTTGTCACCGAAATAACCATAGTTTTTATACACGCACATACTCGATTCCACGCCTGCGGCATGAACGCCAGGACGATTGTAACTCAAAAAACTGTGCTTTTTCGCCTTACCGTTTTTCACATCATATTTGTAAATCAAGCCGTTTTCGCTGGGCCAAAACACAAATCCATCGGCATAGATGGGCGAAGAGTCGCTGGCTGGCCAAAAGCGTGATGCCTTGGGGTCGAGACCGGGATTTTGGTACACGATGGAGTGGCTGAACAAGTCCACCACATTCTGGCACACCGCTCCGTGGGCTTGCACGCCGTGCCCGGCATACACCAATCCGTTGAATCGTGGGTCAACCATGGGCGTGCCTTTCACCGGATTGCCCATATCTATCGCCTCGCGCGATGCCTTTCCCGACTCATAGTTGATGAAATGCAATTTTCCGCAAAGCGATGCCACCACTATCTCCTTTTGCGAGAAATCGGGCGTGAGTTTTGCCGCAGGGGTGTTTCTGAACTTCTTCGCCACCTCGTCGGGCCATTCCACATACAGGGGCTGGCTGGTCCAACCAGTGCCACCGCCCCACACACCCAGTTTTGTGGGCGTGTAGTCAACATCGGTGTCAAACACCCAGTCCTTCACAATTCTGCTGGGCACACCTTTCACCTTTCCGCCAAAGTCGGCGTTGCGAAGATGGTTGGCTCGGAATGCGAGTTTTGAGTTTGATTCCAAATATGGGTCGTCAAGCACGTGCAAAGTGCCGTCAACGGTGCTATCGAGCACTTCCACACGCCATTGCAGTTTTTCCACAGAGGCATACATGGTGTCGGGCAGCAGCGTGGTGTCTTTCTCCTCCAGCGTATCGGCATCAGCCACAGCGGCAGATTTCGCACCTCCGCCACAAGCGCCAAGGCAAAGCATTGAGAGCAAAGCACCGAAAAAAAGCAGTTTTTTCATTCGTGAATGTTCATTTTTCATGACAAAAGTAGTGTTTTTTCACTAATAAAGTGTTACTTTTGATGTACTAATTAAATTCAAACTTATTAACCTATTACTCAAATGCGTAAATTATTACTCGTTATGACTTTGGCTGCCATTTGTGCCACAACATCGATGGCAGCAGTAACAATCGGCACTAAACAATACACAGCCGACACGCTTTTCCGCCGCCAGATTGGTCCTGGCATCGTCAACACCATTCTCCGCATTCCTGAATATCCTCTGAATGTATATTTGCTGGAAGCAGATATGAACAACCCCTACAACCGTGTGGAAACTGGTCAAGGACAAAACACTTTGGGTAAGACCGAAGCACTGGTGAGCATGGCAAAGCGCTACAGCACTTCATCGAAGCGTGTGTTGGCTGGCTGTAACGCCAACTTCTGGTGTGTGCCCACACAAGGCGCGCCAAGCGTGTATATGCTCGGTTCTCCTTTCGGTGGCGTGGTGCGCAACGATACCGTGATTGTGAACACCAACACGGTGAACGACACTTGGAACGGTGGCCCTTCACGCACTGGCATTTCGGCTATCGACCACGATAAGAACCTGATTTTCGGTGGTTGCAGTTGGGTGGCTACCATCAACAGCAGCCGCCTCGGCAACGAAGTGCTCCCCATCTACAAGGTGAACAAGCGCAACCTGCCTGGCGAACTCTGCTTGTGGAATGAATATTTCGGACGCGACCGCGAATTTGAAAGCAACTGGATTGACTACGACAACAAGGGCACCAACAATGCCGACAACTATTACCTGAAGTTCACCGAAGGTAGCGGTTGGGGAGTGAACAAGCCTATGAGTTTCGTTATCAAGAAGATTGTGAAGGATGCCGACCGTCAAACCCTCGGCGAATATGATGCTTGTATCACCGCCACTGGCAAGATGAAGGCTGATATGGCTGTGCACCAAGAGGGCGATGTGATTGGCATTTACCAAGGCTGGAAAGCCAGCGGCAAAAATACAGAGCCATGGATTGAAAACTTGGTGGAAGGCAACGCTACCGTGATGCGCAATGGCGAACTCACCGGACGCAACTACGACGAGGGCTACAACACGCAAGTGTATTCCCGCACCGCCTACGGTTGCAGTTTCGACCACAAAAAACTCTATATGATTGTTATCGACCGCTCACAGCACCCTAAATACGGTCTTTCTTCAGGCTGTACCACCGAGGTGATGTGCCAAATTTTGAAGAGTCTATACCCCGACATTTCTGATGTGGTGAACTACGACGCTGGTGGCTCGGCTGAAATGCTCGTGAACGGTGCCATCATCAACAAGACCACCGAGGGCACTCCACGCGCCGTGGCATGTGGCTGGTTGCTCGAATCTATCGCCCCTGCCGACAACGAGGTGGCTTCTATCCAATTTGCCGATGCCGCGCTCAAACTCCCTATCTATTCTTCCTATAAGCCACAAATCATTGCCTACAACCAATATGGCGACGTGGTAAACGAGAATTTGGAAGGTTTCACGCTCTCTTGCGATGCCTCGCTGGGTACTGCCAACGGCGAAAACCTCACCGTGAGCGGCAACATTCTCAATGGCACGCTCACCGCCAACTACAACGGCAAGACTGCATCTATCAACATCACCACCATGTATGCCCAACCAGCCATTTCGCTCAAGCCTGTCATCACCGTCGACGACCAGGCATGGCCTATAGAGGTGACTGCTACCGTCAACGCTCAAACCTACTATTACAATCCCGAAAACTTGGAGTGGACAGTGGACGACCCCACTATCGCTGTGGTGGAAAACGGAAAAATCCGTGGCTTGAAGAATGGGAAAACGCTGATTAGTTGCAAAATCGGTGAGTTTACCGATTCCGATTCAGTGTCGGTGGAAATCTCTCCCGAAGCATATCTCTATCAGAATTGGAACGGCTGGACACTCAAGGGTTCTGGCGCAAGCAAACTCGCAATCAGCGAAAACGGTTTGTTGACCTACAAATACAGTTCTACTCGCGCGCCTTACGTTAAAATGCTCAAAAATGTGCAGTTCTACAGTCTGCCCGACGAAATCGGCATGACTTTCGTCAGTTCTCTGCCTCTCGACTATATCCAAATTGATGTGCGTAATCTGATGAACACCTCTGTCAACTATCAGAAGATTGATGCGGACGGCAAGGGCTTCGAGGCTGGCAAGGAATACACCGTAAAGTTGGATTTGGAACAGATGGGCGGCACCAAGAGCCTGAACACCTACCCTATCAATGTGCAGGAGATTCGCTTTGTGCCAAACAAGGCTAAATCCACCTCAGGCGAACAGACCATCGACATCAAGTCGCTCTACGCACACTATCCTAAGAAATCAGTGGCTGGCGACATCAATGCCGACGGAGAAGTGAACGCTTCCGACGTTACTGCCCTCATCAACAAGGTGCTCAACATCGCATCATACCCCGACACCATCTGCGACATCAACGCCGACGGCACCGTCAACGTATCCGATGTCACCGCCCTCATCAATCTCATTATCAAATAAGAAGTTAGAGATTAGAAATTAGATATTAGACGTTAGAAATTAGACGTTAGAAATTAGAGAGAGCCGAGCAAGGCTCAAATAACAAAACATTTATCTCACATAGATTCAATCGGATGAAAATCCCAAAGAATCTATGTGAGTTTTTTTCTTTCCCACCAACTCCCCCATACAAAGGTTCAGTGGATAAATTCTGGGGGCACAGAAACAAAAACCAACCTGGTAGGGACGTGATACTTCACGTCCGCCCATAATAGTGATACCATATTGAATATCAATCATTTGTCGCGGACGCGAAGTATCGCGTCCCTACCATGCAAAATCGTTCGGGAGATTGATACAACTCTTTTCAAGAAATCATTTTATCATTAGAAGTTTTTCGCCGTGAAACGGCGAGTGGTTTTTATCCTTGGGGCAACGTGGAAGGCCCTCGTAAGAGGGTGGCGGAGGGTTTGTGTGGTTGGCGGCATGGAAACTCGTTTCCAATGACGCAAAGCGCACAGTCGCACCGCCAAATGCGAAGCATTCCACGTTGCTCCAAGGCTGTTTTTTATGTTTTTTGTTTTTGATTCCATTCACGATTCGGCAACAATGCATAATCATTACCCCTTGTAATTTTCCACTGAGCCCATACAAATCCACACCATAACGTAGGGACATGCCTTCGGCATGTTTCCAATGCACTGATACATTGGTAATTATTATTCAATCACACCAAAAACAGGTTCCCTCGTTTTGCCGAAATCACATTTTTGGTGACACAATGCGATGGTAAATGCATATAAATTTCTGTAAATCAGAAAAAAGTAGTAACTTTGCACGCTCAAACGATAATTTATGACAACATTCCAAGATTTAGGGGTCCGCGAGGATCTTTTGCGAGCAATCGCCGAACTGGGCTACGAATCTCCAATGCCCATTCAAGAAAAAGTAATTCCACATTTGCTTAATGAAGATTCCGACGTAGTGGGTCTGGCACAGACAGGTACGGGCAAGACTGCCGCATTCGGCTTGCCTACGCTTCAGCGTGTAGATACCACCACTAAGGTGACTCAGGCTATTATTCTCGACCCCACTCGCGAGTTGTGTATGCAAACTTGCAACGACCTCAACGACTACGCAAAATATATCGATGACTTGCGCATTTTGCCAGTGTATGGCGGCAGCAGCATCGAAGTGCAAATCCGTGCCTTGCGTAAAGGCGTGCAAATCATTGTGGCTACACCAGGCCGTCTGCTCGACCTTATCAAGCGAGGTGAGGTGAACCTGGAGAATGTGAACACGGTGATTCTTGACGAAGCCGATGAAATGCTGAACATGGGTTTTGTGGACGACATCAACAATATTCTTGAACATGTGCCCGACACACGCAAGATGCTGATGTTCTCTGCCACCATGCCACCCGAAATTGCGTCTATCGCAAAAAACTATATGCACAATCCACAAGAGTATATCATCGGCACAAGAAACGAGGGCTCTGCCAACGTGCGCCACATCTACTACATGGTGCGTGCCAACGATAAATACTTGGCATTGAAGCGCATTTGCGACTATCTGCCTCGTGTGTATGGCATTATCTTCTGCCGCACACGCGCCACCACTCAGGAAATCGCCACCAAACTGATTGAGGACGGTTACGATGCCGATGCTCTGCACGGCGACCTCTCGCAAGCGCAACGCGATGCCGTGATGAAGAAGTTCCGTGAGCGCAATCTGCAACTGCTCGTGGCTACCGATGTGGCTGCGCGTGGTCTTGACGTGGACAACCTTACGCACATCATCAGTTACAGTCTGCCCGACGACAATGCCGTGTATAATCACCGAAGCGGTCGTACCGGCCGTGCTGGCAAAACGGGCGTGAGCATCGCGCTTATCCATAGCCGTGAGCGCAACAAACTCCGCGACATTGAAAAGCATATCGGTAAAACGTTCGAGCGTTGCGAGGTGCCTAAGCCAAACGCCATCATCGAAAAGCAACTTTTCAACCTTGCCGACCGTCTGGAAAAGGTGGAGGTGAAGGAGGACGAAATCGCAGAATTTATGCCTTCGGTGCTGAAAAAACTTTCGTGGCTCGACAGCGAAGACCTCCTCAAACGTATGCTTTCGCTGGAGTTCAACCGCTTAATTGAATACTACAAAGATGCTCCCGAACTCGACTATGTGCCTGAAAAGGAGAAGTCGAAACGCGAGAAGCGTGCGAAGGTGAAGTACGACAACACCCGCGACAAGGACTGCCGCACCGCCGAAGAAGGCTACGAGCGTGTGTTTGTCAACGCTGGTAAGGCCGACGGTTTCTTCGCCCCAAGTCTGATTGAGTTGCTTAACCGCAACACGCACGGCGAGCGTGTGGACCTCGGTCGCATCGACCTGCTCAGCAACTACTCGCTGTTCGATGTGAAGGCTGGCGATGCCAAGCGTGTGGTGAAGGCGCTGAAAAATGCCGATTTCTTCGGTAAGCGCATCTACGCCGAGGTGGCTTCGCTCGACAAGAACTACGCAAGCGAAACCGAGGGCACAGAAGTGACACTCAACCGCAAGGAACGTCGTCGCCAGCAATTCAGTTCGAAAGAGCGATTTGGCGAACGCCGTGGCGGTGGTAAAAAGAGTTTCCGTGACGAGCGTGACGAACGCCGCACTCGCCGCGACAACGAACGTGGCTTCAAAAAGGGCGACAAAGGCTCAGCAAAGGGCACTAAAAAAGTGGCCCACGGTAATTTCGACAAATTCAAAAAGAAAAAAGGAGAAAGAAGTTAAGGGAGAAGTTAAGATAAGAAGTTAAGAAGTTGAAGAAGTTAAGGAGTTAAGACAATAGTCGGAGTTGCTCCGAGTGCTCCGAGTTGCTCCGAGTTGCTCCAAGTGCTCCGAGTTGCTCCGAGTGCTCCCCAAAATCCCCACCCTCAAAAAATCCGAGTACTCCGAGTTGCTCCGAGTGCTCCCCCACTTCATCTCGCCAATAAAAAAATAGGTGCACCACACGATATGTGTTGGTGCATCTGTGTTTTTATTGTAACTTTGCTTATTGTATTTTAATAGCAGCACGAAAATGAAACGCCCTCTCTCTATCATTCTTTGCCTGATGGCGATGCTGGTGAGTTGCACCAAAAGCAGCAACGACATCGCCAGTGCCGAGGTTGAAGACACCGACACTACCACCACTGTGGAAGCTACCAAAAGCCTCCCACAGCAAGTGACTCTCGCACTTGTGGGCGATATTATGATGGGCAACACTTGGCCAGCCGACCGCTTGCCTGTGAGCGATGGCAAACATCTTTTCGACGATGTTGCACCCATTTTCCAAAGAGCAGATGTCACCTGTGGAAATCTTGAGGGCGTGATTGCTCCACCAGAGGTGGGCGAACCGCGCAAAAATCCCGAAAGCAAACTGGCTTTCATGTTCAAGATGCCCCCACGCTATGTGGAGCACCTGAAAAACGCCGGTTTTGATTTTCTCTCGCTTGCCAACAACCATATCTACGACTTCTTCAGCGCACCTATCACCTACACCGAGAAGGCATTGGCTGATGCACAAATCGGTTTCGCTGGAGCGAAAGACCCTGCAAAAAAACGCAATCAGCACACATTCACCACATATAAGGAAATTGGGGGCGTGACCTACGGTTTCGTCGCTTTCGGCACGGAGCATTACAATGCCTCTCTTCTCGACTACGCTGCGGTGAAAAGCATTGTGAAGGAGATGCGTGAGAAAGCCGATGTAGTGATTGTATATTTCCATGGCGGCGCAGAGGGCAGCGAGGCGCGCCACCTCCCCACTGGGGTGGAGTATTTCCACAGTTGCAACCGTGGCGACCTGCGCACATTCACCCACCTTTGCATCGACGCTGGCGCTGATGTGGTGTTTGGCTCCGGTCCGCATGTGGTGCGAGCCATCGAACTTTACAAAGGCCACTTCATCGCCTACAGTCTGGGCAATTTCTGCACCTGTGGCATGGGCATCGTGGGGCTGACTGGCCTTGCACCCTGCATCACGGTGGACATCAACCCCGAAGACGGCAAATTCAAAAGCGGAAAAATACATGCGTTCCGTCAGCAATATATGGCTGGACCGAAAACCGACAAGCGTGGCGAGGCGATTCGTGAAATCCGCGACCTCACCGCCTCCGACATCGCCAGTTCAGCACTCCATATCACCGACGACGGCGCTATCACCATCAAACAACAATAAAAGACAATGAACATCAAGCATATCATACTCTCGCTATCCCTTCTGCTTGCCACAGGCTCGGCACAAGCCGAAACGGTGCGCGATTTCTTTATCTCCGAGCCAGGCAATGTATTCGAATTGCTCACCCAAGGCGTGAGGGCGGCAATGATTACCATGGCTGAGCAAGGTCAGAAAATCAATAGCGACAATGTGCATGGCGGCACTGCGAAAATCGACTCTTTGAGCGCTTCCTACATTTCGGTGCGTTGCTCCGATGTGAAGCAAGTGGAACTGAAAATGCTCACCAAAGGCACTTCCGACACGGTGATTGCCGTGGTCGAAACCGTGCAACTTCCTGCACTCGACAGCCGCATCTCGTTCTACACCACCGACTGGAAACCGCTCCCCCTCGGCAAGCACATGAAGGGCGGCATGGTGAAAATGACCGATTTCATCAGAAAAGGCACACCCAAGGCTATTGCCGACGATGTGATGCGCCGTGTGCGCTTTCCGCTCTTTCTGATGACTTTCGGTAAAAACGATGGGCAACTGGTGGTGTCGCAACAGCAAAAGTCGTTCCTCAGCCGTGAGGACTACAACAAAATTCGCCCCTATCTTATCGACTCCATCACCTACGACATCGACAAGACCAAACTGAAACGCTCTAAATAATCGCTCACACATGGCAGAAATTACCGACACAGCCCTTCAAGGCACGAGTAAATCGCCCAACACTATCACTCTGCAGGAGTTCAACAACCGCATCAAGCGGCTGCTGGCCGACCCAAGTGTGATGAACTGCTGGGTGGTGGCTGAAACCACCGATGTGCGCATCAACCAACACTGCTACCTCCAACTGCTTGAAAAGAACCCAAAAACAGGTGCGACGGTGGCTAAAATCAAAGCCATAATTTGGGGCAACCAATTCAGGTTCCTCAATGCGCGATTCAAGCAGGTGACGGGCCGCGACATTGGCAACGATATGAAGATAATGGTGTGCCTGAGCGTGAACTATAGCCCTCAATACGGCTTGACGGTGGTAATCAACGACATCAACCCCGAATTTACCCTCGGCGATATGGAGCGTCAACGCCAGGAAATCCTCAACCGCCTCACCCAAGAGGGCATCATCGGGCAAAACAAGACGGTGCCTGTGCCGCCTGTGCTGCAGCGCATCGCTATCGTGTCGGCTGCCGGTGCCGCTGGATATGGCGACTTCATGAAGCAACTCACCGACAATAAATATGGCGTGTGTTTCTATCCATGCCTGTTTCAAGCCACGATGCAGGGCGTAAAGACGGTGCCAACGGTGCTTGCGGCGCTCGACAAAGTGGAGCAAAACCAGCACCTGTTCGACTGCGTGGTGATTATCCGTGGCGGTGGCGGTACGGAAGAACTCAACTCGTTTGACAATTACGATTTGGCGCGCCGTGTTGCCACATTTCCCCTGCCTGTGATTGTGGGCATCGGTCACGAAAGAGACATCACGGTGCTCGACTATGTGGCTGGCATTCGTGTCAAGACCCCTACTGCGGCGGCTGAGCACATCATTCTGCAAGCAGCCAACGCACTGGCGCACATCGGCGACTTGAGCAATCAGGTGGTGAGCATCGCGCGCGACTACATCGCCAGAGCGAAGGAGCAACTGTCGTATTACGCTGGCAATTTGCCGATTATGGCGCAACGCATCATCGACACCAACACGCTACGCCTGCAAAACTTCATACAAAACATACCCCTGCATGTGCAACGCCGCATTGAGGGCGAGAACGCACAACTTGCACGCCAAAAAGACGCTATCAAGAATGCGGTGGCGCAAGTGAAGATGAAGGAGACGATGCGATTGGAGGCGTTGGGCGACAAAATCGAACTGCTATCGCCCCGAAAGGTGATGGCGCGCGGCTACACACTCACCACATGCGAAGGCAAAATCATGACCGACGCTGCCCAACTCGAAGCCGGCAAACTGGTGACCATTCACTTCCGTGATGGCAAGGTGGTGGCTGGCACACAATCAGTTATCAAGGACAAATAAAATTACAAAAATATGGAAAATCAAAACGAACTCACCTACTCTGCTGCGGTGAAAGAACTGGAAGAAATCGTACAACTGATGCAAAGCCCCGACTGCTCTGTGGATAACCTCGGCAAATACACCAAACGCTCTGCCGAACTCCTAAAAATCTGCAAAGCAAAACTCACTTCCACCAACGAAGAAGTCCAAAAAATCATCCAACAACTCGACGAATCCACAAAATAGCCCCCATTATTTTTGTGCATCAAGCATAAAAATAGGCTTTCATGGGTTAAACGAAGTTGAAAACAAAGCACTAATTTTTCTTAACCAAAAGGGCCTATGAATTATCCTATCATACAAACAGCAACAGGCACTGCTGACAGAAGCAGGTTTTTTATCACTCTTGGTGCCAAGAACAAGAAGACTGGCGCTTCAGAGTTGGCGGTCTTCTCCCATGTGTTTGGCCTTGATTTGGAAAAGATCAGGGAGGATGTGAGCGTGACGATAGGTGGGCATCGTTACGAACCCGACTTGGCATACATCGATAAAGAAAATGGTGTCTATGTCGATATAGAGATTGATGAACCTTATTCAAGTTTTCATCGTCCCACTCATTTCATCACCGAAGATGGAACGCATAAGGATCAACGCCGAAATAAACTTTTCCTGTCCGCTGGCTGGCATGTATGCCGTTTCACGGAGCAGCAGATGTTTTGCCAGACAAAGTCGTGCATGAAAGCGGTGTATGAACTACTGCTGCAAGTAGGGGCTATTGAGGCGATTCCCGCGAAGTTAGCCAATGCACCGGTCCTGAAAATCGAGCCCTGCTGGACGGCAGAGAAATCGAAGAAGCGCTCTTATACCCACTACCGCAAGTCGTACCTTGGTTACGACCCAATGACGATGGACTTCAGCAGTTGTGTGCGATGCTCTCTGCTGCTCATTCCCATCATGTTTCAAGCAACTTACAGCAAACGGATGCGCCGAATGCTGTTTAGACAACTACGCAACACCTTCAAATCATATCATTAACTAAATACAAATAAAAAATGAATCTGAGCAAAATCATCTACAACTGGTGCTTTTGCGTGCAAAAAATAGGAAATGATATACATGTTGTCCCGAAAAAGATGCGATGAAATTCCGTTAGGAATTTGATGTGTGT
>ERZ780207.1360-NODE-1360-length-21152-cov-4.271271_pt1 | contig 21152 bp, 14 predicted proteins | sample MGYA00510977_ERZ780207 | MGnify/ENA primary metagenome ERZ780207 (study PRJEB29588, sample SAMEA2151383) | human gut metagenome | biome: human gut; feature: human-associated habitat; material: faeces | place: Denmark | collected 2008/2010 ... | reverse complement strand
GCCGCGAGTGGCTCCCCGGTTACCTCGAGTTCATCTGCTACGAGAATGACAAGCGTTATCCGCTCCCCTTCGGGAAAATACAGGATGCGCGCACCACGCTCATAGAGCGCCGGCATCTCTATTATCTTGGAGGATGCTACATCGACGTGTTCCCCTTCGGGGCGTTCGCCGGGAACCCGGTGACGCGATGGCTCAAATGCGCCCGATACGACTATCTGCGCAAGTGCATGTACTTCGTGCACCGCGACCCTTACAAGCACGGCCGCGGACCCTCGTCGTGGATACCGCTGCTTATGCGCCGACTATATTCGCTGGACTACCTGCAGCGCCACATCAGCCGCATCATAAAATCGGTGCCCTGGGGCACGACGCCCTACGCCGGCAGCTATACCGACAGTTTCAAAAAAGTGATGCCGCGAGAGGTGACCTGCACCTTCGGGCCGGTAATGTTCTGCGGCCACGAAGTGTCGGGGATAAAGAATTATGACCCGTACCTGAAGACCATGTACGGCGACTATATGCAGGTGCCGCCCCCCGAGAAGCAGATACAGCACAATTTCCATTACATAGACATGGACCGGCCGTACCGCGAGCATCCCGACTATAACCCGGAGGAAGACCCCTTCCGCCCGAAGTGATTACTTCTTTTTGCGGACCGAGAAGCCGAAGGTTCCCAGCGGGGCGCCCAGCGGATGGTAGCTGCCGTGGCTGTAAGCCAGCAGGTTGGCGCGTTCGAGGTCGAAGCGCCCCGTAGCCGGGTCTATATACCGGTCATCGGCGCGCACGTTCACCACTTCGGCCAGGAACATGTCGTGGGTACCGAGGTGGGTTATGCTCTTCACTCGGCACTCGATGCTCAGCGGACTCTCTTCTATCGTCGGTGAGCAGACGGCCTCGCCCGGCAGCGGCGTGAGCCCCGTCTCCTTCCACTTGTCATAATCGCGCCCGGAGCGCACTCCGGCCCAGTCTACGGCGCGCACCATCTCCACCGTCGTGAGGTTGACGGTGAACTGCATGTCCCTTACTATCAGCGGATAAGAATGTCGTTCCGGACGCACGGAGATGAACAGCAGCGCCGGGTCGGAGCATACGGTCCCTGTCCATGCCACGGTGAGCATGTTCCACTCTTCGCGCTTCCTGCCGCAGGTCACGAGCACCGCCGGCAGCGGGTTGAGCATCGTGCCGGGGCGCCAACTCTGTTTTGCCATAGTCCTGCACCGTTTTTACTTGATTACAATCTGGTCGCCCACGGCCTCGTGGCCGCAATAGTGGCAACGCACGCGCACCGGCCCGCGGTCCACCACGTTGAAGCGGGTGGGAATAGGCTGGTTGCGGGTCACGCACTTCGGGTTATTGCACACTATCTGGTCCACAATCTCCTCGGGCAGCGCCACGGGGCGTTTCTCCACCACGCGGTAGTCGCGGATGGTATTAATGACGGCCGTCGGTGCGAGTATGGCTATGCGGCTGACCGTCTCGGGGCTGAGCTCCACGTCGGCGATTTTGATGATACCCTTGCGGCCGAGTCGGCGGCTGGCAAGGTTGAAGCCGATGGTCACGCTCTTGTCGAGATTAGCGATGCCGAGCATCTCCACGGCCTTGAAGAGTGATTCAGAGGGGATATGGTCTATAACCGTGCCGTTGCGGAGCGCGGCTACGGCGAGTTCTTTTTTCTCGTTCATTTGTCTTGGGTGTTAATCAGTTACTTCGATTCCGAGTGCGCGGCAAATCATGGCCTGGCGGGCATAAAGGCCGTTCTTGGCCTGCTGGAAATAGTAAGCCTTTGGATTGTCGTCCACATCTTCGGCTATCTCGCCCACGCGGGGCAGGGGATGCAGGATTCGCAGGTTGGGGCGCGAGTCGGCCAGCATGGCGTTGTTCAGGTTATAGAGGTCCTTCACGCGCTCGTATTCCATCAGGTCGGTGAAGCGTTCGCGCTGCACGCGAGTCATGTAAATGATGTCCGAAGAGTTGATGATTTCGGGGGAGAACTCGCGGCTTTCGTGATACTCTATGCCGTTCTTCCCGCAGAAGTCTATGAACTCGCGGGGCATCTGCAACTCCTTGCAGGCCACGAAGTTGAAGCGCACGCGGAAGTGGCTCAGCGCCATCAGCAGCGAGTGGACGGTGCGGCCGTACTTCAGGTCGCCGACCATCGTGAGCGTCAGGTCGTCGAGGCGTCCCTGCGTTTTCAGTATCGAATAGAGGTCGAGCATCGTTTGCGAGGGATGCTGGTGGGCGCCGTCGCCGGCGTTGATAACCGGCACGTCGGTCACCTCGGTGGCATAGAGCGCGGCTCCTTCCAGGTAGTGGCGCATCACTATGAGGTCGGCGTAGTTCGACACCATCTTGATGGTATCCTTGAGCGTCTCCCCCTTTGCGGTGGAGGTGGCGGCGGGGTCGGAGAAGCCTATTACGCGGGCGCCGAGGCGGTTTGCGGCCGTCTCGAAGCTGAGGCGCGTGCGGGTGGAAGGCTCGAAGAACAGGGTAGCCACCACCTTGCCGTCGAGGATGTGGCGGTTAGGGTTTGCCTCGAAGAGCGAGGCCGTGTGCAGGAGCTTTAGGATTTCCTCTTTCGAGAGGTCATTGATTGAAACGATACTGTTATTAGCCATGCGTAAAGATATTGGTCGGGCAAAGTTAACAAAAAAATCCCGAACATCCAGCCATCCCTCCTCGAAAAACGGGAAATATTTGCACTCACGGGAAAATTTTTATAATTTTGCAGCCTGATAAACCAGCAGGGACGGACTTTATTTGCACGGGGCTGACACGCCCTGCAAATCTCCCGCAAACCCGGAAATACAGACGCACCCTGCACCGCCTGAATAACAGTTTCCCATAATGGAAGAAATCGCCACCCAAGTGCAACTGGCGCTCCGCAACATCGCCGATATGCTCGCCTACGACCCGGAAACCCCGATGCTTTTCTCCTCGGGTATCTTCTGGCTCCTGTTCATCTTTTTCCTCCCCGTATATGCCCTCTTGAAGAAGAGCCGCATCAAGATGGTCATCTTCGTGGTTGGTTTTTCGCTATATTTCTATTATAAGTCGTCGGGACTATTCTTCCTGATGCTCGCCGGCACTTCGGCGGTGGACTGGATGCTCTCCTGGCACATATTCAGGTCGAGGAAGAAGGGAGTGCGGCTCGCGCTCATGTGGCTGTCGGTATGCTTCTCCCTCTCCATATTGGGCTACTTCAAGTACGCAAACTTCTTTCTCTGGAACTGGAACGCGATGGTGCAGGGCAACTTCCAGCCCATGGACATCATCCTGCCGGTCGGTATCTCGTTCTACACCTTCCAGTCCGTCAGCTACGTAGTGGACGTCTACAAGCGGAGGATAGCGCCAACACGGTCGTGGCTCGACTACATATTCTACCTGTCTTTCTTCCCGCAGTTGGTGGCCGGCCCCATAGTGCGCGCCGACTACTTCCTGCCGCAGCTGCGCCGCAACGAGCGCGCAACCCCCAACATGATTTGGGGAGGCCTGTGGCTCATCATCGTAGGTATAATCAAGAAGGCGCTCATTGCCGACTATATAGCGCAATACAACGACCTGGTGTTCAACGACCCCGGGTTCTATACCGGGCTGCAGGCCTTCATGGGCGTCATAGGCTACACCATGCAGATCTACTGCGACTTCTCCGGTTACTCCGACATGGCCATCGGTCTGGCCTCGATAATGGGCTTCCGCCTGGGCATCAACTTCGATTCCCCCTACCAGAGCCGCAATCTGACGGAGTTCTGGCGCCGCTGGCACATCTCGCTGTCCTCCTGGCTGCGCGACTATGTCTACATCCCGCTGGGCGGCAACCGCAAAGGGGTGTTCCGCACTTATCTGAACAACTTCCTGACGATGCTCATCGGCGGCCTGTGGCACGGCGCCGCGTGGAAATTCGTCTTCTGGGGAGCGATGCACGGTGTAGGCCTCGCCGTTCACAAGGCCTGCAAGCCGGTGCTCAAAAAGATACCCGACAACTTCGCCACCGACTTCCTGTTCTGGCTCATGACGTTCGTCTACGTCTCGCTGCTCTGGGTGTTCTTCCGCGCGGCCGATTTCCAGGCGTCGGTAACCATCATCGAGAGCCTCTTCACCGGCTGGGACCTGCGCGAGTTCCCCGAGTTCTGTACCGAGCGCGCCGCATGGTGCATCATGATGGCAGCCCTGATAGTCATGCACTTCGTGCCGCAACGGTGGGCCGACTACGTGCAGGACGTCTTCATCCGCGCACCGTGGATTATCAAGCTCATAGTCTTCCTTTGTGCCGTGCAGCTCGTCATCTCGTTCATGTCGGCTGAAGTTCAACCATTCATTTATTTCCAGTTCTGATGAAAGAAGAAAACGAAGAAGAAACCCGGGATTCCGGACTTTCGGAATACAATATAGAAGGGCAGGAACCCGATGCAGAAGAGACCTCCGCCACATCCGATACATTAGACACATCGGAGCCGGGGGAGGAAGAACACTCCGTGGAGGATATTTCCGCCCCGGAGCCGCCCAAGAAGCATCACGCGTACCTCGGGCTGTGGCTTCTGGTCTCCCTCTCCATCATAGTAGTCATGGCCGTCTCCTTCCTCGAAGAGCCCACGCTCTTCGGCCTCGAAGTGAAGCAGGCTCCCTTCCGCGACGCCCTCCTGGCCGAAGCCGAAGAAGACACCGCCACGCCCGACACCCTCCCGGTAGCGAAACCCGTGGTTGTGGAGACCGACTCGACGCCCAAGAACATCCTCATCTTCGGCGACTCCATGACGTTCCTGCTGGCGCAGCGCATGGCCAAATACGGCACGCAGAACGGCCATACCGTCTACGGCGTCAACTGGGACTCCTCCACGCCGCAGATATGGGCAATGTCCGACACCATAGCCCACTTCATACGTAAATACGACATCAACTACGTGATGGTATCGCTGGGGTCGAACGAGCTTTTCGCCAAAGACCTCGACTCGCGTGCCAAATACGTCAAGAAAATAGTAGAGAAAATCGGCGACATCCCCTTCATCTGGGTAGGACCGCCCAACTGGAAAGAGGATAACGGCTACAACGACATGCTGGAGCGCACGCTCCCCCGGGGTACATTCTTCCGCACCGGGATGATGCAACTCGCGCGCCGCGGCGACCATATACACCCCACGCCGGACGCCGCCGTACTTTGGGTAGATTCCATAATGCGCTGGATGCCAAAATCCGCTCACCCCATCCTCGTCGACGTCCCCGCCGACAGCATCAACACCACACCCACGCTTACAATACTTAAAAAGAAAAGATAAGTAACAGTCATAATCCGTAATACTATGGAATTGGAAGAAATAGTAAGGAGCGTACATCCGGTGAGTGACGAAGCCATGGAGCAGTTGCGCCGTATACTGACACCCCGCAAGGTGCCGGCACGTCGGTTTCTCGTGCGTCCGGGGGAGGTGAGCCGCGAACTTTTCATCATAAAAGAGGGGATAGCGCGTAATTTCTCCCTCTACGACGGCAAGGAGACCACACGCTGGTTCGGACTCGAGGGGGACGTTATGGCCGAAATGTTCTCGTTCGTCCAGGGGAAACCGGCCGCTTGCGCCATCGAGACCGTCACCGCCATGGACCTCCTGGTGGCCGACAGGGATGACATCCACAGGCTCATAAACGGGAATCCCGAATGGGCGCTCTGGACCGCGCGCTACCTCATCGACGGCCTTTACCAGATAGAACGCCGTTTCGTATTCCTGGGGCAGGGGGATGCTTACACCAAATACCAGAACCTGCAGCAATACCGCACCTTCGAGGTGCTGAACCAGATACCGCTGCAGCAGATAGCCTCATACCTGAACATCACGCCGCAGACCCTGAGCCGCATCCGCCGCCGTGTGGCCCGCAAGCACTGAAAACGCCTACGACGGCAGAGCGGCATCGCGCTTCTCTGAATCTAACCGAAGAAAAAAGGCCGGGCACACGCGGTGTCCGGCCTTGAGGAATTTATGGTAGCGGGGTATCTTGCTCTTATTTCACGATTACCTTCGAGGCGCGGGCGGTGCCGGCGGCGGTGCGCTCTACCTTGATTACGAGCTGCCCTTTGGCGGGATTCGCTACGCGGCGTCCGTCCGCGGTGAAGTATTCGGTGGAAACGGTTTCTCCGGCTTCGATGCCCGGGATGCCCACGTTCTCACCCTCTTCCACCTTTATATTGTCAAGGCATACCGGGGCGCGGCGCCCGGTGGAGGGTGCGTTGTCCGGGTAATAGGCCGAGTGGAGCTGGATGCGTATCTTCTGACCCTTGTAAGCCTCCAGGGAGATGTCGCCTGACTTCTTCCAGCCGAAAGTGTCTCCGGCCGGGGTAGCGTTCACCACCTCATTGGCGTTGCCGTGTTCATCCACTATGCGTATCTGATAGGCGACATGGCATTCGGGGATGGTATAATAGCTGTAAGAGATGACCGGATTGACGGCCTGGGCGAGGTTTATGGCCCCGGAGGTAAAGGATGTGTCGGTATCGCTCCACTTGCTCGGCTCGAAGTACAGGAATCCGTCGGCGGTGTCGGGGGTGCGGTCTTCGCCGTAGATATAGCGGTCCGTGCCGTTATCGTCGAAATAGAGTTCGGAGTCAACGTCGAAGTCGGTCCAACCCTCGGCGTTCTCTGCCAGCCAGTAATTGTCCGGAGCCATGCTCCAGCCGCTTTCGGTGTTGAAAGTCTCGATGTAGGGGAGGGAGGCGCCGTTGCCGAATCCCAGCAGCGGCGAATATCCTTCATAGGCAGAGCTTGAGCCGTCGGAGGTTTTGGCTATCACCTGCCAGCGGTAGAAGACTTCGCCGGTAATTTCGCCCAGCACGTCGGTACAGGTAGTCTCGACGATGTCTTCGGCCACCTTGGTCTTGACATCGTCCGCGTCGCAGCGGTAGACGTCATAAATCACCTCGTCGGGGTCCACGGGGTTCTCGTCCACGTCTTCGGTTACGGGTTGCCAGGTGATGACAACGCCTGCTTCGGTGCTTGCGGCGGTGACGCCGGAGGGAGCCACGGGTTCGGCGGCGAGGGCCGGAAATGCCACTGCAAGGGCACTCAGTACGCCTAACGAATGTAAATAATGTTTCATAATGAAAGCTGTATTTTAAAGTTATTAATAAATGTTTGCAGTCTCAAAGGATAATTGCTAAATTATCGCTATGGAAGCATCCGGGCTTCTGATGCAAATTTAGAGCTTAATTGCGTCTAAAACAAATCAAAAATTAAAAAAATCCGGGAGATACGTTCTTTTTTAATCTATGTTCAGTGTGCGGCCCGAAAGAACTTATTAAATTTGCGGCAAACAAATTAACATACCGGCGGATTAATATGAATCACCTTATTCTATAACAGGAATCATAAACTCCCGCTTAACCTATATAAAAAGAATATTGCCTGATGAGACACCCGAAGTTGATACAGAGCGCGCTGTCGGCAGCCATACTTCTCGGCGCACCGGCGGCAGCCTACGGAGTGAAGGCCAACCCCAGGCCGGCAACCGTGACACAGCCCGACGGCACCACCCTGACGTTGAGGCTCAACGGCGACGAGTATTTCCACTATTACACCACGGACGACGGCTACGCCATAGAGCGCGCCGCCGACGGATTCTTCTATTACCTGGACAACGGCGCCACGATAGGCACAATGCGTGCCAACGACTCAGCGGTGCGTTCCGCCGCAGAGCGCCGTTTCCTCGCCACCCTCTCCAAGACGGAACCGGCGGAGGCGTTGCGGCAGGCCGGACTGCGCCGCTCCCCCCAACGCTCGCCGGGACTCATGCCCACCACTTTCCCGACAAAGGGCGAGGTGCGCGGAATGGTGATACTCGTGGAATATACCGACCTCGCCTTTACCGTCCCCGACGCGCGGCAGGAGTTCTCCGACATGCTCAATAAGGAGGGTTACTCCAACTTCGGGGGGACCGGGAGCGCACGCGACTGGTTCGTGGAGCAATCCTCCGGTCAGTTCAAGCCGACGTTCGACGTCTACGGCCCGGTGCGCCTGCCGCATCCCATGGCCTATTACGGCGAGAACGGCAGCAACGGCGACGACCTCCGCGCCCACGAGATGCTCATCGACGCCTGCGACATACTCGACGACGAGGTGGACTTCACGCAATACGACGTGGACGGCGACGGCTGGATAGACAATGTCTTCATCTTCTACGCCGGCTACGGCGAGAACCTCGGCTACGGCGCCCCCGCAGAGGCCGTGTGGCCCCACTCGTGGGACCTCCGCGAGGCCACAAACATTCCGTATATGCACGACGGCGTGCGCCTCAACCACTATGCCTGCACCAACGAGATAGACCTCGAGGACAAGATGGACGGCATCGGCACCTTCGTGCACGAGTTCAGCCATGTCCTGGGCCTCCCCGACCTCTATGCCACCGGCAACTCGTCGGCCTTCACCCCCGGCGCCTGGGACGTAATGGACGAGGGCCCGTATAACAACGGTTCCCGCACGCCGCCCAACTATTCGGCCTACGAACGCTACGCCCTGGGCTGGCTGACACCGCGCCGCATAGGAGACCCCGCCAACATACGGCTCGGCGACATAACCACCAACTCCGCCTGCATTATCGCTACCCCGCTCGAAAACGAGTACTTCCTCATCGAGAACCGCCAGCAGAAAGGGTGGGACACCTACATCCCGGGCCACGGGATGCTCGTATGGCACGTGGACTATAACGAGAACATCTGGCGCTACAACAACGTCAACAACCGCCAGTCCCACCAGTATGTGGACATAGAGGAGGCCGACGGCACACAGACCGTCTCCAGCCGCGACGGTGACGCGTTCCCCGGCACCAGGGGAGTCACCTCCTTTACCGACGACACCACCCCCTCGATGCGCACCTGGGACGGCAACGGCCTGGACAAACCTATCACCGAAATCACCGAGAACAACGGCATGATAGAGTTCAAAATCAGCGGCGGCCGCGACGAGGTGGCGCCCGTCACCGCTTACGAAGCCTCGGAAACCGGAATAGACAGCTTCAAGGCCTCGTGGAGCCAGGGCAACGCCGGATGCCAGTACATCCTTTCGGTCTACACCGTGCGGCAGAACGGTTCCGGCCGTCCCGAAACCACCTACGTCTCCGGCTGGGAGGCACGCAACATGGGAGGCGAACTCTCCGCCACCGTCACCGACCTGCTGCCCGGAACCGAATACCGTTACAGCGTGCGTGTCAGCGACCCCGTCACCGGGATGCAGAGCCTCGCCTCCAACGAGATTACCGTCACCACGCTCCCCGCTACCTTCGACTATCTGCGCCCCGAGCTCGAACCCGGCACACCGCAGGGCGACACCTGTCCCGTTTCATGGACACCGGTCGACGGCGCCGAGGATTACCTCCTGAGCCTGTACACCAAGGTCTACGGCGAGGCCGAGACAGTGACGGCCGACTTCACCGGCGGCGTATCATCCCTTCCCGCAGGATGGGAAAGCAACAGCAACCTCACATACGCCAACGCGGCATACGCCGGAGCGGCAGTCCCCTCGCTGCGCTTCAACACCGATGGGCAATGGATAGCCACGGCCTCCTGTGACGAAGTGCGCGGCATACGCTTCTGGGCACGCGGCGTCTCCGCATCGGAGCAGGCCGCCATCGAACTCCAGGCACGCGCCGCCACCGGCGACTGGACAACCGTGCAAAGCTGGCCCGTAAACAACGCCACCGGCGAGAACTATGCCGCCGACGCCACACAGCAGTGGCCCGAAGGCACCTCCATGCTCCGCATCCTCTTCCATAACGGCGGCAAAGGCTCCCTGGCCCTCGACGACGTCACCCTCCTATACGGCGGTAATGTGGAGCATGACTACTTCGGCGGCTCGCAGTACTTCCTGACCACGCCCGCGACCTCCGCTACCCTCGGCAACCTGCTTCCGGCCACTACCTACTGGCTCACCGTCACCGGCCGCCAGGGCGACCTCCTGAGCAAGCCCTCGCGCGAACGCCGCATCATAACCGGCTCCAGCGGCATCAATGGCATTGCCTCCGCCGCCGGTTACTCCGTACTGGGACGCACCGTCACCGTCAGTGCCCCGGCACGCCTCTACACCCTCACCGGCATCTGTGTGGCCGAAGGGGAACAGACGCTCGCCGCCCCGGCTCCCGGCATGTATGTGCTCGCGACAGAGGGCCGTTCGGTAAAGATAATCATCAAATAACCAAAGCTATAAAGAATGAAAACTCGACTGTTAACTTACCTTGCAGCGGCAGTGGCCGCCGTCTTTATGGCGGCAGCGCCGTTCGCGGCATCCGCGCAGCAGCACGGGCGCATGAATCCCCGCGAGGCCGCGGAGGCTTCGCGTCATGCCCGCAAAGCGGCGCGCAACATCGCCATCGAGCAGGTACCGCGCCTCAGGCCCGGCATGATGCCTTCCCGGCACAGTTTCTCACCGCGCCCCTTCAGGGCCGTCGCCCCGGGACTACCCTCCCGCGTGACCGCCGCACAGAGCGGACGAATATACGGCGGCGCAATCTTCGCCGACACCTGGACGTCCGACTACCAGCCCGTGGGCATCTACTCCTTCGAGAAGACCGACGGTTCCACCCTCGCTCCCGAAATCCTGGGCGACGAATACGTAGTAACCGGCGGCGGAGCATACGCCAACGGCAAGTATTACTTCGTCAGCTACATGCAGTTCATGGGCATGATACTGGCCAACCTGTACACCGTGGACTTCGAGACATGGGGCGTGGTGAACAACATAGGCATACAGCCCGGCAGCGTGGCGCAGGACATGGAGTATGACCCCACCACCGGCAATGCCTATGGCTGCTTCATGAACGACGACGCCGACGGTTGGGTGTTCGGATACATGAACCTCGAAACCGGCCAGCGCACCGCCCTCAAGGACCTTGACATCATCATCCTCACCGTAGGCGTCACGCAGCAGGGCGAAGTCTACGGCATCGGTATGGACGGTATGCTCTACAAGTTCGACAAACGCACCGGCGACCGCACTGCCATAGGCGACACGGGGCGCCGCCCGCAGTATTCCGCCTCCGGCTGCATCGACCCCGTCACCGGTGTATTCTACTGGGAATGTATGGAGGTGGACGCCAAGGCGCGTCTCTACACCGTGGACCTTGCCACCGGCGCCGCGACCTACGTCACCGACATAGACCAGAACATGGAGATGACCGGTATGTTCATCCCCGCTCCCGAAGCGGCCGACGATGCCCCGGCTGCCGTCTCCGACCTCGCTTTCTCCTTCGCCGGCACCTCGCTCAGCGGCGCGGTGGACTTCACCATGCCCACGCGCACATTCGGCTCCGGCCAACCCCTCTCCGGCGCCCTGTCATACACCATGACCGTCAATGAGGAAGAGAAGGCCACCGGCACCGCACAGCCCGGACAGAGCGTCTCGCTCCCCCTCACCGTACCCGCCGCCGGGGAATACCGCGTAACCGTGCGCGTAGGGAACTCCGCCGGACTCTCGCCCCTGGTGCAGATTACCGGATGGATAGGAAACGACATGGCCTCCGAACCGCAGAACGTGAAACTCAAACGCAACCACGCGGACGGCACCATGACCCTCACATGGGAAGCTCCCGAGGGTACGGCACACGGCGGTTACTTCGACCCCGCGCAGGTGACCTACAAGATTGAACGCCTCCCGGGACGCACCGTGGTGGCCGAAAACCTCGCCGCAACCTCTTTCTCCGAGACGGTGCCCGACACCGAGACTTTCTCCCTCTGCAGCTACTATGTGACCCCCTTCTTCGACGGGGTGGAGGGATACACCGCCGAGTCAAACAAGGTGGGCGTAGGCATGCGCACGCTCCCGTATAGCAATCCCGTCAGCGACCAGACCGGCTTCGACGAATTGATAGTGGAGGACACCAACGGCGACGGCGAAACATGGACATTCGACGAAATCCACACCATGGCACGCTGCCGCTACAGCGCCGCCGACAACTACACCATGCCGATGGACGACTGGCTCTTCTCTCCCCCCGTTGTGCTCAAACCCGGACGCATGTACCGCATAGCCGCCGACGTCAACAACTACTACCTGGCTTCCGAACGCGCCGAGTTAGGCTTCGGCCCGCAGCCCGAAGGTGCCTCCATGACCGTAGTCTCGGACCGTTACACGCTCAAGAGCGCCAACCCCGTCACCATCGAGGCTTTAGTAAAGGTGGAGACCGAAGGGAAGTACTACATGGGTGTGCACGGTTGCAGCCCTGCGGACCACCTCTATCTCTACGCCGGTAACTTCGCCATAAGCGAGGGTCCGCTCCTGGGCACTCCCGGCGCCGTCACCGACCTCTCGATAACCCCCGGCGCACAGGGTGCCCTCGAGGCAACCCTCTCGTTCAAAGCCCCGACAACGACGGTAGAGGGCGGCTCCCTCGCATCCGTCACCGCCGTCGACATCTACCGCAACGGCGAGAAAGTGACCTCCCTGACCTCCGTGACCCCCGGCCAGCAACTGAAATACGTTGACAAGGGCGCCAGGCAGAGCGACAACCTCTACCGCATAGTGGCACGCAACGACAAGGGCGACGGCTACGCGGTGGAACGCAACGTATATGTGGGCCACGACCGTCCGGGCGAACCCGTCAACATCCGCGCCACGGAACAGGACGGCTCCGTGGTGCTGACATGGGACGCACCCGTCAAGAGCGAGACCGGCGGCTACTTCGACCCCTCTTCGCTGCTCTACACCGTGGTGCGCGGCAACGACGAGGCCGAACTGGCCGTTGACCTCACCTCGCGCACCTTCACCGACGCCAATCCCCCGCTTGGCGGTTTCCGACAGGAGTTCTTCCAGTACTGGGTTTACGCCAAGTCGCCGGCCGGCTACGGCTACGGCGCTTCCTCCAACATCGTCACCGTAGGCGAAGTGTATCCGCTGCCCTATATCGAGACCTTCCCCGACGGCAAGATTTCACGCGGCCCCTGGGATGTGCGTATGCCCGAAGACAGCGAGGGCAACTGGGGCATTTACCATGAAGGCAGCAGCCCGGCGGTAACCCCCTACGACGCCGACGGAGGCATGGTAGGCTACAGCCCCGGCAACGACGGCAGCGAGGGTACGCTCGTATCCCCGAAATTCTCGCTCGAAGGTTGCACAGACCCCACCGTGCAATTCTATTACTACGACCATCAGATGGAATCCGCAAGCATCCAGGTACTGGCCCAGGCAAATGACGGCGAACTCAAGAACGTAGGCACCGCCTCCCTGAACACGGGCAGCTCGGCAGGATGGAAGAAGGCCTCCTTCGACCTCTCGGAGTTCGCCGGCGAAAAGGGTGTGCAGATAGCTTTCAAGGCCGTCAGCCCCGAAGGCATGGGTATCATCTACGTGGACAACATCTCGGTGCGACAGTCCTTCGACTACAACCTGACGGCAGGCGCCCTCGAAGCCCCGCAGCGCATGATGGCAGGCGAACCCTCGCAGGTGCGCGTAACCGTGGAGAACACCGGCCGCAAGACCGCCAAGGACTTCTCCATAGAACTCTACCGCAACGGCACGCTGGAACAGACCCTGGCGGGCACCACCACGCTCCCCGACGGCTCACGCACATACGTCTTCGACGTCACTCCGCTCAACATCTGGCCCGACAAAATAGAATGGCAGGCCAAGGTGGTATATGACAAAGACCTCTACGAGGCCGACAACATGACCGCCGTAAAGACCACGACGCTGACCCGCCCCAACTACCCGATAGTCAACGACCTCACGGGTAAGGAACTCCCGGGCAACACCGTAGAGCTCTCCTGGAGCGAACCCACCGTAGGCTCCGCCGGCGGCGAACAGACACTGGAGGATGTGGAAGACTACACCCAGTTCTCCATAGACAACTTCGGCGACTGGACAGTGCGCGACACCGACGGCTCCGCCACTTACGGCATCTCCGACAACATGGGCGGCGTGCTCCAGTATCCCAACGCCTCCATGCCCATGGCATTCATGGCCTTCAACCCCTCGGCCGTGAACATCAACACCACCAACGCCGACGGCTCCGACAACGGCTGGGCGCCCCACAGCGGTTACCAGATGTTCGCCTGCTTCTCCGCCACCTCCGGCAAGAACGACGACTGGCTCATCTCGCCGCTGCTCCCCGGCATCGAGCAGGAAGTTTCATTCTTCGTCAAGTCCGTCACCTCGCAATACGGCTTCGAGAAATACGAGGTCTACTACTCCACCACAGGCATAGAGAAGGGCGACTTCAAGCGCATCGGCGACCTGCGTTCCGCTCCCGTGGCATGGACGCAGGAGAAGGTGACGCTCCCCGAAGGCACACGCTACTTCGCCATCCGCTGCGTCTCGGAAGACTGTTACGTCTTCCTGGTTGACGACATCCGCTTCTACGCCTCCTCGGCATATACCGGCGAGCTCTCGCTGGTAGGCTACAACGTCTACCGCGACGACACGCGCCTCACGGCTGAACCTATCATGGAACAGCAGTACACCGACGCCATCGACGAGGCCATGCACAAATACGCCGTCACCGTAGTCTACGACAAGGGCGAGAGCGCATACTCCAATATCTGGACAGCCCACGACTCGGGCCTCGACGGCATCGCGGCCGACGGCGTCAAGGTGTCGGCAACCACCGGTGCCGTAATCGTGGAAGGCGCCGCGGGACGCACCGTCCGCATAGCCGCCACCGACGGCCGCACGGTTTCATCCTTCATCGGAACGGACCGCGACGAAGTGCCCCTGACTGCCGGCATCTACATGGTGACGGTAGGGCGCCGCACCCACAAAGTAATCGTCAAGTAAGCGATAATCCCGAAATAACCGATAAGAGGCTGTGCCGGATCCCCCTCCGGCACAGCTTTTTTTATGTCCGCTATACATGCAAATTGTTCCAAATGTCGGATGTTAAATATTTTAACGTAATATGGTTACCGTGGTTACCATATTTTTCCCTATAATTCCCTATGATACACATATACCCCCCTTATACCCCCTTATATGTATATATTCTCTCTTATATAGGTTTAATCTAATTAACGGTAAACACGGTATCCACCCTCTTTAATCAGCTCTGTCACAGAATAGATATCGGGTTACCGTACCCCTTTCACGATAGCCGAAAAGGATTGCCGGGTTGCCGCTTTTGGTTCCCCTTGCGTAAAAAAATGGCACCCGTCACACACAGACGGGTGCCACACGGTTGTCACTTTTAAATTGTTCTAAAAGTCGGATTTATATATGGAGAGCCTGGCACGTGTGTGTGTATTAGCCGCTCTCGCGGCTTTTGGCGGAGGCAGGAATGCCTCCGTTCCATAGGGAGGCCTCTACCCCCTTGGCGCCGCTACTTGGCGAGGCGCAGGGAGCGCCAGTCGCCGTCGTAGGAGTGCGAGGGGTTTACGTTCGGGCTTTGGCGCACGGAGCGCAGGCGCATATTGGTTTTCTCCACGTTGTCACGCACATAGTCGGCGAGTTCGCCCAGCGTCGCGTTGCCTTTGCTCTCCTGGAGTTTGCGCAGCAGGAAGTAGGTGAAGGTGCCGTGGTTCTCCTGCGGGTAGTTCCAGGCGGTTTCGGTCCCCGCAGCCATTTCAGCGAGCGTTTCATCTGCCCGGCGGTGGCGTCGGTGACGAGGCGCACTTTGTCCTGCGGTATCCCGAAGGTGGAGTTAAGGTATCTGGCGAATGTCTCGCCGTCGTTGATGGCGCCGCAGACGCGCTCCACGTCGCCGTCATAGTTCTCGTTGGCCCACACCACCGCTATGGTGTGTTCGTTGACACGTTTGGTTACGGGGATATTCTCGTCCACGGAGCTCTTGGCACGCACTACGGCGGTGTTCTGCCGCACGGAGGGAACACCCTGCGCGGTATTGCCTTCGAGCGCCTTGCTGCGGTCGATTATGGACCGGAAATCGACTGCCACGTCGGGGCAGCGGTAGGTGGCGAGGTTCTCCATGGAGTAGGGGTACGACTTGCCGTAGGAGGTTTCGAGCGTCACGGAGGCTATGCGCACACGGTCGTCCTTGACAATGAAGCGCGGGTTGCGGAATTTCATGGTCGGCCAGGAGGCCTTGAAGGCTTCGGCCTCCTTCTTTTTCTTGGGGACGGAGACCACGACGGGTCCCATGCCGGAGGTAATGAGGTATGTCTCGTCGTCGACGTCGTAGGGGTGTAGCGTAAGGTCTGAGAGGCGCAGGCGGCCGCCGTAGATGCCGATGTATTCCTCGGCGGCCTCGTCGCAGAGGCGCCGGTATTCGTCATAACCCTGCTCGTTCATGCGGCGGTCGTAGTCGCGCAGTTCCTCGAACTCGCGGCGCTTTGCCCAGTCGGCGAAGCGGCGTTGCACCAGCGGGGTCGCGAACTCGTTGAATCCGGGCGTCTTTGCGGCGTTGCCGCGCGTGGGCTGACGGTCGTCGTAAGCCACGGATTCGGGCATCCCGGCGCTTACCACGGCGGGGAGGCCGAGGGCGGCGCAATACAGGAGTTCGGGCCACAGCTGCGGCTGCGGGGGTGAAGGGGAGGGAGGCCATGTCGGGGCGCAGGCGAGTGTCCACGGCGGTGATGGCGCATAGTTTCATGGCGGCGTCGTCGCCGGTGGAGGAGTAGTAAATGGCGCCCTTGAAGAGGAGCGGGTCAAGGTCGAGGAGCATTGAGCGGAGGAGGCGTGCGTCAGTGTCGGTGAGTTCCGGCATGGCGAGCGCCGAGGAGATGGCGCGGTGCGCGGCCAGCACTTCGGGATAGAGTCCGGCTTCGGTGATGCCGTCGTAGTGCATGGACTGGAGGCGGCGCCCGACTGCTCCACGTGGTACTTGCCGGAGGGGAAGTCTTCCTGCGCCGAGAAGCCCGGGGCGACGTCGTAGGTGAAGCTCACCTCGTAGTTGAGGATGCGGCGTCCGTTGGCGTCGTAGTCTTCCACCACGCGCGAGGCCACCGAGATGTTGGTATGGTCGGAGATTACGTTCATGTTCTTGGCCTCGTTGACGACGCGCTCGCTGAGTTCGCGCAGCCGCACCTCCTCCATCTTCTGCAGCCGGAGCACCTGGAGCGAGATTCCGTCGCCCCCCTTCATGTAGTCGAGGGGCTTGCGGTTGCGGTTGTCGAAGATGTAGCTCTTGCCGTTCACGCCGTTGGTGACGCGGGCGTAGACTATCTCGAAGGTGTCGTCGTCCATCACGCCGTAGAGCACTTCGGAGAGGGAGACGAGCGCGGGGTCGCTGAAGGCCGTGGCTTCCTCCTCGGGGACATTGATGAAAATCTGCGGCATGTCGCCGGGCTTGAGGGCGAGCATTCCGTTGGCGCGGTTGTATTCGCCGATGCCGACGGGCTGCCCGGCTATGAGGTTGCCGGCCAGGCGTGTGGTGATCTCGTACTCGAACATGCGGCGCTGCTCGGCGCGTGTTTCGTCGGTAACACGGGAGGCGTACTGCTCCATGGTTTCGCCCGGCTGCATCTTGAGCCATTCCTCCATGCGGGCGTTCACCTCCTCGTCGATGAGCTTGTTGTAGTAAGGCTTCAGGAGCGGCATGCGGCGTGCCTTCACGGCGCCCGGCACGGGGTAGACCATCAGGGTGTTGCGCCCGGCGTCGTAGATGAAGCCGAGGTCGCGGATGTCGCTGTCGGGGACGTGGATGTTGGTGCGGTCCGTGTCGCGCAGGGTGTTTACGAGCACTATGTTGTCGGGACGGTCCGCCACGGCGAGGTATTTACCGTCGAAGTTGAGCGCCCCGGCGCGTGCCTGCCCGAGGCCGTCTATCATCTTGCGCACCGTGAGGGTGTTCATGTTGTAGACGGAGGCCATGCCGTCGTCGGAGAGGAGTACCATCTCGCGCGAGTCCGGGGAGAACATGGCGTCGGTGATGCGCTGGCCGGTCAGGAGTGTCTTGCGCACTTTCCCTTCCTCGAGGTTGTAGACGGCGCAGCGGTCGCCCGCTATGGCCAGCAGGAAGTAGCCGTTGGGAGAGACGAGTAGCATGTCGGGGATGGAGCCGGTGCGTTCCAGGCATTCGCCGGTTTCGAGGGTACGCGGGTCGGCGGGGAAGATTCCCCGGTCGGTGGCCACGAAGAGTGTGCGCCCGTCGGGCGAATATGTCGCGCAGAAGGGGATGCCGCGCTTCTTGACGTTGAACCGGGCGCGCTTCTTGTCGCGCAGATAGGTGTCGTAGACGGTGGCGGTGCGTTTGCCGTTGCCATTTTCGTTTTCGAGCACGAGGTATGTGGCGCCGGTGGGGTTGAGGTTGAAGGCTGTTATGGTGTCTTTCCCGGCGCTGTGGAGTATGTCTCCGCGCAGTGTGTGTACGTCGTGGAGAGTGGCGGTATAGGCCGTTGTGGCGTAAGTCTGGAGGCTTTTTACGGGTTCGGGACGGCGGAAGACCTAAACGCCGGGCTCGTCGGCGGAAGCGGCGGGCGACTGCGGGGCACCCATGACGGCGCCCGGTATTGCCAGCGCTGTGATAATGATTGGGTAGATTAGTTTCATGCGGTTAGTTTTTTCTAAAAAATTATGGCCGGGTAAAAGTGGAAAAGACTGATGTCGCACTTAAGTGGAATTGGTACCGGCTTGGCATTTAAACGGTTAAGTCCGGCCGTGACGTGTAGCTTCCATGTAAAGGATACTGCCGGACCTCCTCCTCTGAGAATCTGCCGCAAAGTTACGATAATAATTCGGAAAAGACAAATTATTCAGAAAGTTATTGGATGGAATCGGAATCTCTGGCAGGGCAGTCTCCTTGTCCGCGGCGTTTTTGTTTCGCGGGCCGGGAAGCCGGCGAGACATACCTGCGCTCCATATTGTAAATAAGCCGGCCACGGGGTGGAGCCGGCTGTATGACGGGGGAGGATGATTATCAGCGGATTATGGTCTTGACGGCCTGTGAGCCCTGACGCTTGATTACGAGCTGGCCCGGTTCGGGGTAGTAGATGCGCTGTCCCTGGAGGTTGAAGTATTGTGCGGGAGCGTCCTCTTCCGGCGTGGAGATGCACTCTATGCCGTCGGCGGTGTCCTCGTAGGTGTAGCTGATGCGCAGCACGGGGATGTCGGTGTTGTAGACGTCGGTACCGGTGGTCACGAGGTCGATGAGGGCGCCAGTGTTCACTTGTTCGATGAAATTGTCCTTGGTGTCTGATGCGAAGCAGGCCATGCGGTATGTGCGCGCGGCGTTGTTCTCGGCGTACGGATAGATGCACTGTCCGCCTTCGGAGTCTCCGGTGTCGAGCGTAGCCCACGATGTTATGAGCAGGCTCTTGCCGGTAGCGGTCTTGGGAATCTCGAAGGGAGTGGCGAATGTCACGGTTGCAGGGATGTCTTCGCTGGCCATGTCCATAATCATGTCGAAGGTGAATGTGCCTTCCCCTATGGCGGAGTCGCCGCCGGGTGTGAACCAGTTGGTCTTGCCGTCGATGAGAGTGAAGCGGTCGGCGTCTATGAGCTGCATGTAAGCGTGCAGGTTGTATGAGAGGTCGTAATATGACATGGCTTCGGGGTCGCCGAAGCGGAAGGTCAGGGATGTGATTTTGGCGCCGGCCTCTACCAACGGAGCTATCTCTTCGGCGGTGTAGATGAGCTGTGTGCCGGAGTTGGTGAAGTAGAAGTTGAAGGGTGCGCGCTCTATGTTCTGTCCGTAGATGTAGGTGGTGCAGCCTTCGAAGTCGCCTATGTCGAGGGTACCGGTTTTGGTTTCGGCTTGTGCCGTGAGGGCCAAGGAGGCCGTTGCGAGTATTGCCAGTGCGTAGATTTTCTTCATGTTTCTGTCGTGTTTTTTAAGAGTTATAAATCAATGAGAGGGGAGGAAAGGGCAATAGGATGCTTATCAGGCTGTTAGAGTCTCACTTTTGAGGAACGACCGTTCCGTGTGCGGATGTAGATCTGTCCGGGTTCGGGGTTTGCTACGGGCACGCCCTGGAGGTTGTAGTAGCGAGCGGGAGCGTCGTCCCCGGCTGTGTCTATACCCTCGATGCCGGTCTGCAGGAGCTGTAGCTTCTGGAGGTTGGAGAAGTTGGAGTAGTCGGTTTCGTCGTCCCAGTCGTCGTCCGGGTCGTTCTCGTAGACGTATGCCGCGTAGAAGTCGTAGGCGAGCTCCTTGGCACCGTAGAGGTATTTCATGTTATCGAAGCGTCGCGAGGTTACGGGTACGCTGATGTAGTCGTCGATGTCCACGAGGCGGAGCACCTCGTCGCCGGCCTGGAGTTCCTGGCTGACGGTTATCTGGTTGAACCATGAGAGGACGTTGGCGTACTTGCCGTCATCGTCCCCTTCGATGCCTTCGTCCACCATGTATAGCCATGTTTCATGCGTGCCGTTGGTGAACTCGAACTCGAGTGTCTGGCCGCCGGGCTGCGTGGTGGTCTGGCGTTTCTCCTGCTCCACGCCGTCGCCGTTGATGGAGGTCACGGAGAGGATGGTGCCCTGGTTGGCCACGAGTTCGATGGTCACCTTGAACTTGCCGCCGTTGTGTTCGAGCGCCATTGTGGGGGAGTAGAGGTTGGCGCTTACCATACCGCGGGCGAAGGCTACGCCGATGCCGCTCCAGTCGGGGGTGAAGGTGTAGTCGTATTCCTCGCTGATGTCGGTGTAGAAGGTGTTTTCGGCCCATACAGGCTCTACTGTGGAGCCTACGTTGACGAGGTTGAAGCTTTCGTCTACGATGGCGTAAGTTCCGGGTTCAGTTATCTTTACAGGCTCGTAGACGAACATGCAGTAGCCGTCGGCGCCGGCTACCCCTTCCCAGTTGGCGGTGAAGGCGTTTTCGGTGATGTCGGTGGCGGGGAGGGCTTTTGGGGTAACGTTTACGATGCGTGCGGGAGCCTTCTGTGCCTGGCGTGCGGAGGCTGGCTGTTGCAGGGATTTGGCTATGTAACGCCCTTTGTGGTCCATGCGTGGGGTTGCGGCGATGGCTGTGGAGGCGACGGCGAGGCTGGCTGCCGTCAGCAGTAAGTAAGTTTTCTTCATATATTTTCTATATTGTGTTAGTAATAAGGTCTCATTCAGTAGTGTGTGTGAATTGAGGGCAAAGGTAAAGAAATTTAGTGAAAAAAAAAAGAAAAGTCTGAAAAAATTGCGCGGCGAGCGGCAAATTTACCCTGGGTAAGGTATCCGTCCTGAAGAAAGCTAACCGTGGTTAGCCGGATTTACTTACCTTTTACTTAAAAAAAGAGAACCGCGGCATGGCGGCTCTCTTTTTTTATAACAGGGGTTGTCAGCGTCTTAGTCGATGTGCGGGACGGCGGCTAC
>ERZ780207.1356-NODE-1356-length-21174-cov-6.785359_pt1 | contig 21174 bp, 19 predicted proteins | sample MGYA00510977_ERZ780207 | MGnify/ENA primary metagenome ERZ780207 (study PRJEB29588, sample SAMEA2151383) | human gut metagenome | biome: human gut; feature: human-associated habitat; material: faeces | place: Denmark | collected 2008/2010 ... | reverse complement strand
GGCCGCACGAAATGATGCTTTTGTCAAGCCCTGTTTTGAATTATTACGAAAAAAATCCTCCTACCCTCTCATTTCTGAGGGTAGGAGGATTTGTCAGCTTAACTTACTGACATTGGCCTATCTATGGCGGCTGTACTTTTTTGTCACGGTTTGCGTCACATACCTATTAGGCGCAGAATATGCATCCTTGTAAACACATTCTGCCGTTCATATGCTTAATATGTGGTCCCCGTCTTATACTCGTCTGAAAGTCGCATAACCTCTGGCAGACCAATAAGGTCATTAAACTCATGGAACAAAATCAACTTTTCCAAATCCTCACCAGTTGTACCCTTGTCTTTCAGTATCTGGTAAATCTCCTGAATCGCGCGCGCCGCCGCCCATGTTGCCGATGAGGGCCAAATAACCAGCTTATAGCCAAGGCTCCGGATCTCTGCATTATTACGCAGCGGCGTTTTAGCTCCTTCGGACATATTCAGCATAACTGGTGCATGCACAAGATCCGGTATCTTCTCTACCTGCTCATCAGAGGTCGGCGATTCAAAGAAAATAATGTCTGCGCCCGCTTCTGCGTAGAGGTTACTTCTGCGTATGGCTTCATCAAAGCCGAGTACCGTGTTTGCATCTGTTCTTGCAACAATAACAAAATCCGGATCCTTGCGTGAGGCAACTGCTATGCGAATTTTCTGCACCATTTCCTCGGCAGAAATCAGAACTTTACCCTCCATATGTCCGCAGCGCTTCGGCCAGCTCTGATCCTCCAGTTGAATACCTGCCACACCTGCCAGTTCGTACTCTTCAACCGTTCTCTTAACGTTTATTACATTCCCATAACCATTGTCCACATCAGCAATTACAGGAAGGTCGCAGGCTTGAGCAATCGCTCTGGCTGTATCAAGAGACTCATTCATTGTCATAAGTCCTACATCCGGGAACCCCAGACGATACGCGGCTACACCGTAACCGCTCATATATACACAATTAAAGCCGACCTTTTGAATCATTTTCGCACACAAGGGTGAAAATGCACCAGGGGCAACGATCAATTCCTTGCTCTTGATCAGCTCCCGTAGCTTAGTGGTCGTTTTCATCATCGATTCATCCTTTCTCTTTACTTAATATTCAGCAACATTTGCGGTGTTTCTCTGTTGATCGTTCGAATCGCTTCCGCTGTGACGCCTACATAAAGAAGCGCACTAATAAGGGAGCGCATCAACTCCGGAGATGCAGAGTCCCACGCGAAAAAATAATCTGTGGACATAATGCATTTTTCCGCGCCGACCGTCTGCACAATGTTCTTCAGCTGAGATGGTGTAATGCGATGATGGATTGGGGTGAGCCCTAACGCACACAACTCAATATATCCTCCATAACGGGAGAACTCGCTCATTTGCTCTATGGTGGCTTTAACCGACCCGGAATCCGGATGGCTAAGTATCAGCTTCTTCAGGCCAATGTCTGCCGCGGCTCTAGCGACCGCAATGCTCTCGACGGGAGAAATGTGTCCCGTGCAGGTAACCATATCATAGTCGCGGCAAACCTCAAGCACGCTCATAACTTCCTTGCGGACACCACCATCATCATTTGTCATGCGCCGTCCGCCCTGATCGATACAGTCTTGGAATGAGGGAACATAGCTCCCGATCAACTTACTGATGCCGCCTCGCTCTATGTCGTTATGTGCACTCCATGTAGGGAACCAGACCACGCGTGCATTCTGTTTAGCTGCGGATTCAACAACCCATGGAGCCATGCCTCCAACGCCGTCATTGAGTGTAATGCTACCAACTATTGTAAAATCTGGGAACTGTCTTTTTAGCGTACTGACCAGCCCCATTGTCGGCCAGACATGAGACTTTAATACAACGCCACCCATGCCACAGTCAATCATCATCTGAATATGCTCATCTGGTGTATATCTGCACGGAAATTCCATGCTGAATTCTGGGTATGCATGGCAATGCATATCAATTGCACCCTGCAATAATTCGTCAGCAAGATTTCGTAGCATTATTTATTCTCCTTTTGTTTCTAAATCAGACCAGATGACCGGGGACAAAAGCCAGAGAAACAGCGGGAACATAAGTCGTAATAGCAATCACGGCCAAACCAACAATCAAGAACGGCCAAATTTCCTTAATAACCTCGACAAAGTTTACGCCAACAATTTTTGCAGACATAAAAATACCATTTGCAAAAGGCGGCGTCATAAAACCAACGCTCAAATTTACAAGCGTAATCGCTCCAAAGTGAATCTCATCTATTCCAAGTGCCTTAGCCGCAGGAAGCAGCAGCGGTGTCATGAGCAGAAGGCTACAGTTAATGTCCAAAAATGTACCCATAATAAGGTAGATCACATTTACAATAAGGAGGAATATATAGCGGTTACTGATATTCTCTACAACCCACGCAGAAACCATATTAGTCACGCCGGAAAGCGTAATGGCGCGAGTAGCGACATTTGCAAAAATCATGACAAAAGTAATCGTGCAGGTCACAACCGCACTAAGTGCAAAAATTTTCCCCAGGTTTGCATCCTTATCAATCGAATTCCGAAACGCAATCTTTTTAATCAAAAAATAAATGACACCATAGACACAACTGATTGCGCCAGCCTCAGTTGCTGTGCAGATGCCGCCATAAATACCACCGAAAATGATAATCGGCATCAGAAGAGCCGGAATTGCTTGGAAAAGGCGTTTTCCAAAATTGCCGACCGCCTGCTTAAAGGTCACCTTCTCAGTATTAATAACTTCAAAACGGCCGTGGCGCAAATAGTTCACAATACAATAACCGAGCACAAACAGAAGTCCAGGACCAATCGTGCTCATCCAAACATCCGTAACGGATGTCGAAGCTGCCAGAGCATACATAATTCCCGGCACGGATGGCGGAATCAGAATACCGAGGAAGCAAGTCGATGCCAGAATTCCCGCAATGTATGCTGGACGGTAGCCTCTTTCTTTCATAACAGGGGTCACAATACGCCCGATTGCAGAAATGGTCGCCATTGCAGACCCTGTCAGCACACCAAAAAGCGCAGACGTAACAATTGTTACAATGCCCAATGCCCCTTTGAGGCGACCGATAATTGATTCGACCAAATCCAGCAAGCTCTTGGAAATACCACTGTACTCCATCAGCATACCACCAATCATAAAGAACGGAATCGCCAGATAAGAGGTACTGTCAAGTGCAGAAAACGCACCTTGTGCCATATTGATAACCGGAAGATGTGCATACAGGAAAGTCGCAATCGCTCCAATACCCAAGCTGAAGCCAACTGGTATTTTCACCAGAATTGCCAGCAGAAAAAAGACTCCCAGAAAAACAAACAACGCTCCCATTACTCTTTCGCCTCCTCGCCTAAGTTCTTACCAGTTTTGCTTTCAATCGGCATGAGCAACAAACTGAGCGCATGAAACACGATTAAAGCCAACCCTGCTACGCCGGAGGCCATGGGATAAACCATGTTGATCTCCATTGCACCAGAATACTGTTTGAGCCTTGCAATCTGCTCTACATAACCATAGTACAGATTGAGAAAATACAAGGAAAACACAATAATGACCAGAAGAACGATTTTTTTCAACCCGGCCAGCACTTTCTCTGCATCCTTAAACTTTGCTTTAATAACATTGTCAATGAGGTCAATTTCAATATGTTCGCTCATCCAAACGGCATAGGCGCTACCCACAAAGCTTGTCCAGATGAACAGATAGCGGCAAAGCTCTTCTGCCCATGTCGCCGGAATACCGATAAAGTAGCGTGTCAGCACCTGCCACGACATGACCGCTGTCAGGATGACCATGGAAATCGACATCAGCAAAAGCTCAACTTTGCTGATGACATCATTGACTTTAATAAGAGCACCTGTAAACTTTCTATAACCATTCATGAGATGCCTTCTCTCCTTCCTTCTTTAAACTTCAACAGGTACGGGAACAATGGGTATTCCATTCCTCCCGCACCTGCTTTCCCAATTATTAGTTGCCGAAGGTCTCGATCATCTTGTCAATATAGTGGTGATACTCTTCGGGATAATCGCCGTAAGCCTCTTCCCACATCACAGAAGCCGCCTTCTTCAGCTCAGCCTGAAACGCTTCGTCAGGATTCACTACCGTAATGTTCATGCTCTCTGCCTTTTCAAAGAGCTGTGCCTCATTATCGCGGATCCAATCTCTCAGCAGCAAGCCGGCTTCGGCAGCCGCCTGCTCAATCACTTCGCGCTGCGCGTCGCTCAAAGCATCATACCAGGCCTTGTTGGCACAAATCTTCGCAGAGGAATATTGATAGTTCAGAGCAGTAATGCAATCAACAATGTCGAAGAAGCCCAGGTTGTTCAAATTCACAAGCGTATTGTCCGAACCATCAACCGTACCCTGCTGCATCGCGGAGAAAGACTCGCTTGCAGTAATGGTGGAGGGCAGAGAACCGCAAAGACTATAGAAGCGAACCAGCGGTGCCTGCTCCGGCACACGCACCTTCAAGCCCTTCATCTTATCAATCGAATCAACAATGACGCCCTTTGTGCACATTAGACGGGTGCCATTTTCAGAGCCTGCAACGCAGGTGATACCAGCCTCGGCACATATTTCCGCAATCGCTTCGTCGATCCAGCCCTCATTGTAATACTCGTCAGCCTGTTCATAGTTTGTGACCGTATACGGGAGCCACGCCCAAGAAAGATTACCAACAACCTGATCCAGCTCCGAATCCGCCGCCCAGATCATATTAACCGAATTTAACTGGCAGGCCTCAACGACCTCTCGGGCAGAGCCCAGTGTGCCAGCTGCAACAGTCTGAACCGTAATCGCACCATCGGACAGTTCCTTACAACGCTCAGCAAACTTATTGGTCATTGCATCGTACATTTCACCGCTGACCGCAACATTAAATGTAATGTTTAAGGGAGCAATGCCGCTTTCGTCATCGGTCGTCCCGGGGTTAGAGGTCGGCTCCTTGCTCCCGCATGCACACAGGCTTAGGAGCATAGCAACTGCCAAAACAAGGGATAACAGCTTTTTCATCGGTAGGTTCTCCTTTTCAATTTAAGTTAAATTTATTTTGGAAAAACACGACCTGTCCATTCTTGATCGTCATTTGAGGACAAAGCAATGTCTCACCACGGTATGTCTGCATCTTCGCATCTTCAAATACAACAGGGCAATTTTCCACACGCAAAATCGCCACATCTGCCCATGCACCGGTCATTAACGTACCAATTTCTTTGCTCATTCCCATCAGCTCTGCTGGCGTCTGAGTTACTGCGCGAATAATGTCGGTCAGTTCCATTCCCATAGCCATAAGCTTGGACATCACATAAGGCAAACTCCTGTTTCTCCGAGAAATACCATACGCAAAGCTCACCATATCACTAGAAATAACATCCGGCAGGAATCCTTGACGGATCGCGCCAAGCGCACTTTCATGGCAAAAATGATTTATCCCGTTTGCCATATCAAAAACAACTCCACGGCGGCGCGCATCACGATAAGCCTCACGCACATAGCCTTTCTCGTCAAGGATACAGGGCCCTGTACCATGGTAGCAGTGGCAAAGAATATCACCTTTGCGGAGTACTGATAGTAGCTCTTCGCTACTGCATGGCGGGTCCGTGCTATGCACACAAACGCGCATATCGTGTCCCAGACACTCCGCTGTTTCCACAGCCGTCAGAAGCGGTTCCAGGCCCAGTTCTCCCACGTCATGCCGGCTCATAGCGACCTTTATTCCCAAGACTGTATCGGAATATCTTTCCTTGAGCGTCCGCAGCCGTTCAAGATTTACGCCAGACTTTTCATAGCTTTGGTGGTGCTTTGGGTCACACAGTCCCGTTGCCCCCAAGCTGATAAACGCCTTGACCGTCAGAATACTGTTTTGTATAATGGAGCGATAAAACGCCTCAAAACCTGCGGAACCACTAGTTCCCGCATCTACTGCTGCTGTAACCCCTTGAGAAAGCAAGCAATCGGGGTGAATACCATACAGGCTTCCTCCTTCAAAAAGATGCGTATGGAAGTCAATCAGCCCCGGCGTCACAATGCAGCCATCTGCGTTGATTGTATACTTTCCATCCAGATGTCCTGCGGAAATATCAACGATCTTAGCTCCCTCAATCCCTACGGAACAGATTTCATTAATTCCAGCCGCCGGATCAATGACCCTGCCGTTTTGGATGACAATATCCAAACTTCCCGCCATATCAGCCGACCCACATACCGCCGTTGACATCAATTACCGCGCCATTGATGTAAGAGGCATCCTCGTGGCACAGAAAAACGATCGTACGGGCAATGTCTTTCGGTATGCCAAGGCGGCCGGATGGATTGGATTTGAAGAAGAACGCTTTGTCCTCTTCGCTCTTATTTGCCCAGAAACCGCTGATTCGATCACCGCTCATCACGGTGCCGGGAGCGACTGCATTGATCGTCACACCGATAGGCCCCATATCCTTGGAGCACTGACGTGTAAAGCCGATCACACCTGCTTTTGCTGCAGCATAGGGTGCGCCGCCAAACACACTACGGCTCCTTCCCGCCATGGAGGACAGGCTTACGATTCTTCCATACTGCTGTTTACGCATGACCTTAACCGCTTCACGTGTGCAGAGAAATACAGATCGCATATTCAGGGCAATCACCTTTTCCCAGCCATCCAGACTGATCTCATCGACCGGCTGGGAAATTGCCAGCGACCCGCCTGCGATATTGGCCAACGCATCGACCCTGCCATAGTGCTCCATTACCTGAGAGAATGCTTTTTGAACGGACTCCTCTTCAATCGCGTTGCAATGAATGCCAATAAAATCCCTATCCTTCAATTCCTCGCTGACCTTCGCCAGCTTTTCATCGTTAATGTCAAAGGCAGCAACAGCAAAACCCGCATCCAGGAATTCCAGAACAACCTCCTTGCCGATTCCATCTGCGCCGCCGGAAACCACGGCAACTCGTTTCATAGCTTATACACCCCTTCATTCATTTATAAATCTCATTTTTTGAGTCCAAAGTAAAATGCTATTTTGTATACATTTTATTTTACACGATTTTACAGTTTTTTCAACAGTATTTCTTTATTCCGGAAGCTTTTCTTCACATTGCTCAATGTTTCTCTTCGTTTTAAGTGCAATGTGTCAATTTTATAGTCGCATTTCATTTCATTGTTTTGTATACAGATCATGTTGACAAATTTGTTTTTTTATTGTATTTTTTTTACATCTACCACACAGGGAGTCTTATTATGAATCTTTCTGAAGCCTCGCAAGCCAAGCAGCCGAAAAAAACATCTTATGAAGCCATTGCGTACCGAGAGCTACGCAATGCAATTCTCACCGGCATCTTTCCTCCTGGTTATCAAGTCGTAGAAGAGTATATTTCATCCCAGCTGAACATGAGCCGTTCTCCTGTACGGAGCGCCATCAAACGTCTTGAAACAGAGGGTTTTCTGGAAAAACGGGACAACAAGCGTATCTATGTCGCTCTGCCGGAGTTCGATAAAGTGCTTGACATTCTTTATATTCGCGAAGCATTAGATGGTATGTGCAGTCGGCTCGCTGCGCAAAACCGGACCGCAGAAGACATCGAAAAGCTTAATCAAATTATGGAACGCTCACGTATGTCGATTGAAAGCGGTGATATATACGCTCATCATGAGATTGCTACTGTGATCCATTATGCAATTTTCGAAGCATCAAAAAGGCCTTTGCTCGCTCGACTTGCCATAAACTATGAAAATCAGATATCCCTCTTCACTTATGACAGCTTCAAACAGGATGATATGCGTGTCCGGACCGCACACGAAGAACATTGCGCAATCTGCCGTGCCGTGATTGCAGGTGACGGTGACACAGCAGAGGCTGAGTCCAGACACCATGTCCGCATCCTGCGTGAGCGAATGACCATGCTACATGAAAATAAAAGTCGTGCTATGAATAGCTCCGTCTCTCAACTCCGTCCGTAAGCGGTACAAGAAACGGCCTCCGCCCCCCTGTTCGGTTTGGAGGCCGCTTTCTTTATTATTTGCTGTATGGAACGGGCAGCTCAAGGTCAATTTCATCATCCTGTGTCCATTTCATATAACCGCCCTTGATCTCATTCATGACAATGTCGACTGTGGCATGAACTGGGTTTCCGCCCTTGAAGAAGTGCCCACCCCAGGCCTTACCGTCCGCATCGGTTACAACGCCATGTACATGAAATACCGGGCGCTCCGGATCCGTCAGGCAGACCTCTGCCTGTGCTGAGATCAGTTCCAATGGGCCGGCAATCGGCATGGCAGGCGTCCGCTCAGAGCCTCTCTTCGTCTTATCGCTCGGACGGGTCCAAGAAATTTCCGCACGACGCAGGCTGCCAATGATCAGTTGTGAAGCGGCCATTTCAAAGCCGGCTTCACGGCAAACCTTGATAATACCCGTAACCAAATCGGTATCACGCTGCAAGCGGGCCATAGCAACCCGCCCAGCCTCAGCAGGAACGACCTTCACTCTTGTTTTCTCTTCCATCTTGTTCTCCTCTCTGTCCGACCACACTCCCAGCCCGTCTGCTGAAAATGCCGATCATTTCAGTCTCTTTATTTTCCTACAGCCTGTTTTACAGCCGCCACAATATCCTCGGGCAGCGTGCGGCACAGATCCTCCAGATGCGGAGTCATCGGGATGGGAACAAACGGCGCACCGATACGAACAATAGGTGCTTTTAGGTTAGAGAACGCCTCCTCCGCAATTGTGGCAGAGAGCTCTGCACCGAAACCGCACTGCTTAACTGCCTCATGCGCGACAACGACGCGGCCGGTCTTTTTGACCGACGCAAGGACCGTCTCCTTATCCCACGGGGACACAGTCCGCAGATCGATGACCTCTGCGTCAATGCCCTCCTTGGCAAGCTCCTCTGCCGCCGTCAGCGCACGACTGACCATAACGCCGTAGACCACTATGCTGACGTCCTTCCCCTCACGGGCGATACGTGCCTTACCGATGGGAATGGTGTACTCTTCGTCCGGCACCTCGCCCTCCATTTTGAAGAGCGTCTTATGCTCAAAGAACATGACCGGATTGTCGTTGCGAATGGCAGTCTTGAGCAGGCCCTTGCCCTCGGCAGGGCTGGAGGGAATGACTACCTGTAGGCCGGGCATATGCGCAAACCACGCCTCCAGACAGTCGGTATGATGTGCGCCCTGCATCTTCAGGATACCGTCGGGACAACGCACGACCATATGCACCTTACCCTGTCCGCCAAACATATAGCGAGACTTCGCTGCCTGATTGGTCAGCTCATCCATGCATACGGGAAGGCAGTTAGAGAAGCGCATATCAATGACAGGACGCATTCCCGCTAAGGCCGCGCCAACGGCGCTTGCCACAATAGCAGTCTCGGAGATCGGTGCGTCAAGCACACGGCTCTGATCGCCGACGGCCTCGCCGAGACCAATATAATGTCCCATGGAGCCACCGTTCCCGATGATGTCCTCCGCCATCGCGTAAACGGACGGGTCGCGGAGCATCTCCTCTTTCATCGCTTCCCAAGTTGCCTGCTTATATGTCTTAATGCTCATGTTCCGTCCCCCTTAGTCGTACATATCCGTAAACAGCTCCGAAGCATCGGGATATGGGCTGTCAATGGCAAATTGCTTCGCCTCTTCGATCATAGCGTCGACCTTTGTCTGCACAGCGTCAAAATCAGCCTGCTCCAGCCAGCCAGACTTCAGGCAACGGCGTTCAAAGTTCTTAATGCAGTCGTCCGCTTCCCAGCGAGCCTTTGCCAATGCCGGATCACGGTAGCGCTGTCCATCCCCTACGATGTGGCCGAAAGGACGATGCGTCTGGCATTCAAGGAAGCCACAGCAATTACCCTCGCCATTGCGAGCACGCTTGGCAAGGCGCTGCATTCCGTCGTAGACTTCAAAGAAGTCATTTCCATTGACTACATAGCTGTCCATACCGTAGCCAAGCGCGCGCTTGGACAGATCCATTACTGCCTGCTGTCCGCCGGTCTTATGCGGCGTGGAGCAGGCGATCCCATTGTTTTCGCAGACAAAGATCACCGGCAGATGCCATGCCGCCGCCATGTTGGCCGCCTCATGGAACGTGCCTCGGTTGGATGCGCCGTCACCGAAGAACACGACAGAGATCGCGCCGGTCTTTTGATAACGAGCCGCTAATGCCGCACCGACCGCAAGGCCGAAGCCGCCGCCGACGATACCGTTTGCGCCCAGCATACCAACGCTGAAATCCGCGATATGCTGCGAGCCGCCCTTTCCCTTGCAGGAACCCGTGGCCTTGCCGTAAAGCTCCGCCATCATTGGATTAAGCTCAGCACCCTTTGCAATGGTGTGTCCATGGCCGCGATGCGTACTTTCAATGTAATCCTTGCGTTCAAGGCATGCACAAACGCCGGTCGCAACCGCTTCCTCGCCAACATAAACATGCACATTGCCCAGTATTTCACCGGCCTCGCGGGCACGCTTTGCCTCAAGATCAAATTTACGAATCTTGACCATGGTTTCGTAATGCTTAAGAAGCTCTTCTCTGGTAAACATAGCCCCTCCTCAGAATCTAATTTTGTATACCTTATAGTATTCTTTTAAAAAGATAGCATACTTTCCCTATCTGATTCAACTCTTTTTTGCATTTTCTTCTCTTTTCAGCAAAGAGGCGAAATCATCTCTCTTTTTTTGCTATATTTGACATTATACCGTCAAATCAGGTGTAGCTGTTTAAGCGCAAATATCCACACAAATAAAGTTGGGCAGGACATCAGCGAGGTCGTCACAACCAACTGTCCGGTCAATTCATAATCACTATTGTATACCTGCGCCATCGAAAACGCTGTCGTGGCGACCGGGGTCGCACCACACAGAAGAATAACTGCCAGTTCATCGCCGCGGAAGCCGAAAAAGACAGCGCATCCGACCGTAATCAGCGGTACAATGATCAGTCTCATTATGTTCCCAAACAACAGCCGCCGAAGATTCTTCCCCACCTCAGAGAAATCAAACGAAGCGCCAAGTGTCAGCAAGGCCATCGTCATTCCAGCCTTTCCCAGCGATGCGACTGCGCTTTCCACAGCAGACGGCAGCCGCAAGCCTATGAAACGAACAAGGATTCCGCTGACCGCCCCGATAATCAGGGGGTTCTTCAGCACATTCCTCAGCGCCGTCCCGATGGACACCTTTCTTCCGCTGCAAAGCTCTAATGCAATAACCGCAAGGACATTATAAAGCGGCACCAGAATCGAAACAGCAATCGTCATAAGGGCCACACCGTTCGCGTCTGACAGCACCTCCATCAGGGCAATACCGACAATTGCCACATTCGTCCGGTAGGCATCCTGCCAGTAAGCCCCCCTCGTGCGAGGATCTTTGACCGCATGTCGGAAAATCAAGCCGGCCGTAATATAGATAAATAGTGTGGCGCCAAGCAAATAAGCGATCAGCCTTGGGGAAAAAGCGCGGTTAAACTCAGCCGAATAAACATTATGAAACATCTGAACGGAGAGCAACACCGTAAAGCTGAAACGATTGATGTACGGATAAGTCCCCTCAGGGATCACTCTCCGCATTTTTGCAATATAGCCAACTGCCAGACAGATAAAAACAGGAATGACACAGTTGACCGCTACAATCAGGTTTTCCATAATATCCTCCTATCCGCGCCTGCTTCCGCCACATAAAAAGGAGATTGCCAGAGGGCTCGGCCTTTGCGGCTGAGCCCTCTGGCTCTGCGCAAGTCAGGAAAGGGAAAATGTTCTCACCGGTTCGATGTATGTATCGCGCGGCCCTCTGCCTGAAGGGCAGCCTCGCGCATGGTTTCCGTGACCGTGGGGTGCGAGTGAATGGTCGAAATGATCTCGTCCAGCGTCATCTCTTCGGCGATGGCCAGCGCACCCTCAGCAATAAGATCGGTGGCTCGGGGACCAATGATGTGCATACCGAGGATCTCACCGTACTGCTTTCCGGCAATGATCTTCACAATGCCCTCACCGCCATTGAGGATCAGCGCCTTGCCGTTGGCGGCCATGGGGAACTTGCCGACCTTATAGTCGATGCCCTGCGCCTTGCACTGCTCCTCCGTCAGGCCGACGGAAGCGGCCTCCGGCTCAATGTAGACGCAGGTGGGATTCGTGCGCTCATCGTAGACCGCCGGGATCCCCATGATGTTCTCCGCCGCGACCTCGCCCATCGCCGACGCGGTGTGCGCAAGCTGGGCGTGACCGAACACGCAGTCGCCGATGGCGTAGACGCCGGGAACGCTGGTCTCCATCTTCTCGTTGACGAGGATGCGGCCACGGTCATTATCGAGCTCACCAGCCTCCAGATCAAGGGACGCCGTGTTGGCGCGGCGGCCGATAGCGACCAACACCTTCTCCGCCTCAAAGGCGACCGTCTTGCCGGTCTTGTCCTTGCAGACGACCTTTGCGCCGACAGGAGAGGTCTCTACGCTCTGCACAGGGCACTCAAGATGAAACTCCATGCCCATCTTCTTCATATGAGCGACGCCGATCTTAGTCAGGTCGCCGTCGAGCATGGGGAGCATATGGTCCATGGCCTCGACCACAGTGATCTTCGTACCGAACGCGGCATAGGCGCACGCCAGTTCGAGACCGATCACACCACCGCCGATGGCGACCATGCTCTTAGGCAGCTTTTCCAAACTGAGCGCGCCGGTCGAGTCGATGCAGTTGGGATTTTCCTTCAGGCCGGGAATGGGGGGCTGGGCGTTGACCGAGCCGGTCGCAACGATGATCGCGTCGGCGGTCATCTCTTCGCTTGTACCATCTGTTTTCTTCACAGAGAGCTTTCCGGGAGCCGTGAACCTCGCCTCGCCGTCGATCTTCGTGACCTTGTTCATCTTGAACAGGCCCGCGATGCCGCTCGTGAGCTTCTTGGATATCTCATTTTTGTGCGCAATGACCTGCTGGAAATTGACCTTTACATTGTCAACCTCAATACCGATATCCTTGCCCTGATTCTTGATATCCTCGACCAGCTCCGCGCTGTGAAGCAGGCACTTGGTGGGGATGCAGCCGATGTTCAGGCAGGTACCGCCAAGGTGCTCACGCTCAATGACGGTCACCTTTGCGCCGAGCTGAGCAAGCCGGATTGCCGCAACATAGCCGCCGGGGCCGCCGCCGATAACAATGACCTTTTTCTCGCCGACCGGCTTGACCGATGCGGCAGGAGCCGCGGGCGCAAAGGGGACCGCGGGCGCCGTGGCAGCGCCGCCGACCTGTTCACCCGCTTGACCGATATAACCGAGCAGGCCCTTGACCGGAACATCCTCGCCCTCCTGAGCGACGATCTTGAGAAGTACACCGTCGTGTTCACTAGTGACCTCGTTGGTGAGCTTATCTGTGGTAATCTCCAGGATCGCCTCGCCGGCTTTGACCGCGTCACCCTCGTGCTTGAGCCAACTGGATACTGTGCCTTCTTCCATCGTCAGTCCCAGCTGGGGCATAATAATCTCAAAAGCCATACGTTTGCCTCCCTTAGAGAAGAATGTTCATCGGGCTTTGCAGCAGATCGCGCAGATCCATAATAAACTTTGCCGCGACCGCGCCGTCGATCAAACGGTGATCATACGTAAAGGACAGGCGCATGACCTGATGCTTGCTGATATTGCCCTCGTCATCCATGACCAGCTCATCCTGGATCGCGCACACGCCGAGGATACCGGCATCGGGCTGATTGACGATCGGCGTGAAGGTCTCGATGCCGAACATGCCGAGGTTGCTGACCGAGAAGGTTGAGCCCTTGTACTCATCCGTGGTGAGCTTATTCTCCTTTGCGCGAGTCGCAAGATCCTTCGCCTTAGCAGCAAGCTCGTCGAGACCCATCTTATCCGCGTCGCGGATAACGGGGACGATCAGACCGGCGTCAAGCGCAACGGCCATGCCGAGATTGACATGAGCACGCTGAATGACCTGACCGTTATCATAGCTGACCAGCACCTCGGGATGTGCGCGCAGCACTTTTGCCGTCGCCTTGAGAATAAGATCGTTGACGGAGAACTTCTTGCCCGCGGTTTCGATGAGAGACTTGCGGAACTTCATCAGCACCGTGACATCGACCTTGGTATTCTGCGTAACAGGCGGGATCTCGGTGTGAGACTGGAGCATACGCTCGGCAACGACCTTGCGCATACCGCTGAGCTTGGCGATCGTATCGCCCTCCATAAGCTCGAGGCCGCTCTTTTTCGCCGCAGGAGCCGCAGGAGCCGTGGCTGGGGCAGCAGCGGGAGCCGCCGCCGGAGCGGACTTCCTCGCTTCGGCCGCAACGTAAATATCCTTGGCAACAATGCGGCCGGAGGGACCGGAACCGGTAAGTGCGGAATAATCCACGTCCATGTTTGTCGCCAGCTTGCGTGCAAACGGAGAAATACGGATACGCCCGCCGCCGGCAGATACCGCGGCGGGAGCAATTACAGCCGCGGAGACAGCAGCGGGAGCCGCCGCTTCAACGGACACCGCAGCCGGAGCGGCCGCGCCGCCGACCTGCTCGCCGGCTTCACCGATATAGCCGAGCAGACCCTTGACGGGGATATCCTCGCCCTCCTGTGCGACGATCTTGAGCAGTACGCCGTCGTGCTCGCTCGTGACCTCGTTGGTGAGTTTATCCGTAGTGATCTCAAGGATAGCCTCGCCAGCCTTGACAGCATCCCCCTCATGCTTGAGCCAGCTGGATACTGTGCCTTCTTCCATCGTCAGTCCCAACTGGGGCATAAGAATTTCGTAAGCCATGCGATCCCCTCCTTACTGATTGAGCACGCGCTTGACCGCGGCAACGATGTCCGCCGGATGCGGGAAGTTCTGATCCTCCAGCACGGGGCTGAACGGAGAAACGATGTTCAGGCCGCACACGCGCTCGACCGGAGCATCCAGCTCGTCGAGCAGCTCCTCCGCGATCTGCGCGGAGATCTCGCCGGCATAGCTGCCGCGCTTGACCTCTTCGCAGACGATGACGACGCAGTGCGTCTTGGAAACGGACGCCTTGATGGCCTCCCAATCCAGCGGCACGAGCGTTCTCAGGTCGAGCACCTCGACATCAATACCCTCCTGCGCAAGCGTTTCCGCCGCCTCAAGCGAGAAATTGACCTCACGAGACCAGGAGATGATCGTCAGGTCCTTGCCTTCACGCTTGATCTTTGCCTCACCGAGAGGAATGGTATATTCGCCCTCGGGGATCTCTTCCTTATGGGCGTAAAGCAGCTTGTGCTCAAGAAACACGACGGGATCGTCATCGCGGATCGCCGTCTTCAGCAGCCCCTTGGCATCTTCAGCGGAGCTGGGAGCCACGACCTTGAGACCGGGGAAGTGGCAGAAGAAATTCTCAAGCGACTGGGAGTGCTGGCCGGCGTTGCGGCGGCCGGACCCCATCGGCGCGCGCAGTACCATAGGAACATTGCACTGTCCGCCGGTCATATAACGGATCTTTGCCGCCTGATTGAACAGGGGGTCCGCGCACTCGGTGGCAAAGTCGTCATACATCAGCTCGACGACCGGGCGCATACCACGGACCGCCGCGCCGACCGCCATACCGACAAAGCCCTCTTCGGAGATCGGCGTGTCGATCACACGGTTGGGGCCGAACTCCTCCAGAAAGCCCTTGGTAATGGCAAAGACATTGCCCATGACGGCCATATCTTCGCCCATAATGAACACCTTTTCGTCGCGAAGCATTTCTTCATGCAGCGCTTCGCCGATCGCCTTGCTGACCGTAATCTTCTTGCTCATCTTGCCACGCACCTTTCATTATCGCTCACATACATATCGTCCAAAACGGTCGCGGGATCGGGATAGGGAGACTCGTCGGAGAACTTGACCGCCTCATCCATCTCCGCCTTCGCTTCCTGATGGATCTGAGCCAGCTCCTCTTCCTTGACGCCCATCGCCTTGAGACGCGCGCCCAGCTTGTCGATCGGATCGTTCTTCAGTGCCTCTTCCATGTATTCCGCCGGACGGTAGACCGCGGGATCGCCGCAGTAGTGACCCTGATAACGGAACACCTTTGCCTCGAGGAGATAGGGGCCCTTGCCGTTGCGCGCATGCTCCATCGCCTTGCACATAGCCTCGTACACCTCGACGGGATCTGTGCCGTCAACAACGGCATACTCCACGCCGTAGGCCGCCGCGCGGGTCGCAAGGTCTGGCGTGTTGGTCACGCGGTGGATCTCGGTGGAAACACCGTAGCAGTTGTTTTCAATAAACCACACGACCGGCAGCTTCCACGCCGCCGCCATATTCAAAGACTCGTGGAACGTGCCCTCATTGGTTGCGCCGTCGCCAAAGCAGCCGACCGTCACCGCGCCATCTCCCATGATCTTGGAGGCCAACGCGCTGCCGCAGGAAATGGGCTGGCCGGCGCCGACAATGCCGTTGGCGCCCAGATGGTTCATCTTCTTCATGTCCGCGATGTGCATGGAGCCGCCCTTACCCTTGCAATAGCCGGTCTCCTTGCCGAACAGCTCCGCCATCGCGAGCTTGGCGTCCGCGCCGCGCGCGATCGCATGACCGTGGCCACGATGCGTAGAGGTGAAATAATCCTGCGGGCCGATGGCGGCGAACGCGCCCGCCTCGGCGCCCTCCTGGCCGATGCTCAGATGGATGTTGCCCGCGAGCATACCCTTGGTAAAGCATTCCGCCGCGTGCTCCTCGAATGAGCGGATCCGCACCATCGTGCGGTAAAGATTGAGCAGCATCTCCTTCGGATACTTCTCTTCGGGCAGATTTTTCTTCTTGTTCAAAATCTTCACGCCTTTCTCAAATTATATTCGTGTCGTTTTTACAACTGCTGCGGTGCAAGCAGCGGTACGCCAAGCTCATCGTTGTACTTGCGCCGCATATCAATGCCTTCGACCTCCGCGATCACGGCATCCAGCGTCAGCAGCACCTTCGTGCCCTCGACCAGATGGCCGCCGTGCGCGTTGCCGTGGCGGTCGCACAGGTCCATATGGACATGGAGGTTGATGGTGCCTTCATCATCGTGGCAGATGATGCCGGACGCGCTGGTCAGCTCGATCGGACCGGTCAGATGCAGCGTCTCGCCGTAGCCGTAGCCCGCCTTGATTGGCATTTCGACCACGTCGCAGAACTGCGGAGACTGAAGACTGCCGATTGCGCTGAGGATCACGCCGTTCGTGATATTGTGCTCTCTGCACGCCTCCTCAAGGCTGAGGAGCACATCCGCGCCAGGGCGCAGACGCACAACGATGATGCGTCCGAGCTTTCCATGGGCCATTTCGATATAATCGCTCATTTCTTTACTCTCCTAATCACAATAAATTGTTCTACCGGCATGATGGTAAGCTGGTAATACCATCACGCCTTGAAAAATTTCCGCGCTGCGCGCGGAGCTCACAAGAAATGGTATATTGGTTGGACGGTATTACCGCTTCATCTTTGTATACAAAATAGCACACATTGCACAAATAGTCAAGCGTGCCGTTTCATTTTCTTTGCTTTGCTGAAATAGCAAAGAAATATTTGTCTGCTTTTCACAATTTGCATCGCATACAAGAACACACCCACCTTCGGCGGGTGTGTTTCAGAAATCAAGTTAAGGGATCAGCGGCTCCTCCTCGCCCATGCTGCGTCCGGGATACTTCTCAGAAAACTCGTCCACAATGGCAAGATGGCGGGACATTTCAAGCTGGGCACGCTCCACGTCACGATCGCATACGGCCTGATAGATCGCATAGTGAGACTGCTGCGTGCGCTTCTGATAATCCGGCAGATCCCAGAAGCGGATACGGACGTCGGCGATCAGATTGTTGACCAAATGGATCGTCGCGGCCAGCATGGAATTGTGACTCGCTACGGCGAGAGAGTCATGGAACTCCACATCATATTCGTATTTGCTTGGGTTCTCTTTCAGATGCTCGACCGCTGTTGCCATCGCCGCAATGTCCTCGTCCGTCGCACGCTCGCAGGCAAGCTTGACGATACCGACCTCTATGACCTGTCGGAACTCATTGAATGTCCTGCGGGTGTCCATTTGGTTCGCGCTTTCAATCCAGGTACGGACTTTTTGAATAAAGTCCGCATTGCGCAGCAGGACCTTCCGGTTTCCGCGGCTCTCGATCGCCCCAAGAAACTCCAGGATAGCAAGACACTCTCTCAGCGAGCCGCGGCCCACGCCGAGACTTTCGGCAAGCTCGCGCTCACTGGGAAGCTCCTCCCCCACATGAATGTGTCCTGCCTCAATTGCTCCGATGAGCGACTGCATGATAAGCTCGGGTATTTTAGGCGATGTGTTCTGTATTTTATCCAACTGCATAATTCTGTCCCATCTTTTCATTCAAGCTTTGACTGCACACAGCAGAGATAACGCTTTTATCATACTACTCTGCCCCTGCACCTCTGTCAAGCGGCATCCACCGCAGCTCACGCCTCGCACAGGATGTCGATCAACTCGTCTGCCTGCAGCCCCGCGAAGTAGCGGGCTGCCTCCACGCCGTCCAGCACCGCCGTGTAGCCGGCGCGGTCCGGCGTATGGCCGACAAAGCGCGCCGCCAGATCCTCCGGCTCCTCCGCGCTGAAGAAATCCCCCTTGAAGGCAACGACGGAGATCAGACCGTGCTCGACCGTGATGTACGCCTCGATCAGACCGCAGCCATCTACACGGCGGCGGCGCAGCATCGTGCAGGCCGGTGAGCGGCCGTAATTCCAATCCCATGTGGCGTACCGCTCCGCGCGCAGCTTTTCCACTGCGGCAAGGTCGTCGGGCGTCAGCGGATATTCCTCGCCCGGGTTCTCACGCAGAATGTTTTCCAGCAGGATACGGCGGAACTCCGGCAGCGTGACCCGCTCGGGCAGATGCTCGGCGACATTCGTCACACGGCTGCGCACCGAGCGGATTCCCTTGGTCTGGATCTTCGTCGGATCGACACGCAGCGCCTCGCCGACAACGGAAAGGTCCGAATCGAACATGATCGTGCCATGATGCATCACGCGGCCCTGACGGAGATACTGCGAGTTGCCGGAGAACTTCTTTCCGTCGATTGTGATGTCGTTGCGTCCGTTCACTTCCGCCCTGACGCCAAGCGCCGCCAGCGTGCGCACGACCGGCTCACAGAAGAGCTTCATATCCAGCGTGCCGCTCCCGCCGGCATCTGTGATAAAGGTGAAATTCAGGTTGCCCATGTCGTGGTAGACCGCGCCGCCGCCGGAGAGGCGGCGCACCACACGGATGCCGCGCTCGCGTACCGCCTCTTCATTGATCTCGGAAATGGTATTCTGATATTTGCCGACAATGATCGCATTGTCGTTCTGCCAGAGCATGAAGTACATCCGGTCGCGCGGCAGGCAGTCGAATACATACTGCTCCATCGCCAGATTGTAGCTCGGGTCCGTCGTCATCAGGTCCAGATAAGATAGCTTCAACGTTGCCTCCTTAATCGTCGTTATCCTTGTCGTTCTCTTTTCAGATGAGCGCTCAACCGCCGCGCCATGATCTGATGGCCCTCCGGCGTCGGGTGCAGACCATCGAGCAGCAGCTCACGCTTTAACCGTCCGTTTGGGTCGAAAAAATCCGCACGGAAGTCGATACACTCTGCACCAAAGCATTTACTAAAGCGCCGCAGCCATGCGCAATACTGCTCCAGCTGCCGTTCCGCACTGCGGAAATCCACCACGGCCGTCCACGCCGGCGGTGCGTTCTCCGCGCAGATCGGCGTCGGTATCCCTATCATCGTATGCACACCCAGGCTCAGCAGCTGATTCAGCATCGCTCCCATATTTGCCCGGGCGCCGGTATCCGTTCCCGAGAAGAAAATATCATTGGCACCGCCCATCAGGAGCACCAAAGGGCGCTGCACACAAATATCACGCTCCGCCAGCAGCGCGCGCAGCCGCACCAGCATACCGCCGGTCGTGTCCCCGCTGATGCCTTCGTTCACGATCTCCCAGCCTGTCTCCTGTGCGCACAGCCTTGTCCACCGCTGGAACGTCCGCACACCATACCCGAAGGTCAGGCTGTCACCGATGCATAGCAGTTTCATTTTTACCCCGTCCCTCTTTCTTGGTATGACCATTATACCATCTTTATTTAAAAAACACAAGCATAAATCTATCTCATTTCTCTTTTTGTAGGAAAGGTATCTCTTAATTGTCCTTTCCATCTTCTCTTCATCTCGTTTTCAAAAATAATGCCATCAGGATCTCAGGGCTGTAATCGGCACTACAAGCACCCCGTCCGGCCGCTGATAGGCTGCGTTTGCCATACCGCACAGCACGCAGAGAACAGCGGGAGGTTTGCCTTTGGGATCTTCCGAAATCTGCTTTTTGATCTCCAGCAAATTGGCTGCAGCAGCATCAATCTGGTTGGTGCCCAATTTGATTTCAAAAGCGCACCACTGACCGTCAGGCAGTTCGATGACAGCATCGATTTCCTGATTTTTATAATCCTGATAGTGGTACAGATTTGCGCCGAAGGACTCCGCATAAATACAAAGATCTCGTTCGCAGAGAGCTTCAAACAAGAAACCGAGCGTCTCCAAATCGCCCATCAGTCCGGCAGGGGTAGCTTTCAGCAAAGCACAGGCCAGAGAAGGGTCGGAGAAGTGCCGCTTTTCAGCCTGTTTAATGCGGACAGAGGAACGGATGCCGGAGGAAAATGGTGGCTGATTGTCCGTAATAAATAACCGCTTGAAAATGTCCAGATACGCCGCTACCGTATTGCCGTCAATATCTTCGTCGTCTACCGCCTTGATATCCTTCATTAGAGTCTTATTTGTAACGGTCGTGCTTTCATTCCGTGCCAGTGAGCGCAGCAACAAACGCATTTTCTGCGTGTCACGCTTTACGCCATCGATACGGTACACATCGTCATCAATCACAGCGTTCAGGTATTCCGCAGGAAGCAGCATCGCCTGCTCCAACGGCAATTCGAGACTCCCGGGCCAACCGCCACGGAGAATGAGTTCAATCAGCTTCTTGAGGTCTACATCTCCGGTCATGGCAGGGAGCAACTCACCATGACACAGTTTTTCCAAAGAAACCTTACCGCTAGAATCGCCGGACTCATACAGTGACATCGGACGCATCCGCAGCTTTGCAATGCGGCCAGCGCCGCTGTGCAGAATGCCTTTGTGATTGGGCGTAGCGGAACCAGTCAAAATAAATTGGCCCTTCCCTGCGGTCTGATCCACCTTGTATCGCACCGCATCCCAGAGCGGCGGGACTT
>ERZ780207.1352-NODE-1352-length-21231-cov-6.987344_pt1 | contig 21231 bp, 22 predicted proteins | sample MGYA00510977_ERZ780207 | MGnify/ENA primary metagenome ERZ780207 (study PRJEB29588, sample SAMEA2151383) | human gut metagenome | biome: human gut; feature: human-associated habitat; material: faeces | place: Denmark | collected 2008/2010 ... | reverse complement strand
GGGCATCACGCAGTCGAAGAAGTCCACGCCGCGGTAGACGCCCTCGATGATGTTCCAGGGGGTGCCCACGCCCATGAGATACCGGGGCTTGTCCTCCGGCAGGTGGGGCACGACCTCGTCCAAAATCTCGTACATGGTCTCGGTGGGTTCCCCTACCGCCAGACCGCCGATGGCGTAGCCGTCGCAGTCGATCTTGGCGATCTCCTGCATATGCCAGGCCCGAAGATCCGCGAAGGTGGCGCCCTGGTTGATACCGAACAGCATCTGATGGGGGTTCACCGTGTCCGGCAGACTGTTGAGCCGGTCATGCTCCACCTTGCAGCGCTGGAGCCAGCGGAGGGTCCGCTCCACCGATGCCTTGGCGTACTCATACCGGGCCGGGTTCTCCACGCACTCGTCAAAGGCCATGGCGATGTCACTGCCCAGATTGGACTGGATCTGCATGGATTCCTCCGGGCCCATAAAAATCCGGTGCCCGTCGATATGGCTGGCGAAGGTGACGCCCTCCTCCTTGATCTTCCGCAGAGAGGCCAGCGAAAACACCTGAAACCCGCCGGAGTCCGTGAGGATCGGCCCATCCCAATTCATAAATTTATGGAGGCCGCCCATCTGCCGCACCACCTTGTCACCGGGACGGAGATGCAGGTGGTAGGTGTTGGACAGCTCGATCTGGCAGCCCACATTTTTCAAATCCAACGCCGAAACGCCGCCCTTGATGGCCGCCTGCGTACCCACATTCATAAACACCGGGGTCTGCACCGTACCGCCGTGGGCGCAGGAGAATTCGCCCCGCCGGGCCTTCCCCTCTGTTTTCAAGATCTTAAACATAGCCACATTCCTTTTCGTTTATTGCAAATGCCCTTACATTATAATATAGGGTACCGGAATGTGCAAGAGCGTTATCATCCGCAAAAGCTGGCGATTTGACAAAAACGCACCGGGAGACACTGTCTCCCGGTGCGTTTGGGGTAAAATCAATCAGTCAAAACTGAATTAGGCCTTGCCGGCGCAGCCGAGGACGTCCACCAGCTTGTGACGGACCAGCTCCTTGATGTTGGCACGGGCGGGCTTCAGGTACTCGCGGGGATCGAACTTGTCGGGATGCTCCGCCATAAACTTACGGATGGTGCCGGTCATGGCCAAACGCAGGTCGGAGTCGATGTTGATCTTGCAGACGGACAGCTTGGCAGCCTGACGCAGCTGCTCCTCGGGCACGCCGATGGCGTTGGGCATCTGACCGCCGAACTCGTTGACCATCTTCACATACTCCTGAGGCACGGAAGAAGAGCCGTGGAGCACGATGGGGAAGCCGGGCAGGCGCTTGGAGACCTCTTCCAGAACGTCGAAACGCAGGGGAGGGGGAACCAGAATACCCTTTTCATTGCGGGTGCACTGCTCGGGCTTGAACTTATAAGCGCCGTGAGAGGTGCCGATGGCGATGGCCAGAGAGTCGCAGCCGGTCTTGGAAACGAACTCCTCGACCTCCTCGGGGCGGGTGTAGGAAGCCTCGTGAGCGGCGACCTTCACATCGTCCTCGATGCCGGCCAGAGTGCCCAGCTCGGCCTCGACCACAACGCCGTGATCGTGGGCATACTCCACGACCTTCTTGGTGATCTCGATGTTCTCGGCAAAGGGCTTGCCGGAAGCATCGATCATGACGGAGGTGAAGCCGCCGTCAATGCAGCTCTTGCAGGTCTCGAAGTCCGGGCCGTGGTCCAGATGCAGAACGATGGGGATATCGGGGCAGCACTCCACAGCGGCCTCAACCAGCTTCACCAGATAGGTGTGGTTGGCATAGGCGCGGGCGCCCTTGGAAACCTGCAGGATCACGGGAGCGTGCTCCTCCTGGCAAGCCTCGGTGATGCCCTGCACGATCTCCATATTGTTGACGTTGAACGCGCCGATGGCATAGCCGCCATCATAGGCTTTCTTGAACATTTCAGTAGAAGTAACCAGTGGCATACGAACATCCTCCTATAAAATATAACTTTCTATTTGGGGATCTATCCGTTTTTCATCCCGGAAGCCCTTGTGAACATATTGACAATTTTTTAGATTTCTGGGAGGAAAACGTTTTTCTTTTATCATAATATCACAAAAAAAATAAATTGCAAGTATTTACTTTCTAAAATTTCGATGATATGATACAGGTATCTTATTTTGAATCGTCAGGAGGATTTTCATATGAGCGAATTGAAAGGCGCCTGTATCTTCGGTCAGTCCGGCGGTCCCACTTCCGTTATCAACGCCAGTGCCTACGGCGTGATCGCAACTGCCCTGAAGAACCCCAACATCACCCGGGTCCTGGGTGCAGAGCACGGCATCAAGGGTGTTCTGAATGACCGTCTGTTCGACATGGGTCAGGAGGACCCCGCCGAGCTGGAGCTGCTGAAGTACACTCCTTCCTCTGCTCTGGGTTCCTGCCGCTATAAAATGGCGGACCCCGATGTGGATGACACGGATTACAAGCGCATTCTGGAGATCTTCAAGAAGTATGACGTCCGTTACTTCTTCTATAACGGCGGTAACGATTCCATGGACACCTGCAACAAGATCTCCAAGTATATGCAGAAGGTCGGCTATGACTGCCGCGTGATGGGCGTGCCCAAGACCATCGACAACGATCTGTTCGGCACCGACCACTGCCCCGGCTTCGCTTCCGCTGCCAAGTACATCGCCACCTCCTGCATGGAGGTCTATCAGGACGCCCGCGTCTATGACACCGGCATGGTCTGCATCATGGAGATCATGGGCCGTCACGCCGGCTGGCTGGCTGGCGCTGCTGCTCTGGCTACCGCTTACGGCGCAGGTCCCGACCTGGTGTACCTCCCCGAGGTGGACTTCGACATGGACAAGTTCCTGGCCGACGTGGACCGCATCTATAGGGAAAAGGGCAACTGCATGGTGGCCGTTTCCGAGGGTATCCACTATGCTGACGGCACCTTCGTCTCTGAGGCAAAGACCTCTGCCACCGACGGCTTCGGCCACGCTCAGTTGGGCGGTCTGGCTGCTCACCTGGCCTCTGTGGTCAAGGAAAAGACCGGCGCCAAGGTCCGCGGCATCGAGCTGAGCCTGCTGCAGCGCTGCGGCGCACATCTGGCCTCCGAAACCGACATTGAGGAGTCCGTCATGAGCGGTAAGGCCGCCGTGGAGAACGCCGTGGCCGGCATTACCGATAAGATGGTCGGCTTCCAGTGCACCCGTGACAACGGCAAGTACGTCTGCAAGACGGAGCTGCTGAACCTCACCGACGTGGCCAACACGGAGAAGAAGGTTCCTCTGGAGTGGATCAACAAGGAGCACAACGGCGTGGAGCAGCCCTTCATCGACTATGTGCTGCCCCTGATCCAGGGTGAGCCCAACCTGCCCAAGGTGGATTCCCTGCCCCGCTTCGCCAAGCTGAAGAAGGTTCTGGTAAAGTAAGTCTCCCCTTTAGAATTGTAAAACGCAGCCGCCTGATGGATACTCCATCAGGCGGCTGATTTGTTGCTTTACTGCTTTCTTTTCATTTTTCCGATTTACTGGTTTCTCTTATAGATGGCCCACAAGCCCTTCATCAGCAGTGTTTTATCGTAAAGGATCTTATTCCGGCAGAATTTCACGATAAAGGGCGCGCTGCCGCCGGTGGCCACGATGTGCAGCTCCTTTCCGGGAAATTCCCCCCGGATGCGGTCGATGATGCCGTCCAGCATGGCGGCGGTGCCGTATACGATGCCAGAGCGCATACAGTCCTCCGTGCTTTTGCCGATCAGGTTTTTCGGGGCCTGAAGGGAAATGGCCGGGAGCTGGGCCGCCCGCCGGGAGAGGGCCTCCAAAGAGACGTTGACCCCCGGCAGCAGAAGGCCGCCCTCATAGGTCCGTCCCTCGGAAATGACACCGATGGTAGTGGCGGTACCCATGTCGATGGTGATAATGGGCGCGGTGAACTGTTCCAGCGCCGACACAGCGTCCGCCACAATGTCCGCCCCCACCTGACTTTGGACCGCCAGGCGGATATTCAGTCCCGTTTTCACGCCGGGGCCCACCACCACAGGCGGCTTGCCCAGCAGACGGGTCAGCGCTTTCTCCATCATAAAGTTCAGCGGCGGCACCACGCTGCACAGAATGGAATCCGTCACATCCTCATAGCGGAAATGGTAAAGCTGAAACAGGTTCATCAGATCCACGCAGATCTGATCCGCCGTCTTTCGGTAGTCCGTATCCAAGGATGCCAAAAAGCGCAGCTCCCCATCCAGCCCAAACAGGCCGGTGGAAATCGTGGAGTTGCCGATATCGACCGCCAACAGCATACAAAGCCGCCTCCCCTCGTATAACAAATGGTTTTCTCCATCATACCACGGCATGAATTCTCTTGCAAGTGGCACGGGCCTTGATTATAATGGCATCGAGCCGTCATTCTATGCGTCAGGAGGGACTTTTATGGAGCTGACCCGGTACGCTTCCCCGCTGGGAACTATATTTTTAGCCGCCGACAACGGTGCGCTGGCCGGTCTGTGGCTGGAAGGGCAGAAATATTTTGCCGCCACGCTGGACGAAGCCGCCGTGGAACGGGACGATCTGCCCGTGTTCCGTCAGGCCGCCGCGTGGCTGGACGCCTATTTTGCCAAGCAGCCTCTCCCGGATCTGCCGCCGCTGGCTCCCAAGGGCAGCGATTTCCGTCAGGTGGTGTGGCGGCTGCTGTTGGAGATCCCCTACGGTCAGGTAACTACCTACGGCGCTCTGGCCCAGATTCTCCGGGACCGGGGAATTTCCGCTGCGGCCCAGGCGGTCGGCGGCGCGGTGGGGCACAACCCCATTTCTATCCTCATCCCCTGTCATCGGGTCGTGGGGGCGGACGGCAGTCTCACCGGCTACGCCGGAGGCGTGGAGAAAAAGCGCTTTCTGCTGGCATTGGAGGGCGTGGATATGACAAATCTCTACATGCCCAAGCGGGGCACGGCCCTGTGACCGTTCCGGCGTTCTTTATATTTGCAGACAAATGCCCCCGGCGGGAATATTCCCGCCGGGGGCACTTTTATTTACCTTTACAGGATAATGCAGATCAGCCCGCCGCTGCCCTCGTTGATGATGCGGGTCAGCGTCTCTTGCAGCTTTTTCCGGGCATCCTCCGGCATACGCTTCAGTTTGGTTTGCAGATCGTCGCTGACCACCTCGTGAAAGCTGCGTCCGAAAATGTTGGACTGCCAGATCTTACTGGTGTCCCCTTCAAACTCCTGAAGCAGATAATTCACCATGTCCTCAGACTGCTTCTCATTACCCACGATGGGACTGACCGCCGTCTCAATATCCGCCCGGATCATGTGGATACTGGGGGCGCTGGCCTTCAGGCGGACACCGTACCTCCCTCCCTGCTTCATGATCTCCGGTTCCTCCAGCTTCAATTCGTCGATTCCCGGCACCACGATGCCATAGCCCGTTTCCCGGACATCCCGCAGCGCCCCGGCCACCTTGTCATATTCCGTCTTGACGCCGGCCAGCTTTGTCAGCAGGCTCATGAGGTCACCGTCATCCCCCACATCAAAGCCGGACTGCTCCGAGAGCGTCCGGTAGAACATCTCCCGGGGCAGGCTCACCCGTGCGGCGGCTACGCCGGTGCCAAGGTCGATGGCTGTGATGAGCGCCTCGCTGATGTTCTCGTTTTCTCCCAGTTTCTTCACTGCGCCGTCAATCTCCCGGATGTGGTGTAGCTCCGCCATGCTCTGCCGGATGGCGTCATAGATTCCCGCCTTTACCGGATGCTCTCCCGGCAAAGCGTCCACCCAAGGCGGTAGGAAAATATCCAGCTCCCGCATGGGGAACTCATACAGCACCGCCTTTAGGATCTCCCCTACATCTTCCTCCTCCAGCCGCAAACAGTTCACCGGCACGCACTTCACCTGATACCGGCTGGCGATGTCCCCGGCCAAGGCCAGAGTCCGGTCCGATTTGGGGTCCTCGCTGTTCAGCAGGACGATAAACGGCTTTCCCAGCTCCTGCAATTCCCGGATCACCCGCTCCTCCGGTTCCAGATAATCCTCTCTGGGAATGTCGGAAATGCTGCCGTCTGTGGTGATGACGATGCCAATGGTGGAATGCTCCGCGATGACCTTCCGGGTGCCGATCTCCGCCGCCTCCGTCATGGGGATGGGATGATCGTACCACGGCGTTGTGACCATCCGGGGCTGATCATCCTCCGTCTGGCCCAAGGCCCCCCGGACCATGTAGCCAACGCAGTCAATAAGCCGGACAGAAAAGGCCGCGCCCCCCTCCAGCTGGATCTGGGCCGCCTCCTCCGGCACGAACTTCGGTTCCGCCGTCATCACCGTGCGGCCGGAGCCGCTCTGGGGCAGCTCATCTCTGGCCCGCTCCCGGCGGTACACATTGTCAATATTGGGAATGATCTGTGTCTCCATGAACCGCTTGATAAAGGTGGATTTCCCTGTCCGCACCGGCCCTACCACACCGATATAGATGTCGCCCGCAGTGCGGGTGGCAATATTCTGATAGATCGAGGTATTCATAGCATCCCGTCCTTTTTCCGCTTTTATAGTCCATTTCTATGAGACAGCCCGGAAAAGTATGACAGCCCGTCTGCCTTTGTTCATTCCCACCAAATCACCCGCCGCACTTTCGGCGCATTTTGTCGCTTTCACTTCTTTACATTACCAATTTATCGTGGTAAACTACTACCATAATAAATCAATCGCTCGAACAATTCTTCAGGAGGAATGGAACATGAAAAAGTTGACTGCATTTGTACTCTCTGCTATGATGGTTCTGTCTCTGGCTGCCTGCGGTGCCAAGACCGAGACCCCCGCTGATACCAGCACCCCCGCCGCCGATGCGACCAAGCCTGCTGAAGTCGCCAAGCTGACCTACGCAGTGGAAGCTGGCTCCGCCGGTGAGGAAGTGGCACTGGCCAACGGCTACAACGTTGTATCCGTAGACTCTCAGGCCAAGGCACTGATGGAAGTGCAGGCCGGCACCGCCGATGCCGCCATCATCGACTCCCTCATGGCCGGCGCCATGGTGGGCGAAGGCACCAGCTATCCCGACCTGACCGTTACCGACCAGAAGCTCACGGAGGAGCTGTACGGCGTCGGCTGCCGCAAGGGCAGCGACCTGGCCTCCTTCATCAACAGCGTCCTGGCTGACGCCTATGCCGACGGCGTTCTGGAAGCAACCGCTGAGACCTACGGCGTACAGGCCGCTCTGGTGGAGCAGCCCGCATCCGAGTTCACCGCTTCCGAATCCGACAGCGACGTGCAGTACATCAAGGACAAGGGTACGCTGGTCATCGGCATCACCGAGTTTGAGCCAATGGACTATCAGGACGCTGACGGCAACTGGATCGGCTTCGACGCCGACATGGCCAAGCTGGTAGCGGAAAAGCTGGGCGTGGAGCCTGTGTTTACCGTGATCAACTGGGACAACAAGGTCTTTGAGCTGAACGGCAAGGGCATCGACGTGGTCTGGAACGGCATGACCATCACCACCGCCGCCCAGGAGGCCATGGAGTGCACCAACGCCTACTGCAACAACGCCCAGGTCATTGTGACCAAGTAACTCCGCAAATCATACAGCAAAGGCAGAGAGCGGTCGCTCTCTGCCTTTGAGCGGCATATTTCCCGCATACGCTTTCCTTCCTCCCCCTTCGTCCCCCCCATTATCACTACATAGAGGAGAATTTTTTCATGTTCTGGACTGTTACCCTCTCGATCCTGCAAGGCTGTAGTCAGGCGGTCAAGCTGTTTTTCCTGACGCTGCTGTTCGCGCTGCCCCTTGGTCTGGTGGTAGCCTTCGGCTCCATGAGCAAGTGGGCGCCCTTCCGGGCTTTGGCTTACCGGCAGCAGGAAGCGCGGGGCTTTGCCCGCTGGCTCTCCCAGCTCCGGCCCCTGTCTGCCCTGACCAACGTCATCGTCTGGGTTATCCGGGGTACGCCGCTGATCCTCCAGCTTATCATCATTTTCTACGGTCCCGGCACCTGGTTCGGCGCAAATCCGTGGAACGCCTTCCGGGACGGACGCATGACTGCCTGCTGCATCGCCTTTATCATCAACTACGCCTGCTATTTCTCCGTGATCTACCGGGGCGGCATTGAGGGCGTCCCGGCAGGTCAGCGGGAAGCCGGTGAGGTGCTGGGCCTAACCAAGCGGCAGATCTTCTTCAAGATCACCCTTTTGCAGATGGTCAAGCGGGTCATCCCCCCCATGTCCAATGAGATCATCACGCTGGTGAAGGACACCTCTCTGGCCCGGACCATCGCCATCATTGAGATCACCATGGCCGGCGAAGCTTTTATGAAGTCCAAGGGCATCACCTGGCCTCTGTTCTATACCGGCGTGTTCTATCTGGCCTTTGTGGGTCTTTTGACGCTCCTGTTCAGCTTCATCGAGCGCAAGCTCAGCTATTTTAAGTAAGGGAGGGCTTTGAAATGTCGATCTTAACTGTACAGCATCTGGAAAAGCATTTTGAAAACACAAAGGTCCTCAACGACATCAGCTTCTCTCTGGAGGAGGGGCAGGCCCTTTCCATCATCGGTTCCTCCGGCAGCGGCAAGACCACGCTGCTGCGGTGTCTGAACTTTCTGGAAACGCCGGACGCCGGCACCATCACCGTACAGGACAAGGTGCTGTTTGACGCCGACCATCACGCAAACTGCTCCGAAAAGGAGATCCGGAAAAACCGGCTCCACTTCGGCATGGTGTTCCAGTCCTTCAACCTTTTTCCCCAGTATACGGCTTTGGAAAACGTGACCCTCGCCCGGGAACTGATGGCCAAGGACAGCGGCGAGAGTAAGGAAGCCATCCGTGCCGCCGGAATGGAGCTGCTGGACCAGATGGGCCTTGCGGACCGTGCCGGGCACTATCCGCATCAGCTTTCCGGCGGTCAGCAGCAGCGGGTGGCCATCGCCCGGGCACTGGCGCTCCACCCGGATATTCTCTGCTTTGACGAGCCAACCTCCGCGCTGGATCCGGAGCTGACCGGCGAGGTACTGAAGGTTATCCGTGGTCTGGCGGAACAGAAAACCACCATGATCATCGTCACTCACGAGATGGCCTTCGCCCGGGACGTGGCGGATCAGGTGATCTTCATGGACGGCGGCTTCATCGTGGAACAGGGCGATCCCAAGCAGGTCATCGACCACCCTCAGGAGGAGCGCACCAAGCAGTTTCTGGCCCGCTTCGCGGAAAACAACTGATATGACCAGGCCCCGTGCCTTGAACAGCCCCCATTTGTCGGATCGTCCGGCAAATGGGGGCTGTTCTCTATCAAGCTATTTACCGAAACTAACAGGTCTGTACCGTCCCATGTTCCGTTCCTCTAAATCACAAGTCTTATTGGACTGGGTAACTGCATCCGAGCAAAAACACCGTGCTTGCGGGAACGGACGGCAAAGCTGTATCAGGTCTGCGGTTCCGCTTTCGCGCCGCACATCAAAAAAAGGGCTTGCCATCTGCGATACGCAGACAGCAAGCCCTTTTGGCTGCTTAAATCGAACAGTCCGACCAGACTTAGTTCTTCTCGTCCTCGTCAGCCTTGGGAGCCTCCACAGCGGGAGTCTCTTCCTTCTTTTCGGCCTTCTTCTCCTTCTTCTCGGCCTCGGGCTGCTCACCGGTCTGGACGCCCACCTGGGACACGGCCCACTTGGTCAGCTCCATGCGGACACGGTCATCGCTGGTCTCAATCACAATGGTGTTGGGGTTCACCATAACGATCTTGCCCACAATGCCGCCGATGGTGGTGATCATATCACCCTTCTTCAGGCTGTCACGCATGTTCTGTGCCTGCTTCTTCCGCTTGTTCTCAGGACGGATCATGAAGAAATACATCACCGCCATGAGGGCAACAATCATAATCATACTTTCCATAGTTCAAGGTTCTCCTTCAGTGTTGAAATCAGAATGTATCTATTATATCAAAGCTGACACTATTTGCAAGCCTTTTCTTAGAGAAAGCAAATCGCAATTCGATTCTGCCGGTTGAAAACGGCGGTCGTCACCCTCGCGGGGCCAGATAGATCAGGTTCCGGTCCGCGAGGAAATTCGACACACTGTAAAGCACCACGGCGGTATCGATGCCCTGCTCCGCCATGTAGTCCGCCACGGAGGCGTGGTAGTACCGCAGATCCAGCAGATGCACCTCGGAAAAGCGTTGGGCCAGAAAGGGCGCCAGCGAATCGGAATAGGAGTCCCGAATCAGCAGCAGCTTGCTGCCGTCGGTGATCGCCGGGTTTTCAAGGACGCACAACGGCTGATTGCCGCCGAGGAAGGAGCTGTATTTATCCTTGTGCTCCAGATAGCTGCGGTCATACAGCCGCCCCGGCTCCTCCTTGCCGGATTTCCACGATGTGACCCGCAGATCGTCCTCGAACACCCAATACTCTATGGTATCCGGGGCAAGCCAATGGATACCGGAGGTGGAGTACAGGGTGCCGTTGAAGTCCGTGCTGGCGCTTTCCGGTGTAAAGCCAGTTTCCTTTAATGGCTCCTTCCCCAAGGCGTTTAACAGTGCGTTGGCTCCGTAGAACGCTCCGCGGGTGGTCCAGTGGTGGTCGGTTCGGTAATAGATAGGTTCCCCCGCGTGTTCCGTCAAGGCTCCCAGCAGATCCACCGTGGGCAGGCCCGTTTTCTCCGCCGCGTTTTGGATAAACGCAGCCTGATCGAAGCTGGGCGCGCCCTGCGGCAGCCTGTCCTTCCAGACCTCTGCCGCCGAGGGGATCAACCCCAAAAGCACCCGGCCATGAGATGCTTCTCCAAACCGCTTCACGTAGTCTAAATTCTTTTCCGCCTGAAGCCTGTCCGGTTCGTCCACCTTGGCGATAAGGGTATCACCGCAAAGATAGACGCCGTTGAATTCCCGCTTGCCCAACAGTTGCTCGCACCGGGCCTTCAGGCCCGTCCAGTCATCCCGCAGAGGGAACTGGTCGGCAAAATAGTCCTCCATCCCCGCGGTAAAGCTACCGTTTTTCAGGGTTTCCAAAGAAAAGTCCGGGAACTGGGCCAGCGTCCGGTTTTCCGTTTCAGAGCGCACCCGGTCCGGCAGCGCAATGTGCCACGCCAGCAATCCTGCCAGAAACAGGCAGAAGATCCCCGTGGTCAGTCGTCCCTTGTTCGCCATGCGGTTCCCTCCCTTCTTGGGTAAAATAAAGAATCAGAATCGGAAATACAAAAACGGGTTGTAGCTGCCGTCTACCAAGTAGGCCGTGCAGATCACCAGCCCCGCCGTCATCAGCAGCGGCCCCAGCAGGTCTCTCGTCCGCTCCGGCAACCGGTCCCAGACCTTTCGGGGCAGACGGGTGGAGCCAACCGTTAAAAGCAGCAGCGTCAGGCCGTAGGCTGTCAGGTAGTAGCCGTCAGCGGCACTCCACAGCGTTCCGCTGCCGAAGCAGGTTTTGAAATACCCGGCGCAGCCGGCGAGATCCTCCATGGCGAACACGCCCCAGCCCACGAACACCACCACAAGCGTGTAGAAATGCCGCAGCCACGATGGCAGCTTTTGGAGGAAGTCCCGCAGCAGATACTTTTCCAGCATGAGCCACCCAAAGAAGTGCAGACCCCATAGGATGAAATTCCAGCTTGCCCCGTGCCAGAAGCCGGTGCAGAACCAGACAAGGAAGATATTCCGCACCGTCCGCCATGTCCCCTTCCGGCTGCCGCCCAAGGGGATGTACAGATACTCCCGGAACCATGTGGTCAGGGAAATGTGCCACCGCCGCCAGAACTCCGTCACGGAGGCAGCGGTATAGGGGTAGTTGAAGTTTTCCTGGAAGTGAAAGCCCAGCATCTGCCCCATGCCGATGGCCATGTCGGAATAGCCGGAGAAGTCGAAGTAGATCTGAAAGCCGAAGGCCGCGATGCCCAGCCAGCCGCCGACGACCGTCAGCGTCCCGGCAGACTGCGCCGCCAGCTCCGCGTCCCACAGTGCACCGATGCTGTTGGCCAGCAGCACTTTTTTCGCAAGGCCCACGGTGAACCGCCGTGCCCCGGCGGCGAACGCCGATGCCGTGTTCGTCCGGTGAATCAGCTCCGCCGCAACATCCTTATAGCGGACGATCGGCCCCGCCACCAGCTGCGGGAACATGGTCACATAGGCGCCGAAGGACACCATGTTCCGCTGGGCGGGGGCGTCCTGCCGGTAGACATCAATGGTGTAGCTCATGGTCTGAAAGGTGTAGAAACTGATGCCGATGGGCAGCGGCAGATTCGGCTGGGGGAGCGCCGTGCCAAAAATCGAATTGACCGTACCGATGAGAAAGTTGCTGTACTTGAACACGCCCAGCAAGCCAAGGTTTACGCAAACCGACACCAGCAGCGCGATCTTTGCTCCCCGCTGTCCCCGGTGCCGCTCTACCATCTGTCCGCAGGTGTAGTCCAACGCGGTGGAAAACAGCATCAGCACCACATAGACCGGCTCACCCCATGCGTAAAACAACAGGCTGAACAGAAACAGTGTACCGTTGCGCCATTTCTGTGGGACAAGGAAATACGCCAGCAGACACAGCGGCAGAAAGCATTGTAAAAATGTCAGGCTGGAGAAAACCATAGTTAGCCGCCAAGCACCGGATCGTTGTTACCTTCATCGTCGGTCATATCAAAAAAGCCACCGTTGTTGTTGCTGTCGTCCTCCTCCGGGATCGTAATACCGTTGTCAGCAGAACCAAAAATACCTCTCCATACTTCGTCCACCTTGGCAGCCTCCTCAGCAGCAAATTTAGCCTGCACCTCATCACTGGCCTCCCAGTCACCCTGCGCACCGAGGATCAGCAGCGCCACATAGTTGCCGTTCACGAACAAACGAGCCTGCAAGACCTTCTGCAAATCCATGTTGTACATCCGGGAGTAGCTGAGAATTTGCTCATAGCCAGTCTGCAAAAGTGCGGCAGCATCCTGTGCGTAGTCGTCCTTAACTTTAACAATAACAGCGTAACTGGAATTGACTGCGGAATTGGAATTGCTCATAGACGCCCAGCTTTCCACTTGCTCCATATCCAGTCCCCAATAACCGCTTATGTTATCTTCGGCTTCAGCGACGTCGCATTCAAAGCTGTCCCCCAGCTTTTCCTTTAAGGTGTCCATGATCTCCTGCGCGGTCATCGTCACCTCCGTGTTGTTCTTCTTGTTGTCGTCGGTCTTGCTGCCGCAGGCGGCGAGGGACAGTGCCATGCTCAACGCCAGTACAAAAGTCAAAATGCGTTTCATTTCTATTTGCTCCTTAAAATTCGAGATATTTGATGTGGACGGCGGAGCGGCGTCTCCGGAAACGCCGCTCCCCTGCCCGTCTATCCATCCATACGAGGGAGCGGAGCAAAATGTCGGGAAGCGCACAAAAAAATTTCGGGGCGTTTTCACGCTCCGAAATTTTTCATCTTCAATTGCTTTCCATCAGCGCATTGGCAACCTCGGTGATAGCTGATTCCTCCGCGCCGTCGAAATTCGTCAAATAACAGCTCACGCCGTCCCGGCTCCAGTGGGCCCGCCAGGTATCGGGCGATACGCGGTCGAGCACAGCACCGTATTCCGCGTTCAGCGCGGTGCTGCCCACGGCTTCTCCCTCCACCCGGGAGAAATTGCCGTCCAGCTTGGCGGCTTCATAGGTGTACCCGTGGCCGTCCAAGGTGAAATCCACGCAGGCGATCTCGCCGTCGTAAATGCAGTAGGTGACATTTTCCGCGCCCTCCGGCGCGTCGATCACGAAGCCGAGCTTTTCTTCAAAGTCCGCCGCGCTCTGCACATCCTCGAACGGTGAGCCGCCCAGAACCGGCGGCTCCTTTCCCTCGCTGTCTCCGGCAAAAAACGGATGCAGAAAGCCGATCGTGAGGGTCGTCACCAGCGCGAGGCACGCGGCCATCGCACTATAGCGCTTCCACCTCGGCGTCGGGCGGCAGGCGGGAAGCGGCACGGTCTTTGAGGTCGCATTGCCTTCCGCCGCGGGCGCATCGGCATTCTCCTCCAGAGCAGCCGCGCGCTGTGCCGCCGCTTTTTTCAGGATGTTCGCGTACATTCGCTCCTGCGCGCCGTCCTCCGGCTCGATCGCGTCAAAGGCTTTTTTCACTTCGTTTTCGCTCATGCGCCCTCACCTCCCAAGGTCAGCTTCAGCTTTGCGCGGGCGTCGCGCAGTTGATTCCGCACGGTCGACGGCGGCCGGTCCAGCATCGCCGCGATCTCGTCGGTCTGGTAGCCCTCGTAGTAGTGCAGCCAGACGACCTCCTTATACTTCACCGGCAGAGCCATGACCGCATCCACCACTTCCCTTTTTTCGTCCGGCTCCGCAGCGGTCTGCTCGGTCTCCTCGTCAAGGTCTGTCACCTTCTGCCGCCACCAGTGCTTGAGCCTGTCCTTGCAGAGATTCATCGCCGTGGTCGTCAGCCACGAGCGCTCGTGCCGCTCATTTTCAAAGGAAACGTCACTCGTCATGGCTTTGACGAAGGCATCCTCCGTGCAGTCCTCGGCGTCCTGCGCGTTTTTCATAAAGGCATAGCAGACGCGGTAGATGGCTTTGAAGTGCCGCAGATAGAACGCCTCAAGATCCCCCTGCATGGCTTCGCCTCCCTTTTCCCATAAAGTGATACGATTCAAGCGTACAAATTGTCGGGCGAAATGTCAAGAAAAAGAACTCGTTCCATGCTCCGGCCGGTCCCCTGCTGTCCAATTCTTAGGGTTGGTATCGTCCGGTGCAAGCCCCGCCAGAATGGTTTCGTAGTGCGCCGCCTTATCCTCCATATATTTCACAGTGGCCTTGGCTTCCTCCCGCTGCTTGCGGATGATGGCGTACCGCGAGCGCAGATTCTCCTCGGATTCCTCCAGCAGGCACAGGCGACAGTGTAGCACATCACGCCGTTTACCCCGGAGTATAAAAACTTCTTTATCAGTACACTCCTCAGGATCTCGAGGCTTTTTGCATGCCGCGCGGGATCTGCGCCTCCCCGTTCCTTCGGCTTGTCGGTCGTCTCAACGGCAATTCGCGTTCCGCGCTTCCGCACGCGGAACTTTTCAATGCCTGGATGCTCGAAGTGGACGGTCAGCGGCCGCCGGGTCGGATCCGGCTAAAAATATATATCCGAATTTTTGGGATTTTCTTGCCTTTGGCGCACAATATGATACACTATTGTTAGACTATATTTATTCTGAACAAGGGGTGCGGAGCTATGGATCATTCGGTCTTTCGTCAAAAAAGCATGGAAAGGATCACATCGCCGGAGCAGATGAATGATTATATCCGTGTTTCCAATCCAAGCGTATGGATGCTCCTCGCGGCGGTCATTGTGCTTCTGATCGGCGTTTGCGTATGGGGTGCGTTCGGGCATCTCGATACCGTCGTACAAACCGGCGGCATCTGCGAGGACGGACGCTTGACGGTTTTTTTGAGCGAGAGTGATTTTGCCAGATCAGACGGCGACGCCATCCTCTCGGTCGGTGAAGCCGAGTACGCGGCCGCACCTGATGCGGCGGGCACGCCCACCCGGCTTGACGAACACACCGATCCGTATCTGCTCCATCTCACCGGGCTCTCCGCGGGCGACTGGGCGCACGCCCTGTCGGCGGAGGCCCCCGATCTCAAGGACGGCGTTTATACCGTATCCGTTATTATCGAGCGCGTCAGGCCCCTTGATTTCGTCCTGAACTGAGGTGCGCGAAGATGAAAGCAGCACAAAAGATCAAGTCGCCGATCACGGCGGGCGTCGCCAAGGTTCCCGTTGTCATGCAGATGGAGGCGCTGGAATGCGGCGCCGCAAGTCTTGCGATGATCCTTGCCTACTACGAAAAGTGGGTTCCGCTCGAGCAGGTGCGTCTGGATTGCGGCGTTTCGCGGGACGGCTCGAACGCGCGCAACATTCTTCGTGCCGCGCGCAGCTACGGCCTTACCGCAAAGGGCTACCGCTATGAGCCGGAGGGGCTGAAAGCGAACGGAAAATTCCCCTGCATCATTCATTGGAACTTCAACCACTTTGTCGTGCTCAACGGCTTTCGGGGCAACAAGGCAGTGCTCAACGACCCCGCAAAGGGGACCTATTCTGTCCCGATGCAGACCTTTGACGACTCCTTCACCGGCATCTGCCTGTTCTTCGAGCCCGCCGAAGGCTTTACTCCTGAGGGAAAGCCGCAGTCCATGCTGCAATACGCGAAGAAGCGGCTGGCCGGCGCGGGGACCGCGATCGCTTTTGTAACGCTGACCACGGTCATTTCGTCGCTGCTCGGCATTGTGACGCCGGCGTTTTCCCGTATTTTTCTCGACCGGCTGCTGACCGGCGAGAATCCGGAGTGGCTTATGTCCTTCACGCTTGCGCTCGCGGGCATCAGCGTGCTTCAGCTCATCGTCGCGTGGATCCAGGCGGTCTATTCCCTCCGGATTAACGGAAAGCTCGCAATGGTGGGAAATACCACCTTTCTGTGGAAAGTCCTGCACATGCCGATGGCGTTTTTCTCACAGCGTATGGCAGGAGATATTCAGGGCCGACAGAGCGCAAACGCGATGATCGCGGAGCAGCTTGTCGGCACGCTCGCGCCGCTTGCCCTGAACGCCGCCATGATGGTGTTTTACCTGGTCGTGATGCTCCGCTACAGCGTGCTCCTCACGCTCATCGGACTCGTTTCGATCCTCGCCAACTTGGTCCTTTCCAGCGTCATTTCGAAAAAGCGGATCAACCTCACCCGCGTGCAGATGCGCGACGCGGGCAAGCTCGCCGGGACGACCGTCGCCGGCATCGAGATGATCGAAACGATCAAGGCGAGCGGCGCGGAGAACGGCTTTTTTGAAAAGTGGGCGGGTTATCAGGCGAGCGTCAATACCAGTCAGGTCCGCTTCCAGCGCATGAACCAACTCCTCGGACTGCTGCCGGCGCTTGTCAGCTCGATCTGCAGCACCGCGGTTCTGATGACAGGCGTGTTCCTCGCGATGCAGGGCAGTTTTACCGTCGGCATGATCATGGCGTTTCAGGGCTTTTTGTCCTCCTTCCTCTCCCCCGCGACGACGCTCATTTCGGCGGGACAGACACTGCAGGAAATGCGCACCGATATGGAGCGGATCGAGGATGTGATGCGCTATCCCGACGACGACATCTTTGCGGAAGACGGCGGCGATGAGAGCACGGAATACGGCAAGCTGTCCGGCAGCATCGAGCTCAAAAATGTCACCTTCGGCTATTCGCGCCTTGCCGAGCCGCTGATCCGGGATTTCAACCTCACGCTCAAGCCCGGGGACCGCGTGGCGTTCGTCGGCGCTTCGGGCTGCGGAAAGTCCACGATCTCCAAGCTGATCTCCGGCCTATATAAGCCGTGGAGCGGCGAGATCCTGTTTGACGGAAAGCCGATCTCGCAGATCGACCGCTGCGTGTTTACCGGCTCTCTCGCTGTAGTGGATCAGGATATTATTCTCTTTGAGGACACCATCGCAAACAACATAAAAATGTGGGATAACTCCATCGAGGACTTCGAGATGATCATGGCGGCGCGGGATGCCCAGCTGCACGAGGACATCATGCGGCGCGAGGGCGGCTATCAGTATAAGCTGACCGAGGGCGGCAAGGACCTCTCCGGCGGGCAGCGCCAGCGCATGGAGATCGCCCGCGTGCTTGCGCAGGACCCCACGATCATCCTTCTGGATGAGGCGACGAGTGCGCTGGACGCGAAAACGGAATACGACGTTGTGCGCTCCATCAAGGACCGCGGCATCACCTGCATCGTGGTGGCGCACCGCTTATCCACCATACGCGACTGCGACGAGATCATCGTGATGGAGCAGGGCAATGTCGTGGAACGCGGGACGCACGAGGAGCTGATGAAAAACGGCGGCGCCTATACGCGCCTGGTGTCCAACGAGTAGGAGGTGACGACACGATGGGTTGGTTTGACGAACAGATAAAAGAGCGCAGGCAATACGACGACGACGCGTTTTCCGAGGCCTTTGCGAACATGGCGTCCGCCGTGATGGGAAAGCGGTTCGAGGCGGCGTTCACCAACGACCGCGCCGTTACCAAGGACGCGATCGACGAAATATTGAAATACTACCATGTAAAGAGCCGAGAGGTCCCCGACAGCATCAAGGATGTGAATGAGCAGCTTGAGTTCCTGATGCGCCCGTATGGCATCATGCGGCGCACGGTGAAGCTGGAGGACGGCTGGTACCGCGACGCCGTGGGCGCAATGCTCGGCACCCTGTCGGAGAGCGGGCGGGTCGTGGCGCTCATTCCGTCCGGTCTTTCCGGCTACAGCTTCTTTGACTATGAAACCGGAAAGTCCCGGCGCATCACACGCAAAAATCAGCACCTGTTTGACGATGAGGCGATCGCGTTTTATAAGCCATTTCCGCTCAAGAAGCTCAGCATCGCTTCGCTCTCGGCCTACATTGTGCAAACCCTTTCCGTCTCCGACTTCGTTTTGATCGCGCTGGCAACGCTTGCCGTGTCGCTCGTGGGGCTGCTCTCTCCGATGCTCAGCCGGCTGCTGTTTGATCGCGTGCTGCCCTCCGGGAATACGCGCATCCTTCTCGCGCTTGCCGCCTTTACCGTCTGCGTCTCCGTCAGCGCGCTGCTTCTCTCCGCGGTAAAGAGCATGCTTACGGCGCGGATCGAAACAAAGCTGAATCTATCGGTCGAGGCGGCGACCATGATGCGCGTCATGTCGCTGCCGGCGGATTTCTTCAAGCAGTACAGCGCGGGCGAGCTCTCCAGCCGCGCGGCGCAGGTCGGTCCGCTGTGCCGGATGCTCGTATCGACGGTCTTATCGACCGGACTGACCTCGCTGTTCTCCCTTATATACATATCGCAGATCTTTGCCTATGCGCCGACGCTCGTCGCACCGGCGCTGGCGATCCTGCTCGTCACGGTCGTTTTCTCGGTGGTCTCCTCCCTGGCGCAAATGAAGATCAGCACAGAGCAGATGACGCTCTCCGGGCGGGAGAGCGGTATGACCTACGCGCTGATCACGGGGATACAGAAGATCAAGCTGGCGGGCGCGGAAAAGCGCGCCTTTGCGAGATGGGGCAACCTCTACGCGCAGAGCGCAAAAATGACGTACGATCCGCCGATGTTCCTGAAGCTCAATTCCGTCATCAGCCTTGCCATCAGCCTCACGGGAACGCTCGTCATGTATTATATGTCAGTAAGAGCCGGCCTGTCTGTGGCGGATTACTATGCCTTCAACACGGCCTACGGCATGGTCTCCGGCGCGTTTCTGTCACTCGCCGGGATCGCGCTGAGCGCGGCGCAGATCAGGCCCATTCTCACGATGGTCCAGCCGTTTTTTGACGCGGTCCCCGAGGTCTCGGACGGCAAGCAGGTCATCGAGCGGCTGTCCGGCGGCATCGAGCTGAACAACGTCTCCTTCCGGTACAACGAAAATATGCCGCTGATCCTCGACGATCTTTCGCTCAAGATCCGCCCGGGGCAGTACGTCGCCATCGTCGGCCGGACCGGCTGCGGGAAATCCACGCTGCTGCGTCTGCTTTTAGGCTTTGAAAAGCCGCAGAAGGGCGCCATTTATTACGACGGCAAGGATCTGGAGCGGATCGACCTGCGCTCCCTGCGCCGCCGCATCGGCGTTGTGATGCAGAACGGAAAGCTGTTTCAGGGCGACATTTATTCCAACATCGTGATCTCTGCGCCGTGGCTGTCGCAGCAGGACGCGTGGGAGGCGGCGGAGCTGACCGGCATCTCCGAGGACATTCGCAGGATGCCCATGGGTATGAACACGGTCATATCGGAGGGCTCGGGCGGCATATCCGGCGGGCAGCGCCAGCGGCTGATGATCGCCCGCGCCATCGCGCCGAAACCGAAAATTTTGATGTTCGACGAGGCAACAAGCGCGCTGGACAACATCACACAGAAAAAGGTGTCGGAGTCACTGGACCGGTTGAAGTGCACCCGCATTGTCATCGCCCACCGCCTGTCCACCATCAGGCAATGCGACCGCATCCTCGTGCTCGACCAAGGAAAGATCGTCGAGGACGGGACCTATGACGAGCTGATCGCCGCAAGCGGCTTCTTCGCCGAACTGGTGGCCCGCCAAAGGCTGGACGATGCGCCGGACGCCGTTTCGTAACGGCGCTACACGCCGCGCGGAGGTTTTTTGGAAAAATTCTCCGAATACATTAGCCTTTTCCGCTTCCGGTTCGTATCAAGAAGCAAAGGAGAAAAAAATGGAAAACAAAAAAGCAGAATGGTCTGGAGGCATCTCCGGTCTGAATGAAAAAACGCTCTCCCTGCTCTTCGATTATCAGCGCTTCGAGCATGAGCCGGAGCTGGAGGCGCTGCTCGACGAGGCTGAAAACGAATACTGTGCGGAGCTGTCGGACGACGATCTCGCGCAGGTGAGCGCCGCGGGAGAGGTGAAGCGCATCAAACGGCGCGGAACGGATGAGGACGGCGCGGTATGAATCGGACGGAAGAGAGAGAAGCGCTGTACACGGCGTATTCCGAAAAGGTCCGGGGCTACGTGTTCGGCAAGGTCGCAAACCGGCACGACGCGGAGGATCTTGTCAGCGACGTTTTTCTGAAGGCGTATGAAAAGTACCCGACCTTTGACGCGGACCGCGCCTCGGTCTCCACATGGCTCTACACCATCACCCGGAATACGGTCATCGACTATTTCCGCACCCATCGTCCCGGCGTGGAGCTGCCGGACGATCTGCCGGACGATCTGCCGGACGCAGCCGGCATAGACGACGGTCTGCTGCAAAGGGAATCCCTTCAGGCGCTCGGTGAAGCCCTGAACAGGCTGGACGAACGTTTGCGCGCCCTGATCGTCCTGCGGTACGGCAAGGGGCTGTCGCTGAAGGACACGGCGGCAAGGCTCGGCGTATCCTACGCCTACGTCAAGATACTGCACAGCAATGCCCTCAAAACGCTTCGGGAGTGTTTTGAGGCTCCAATCAAATAAATCAAAGGAGGAAGAACATGAAAAAGGAAGAAAAACGGAACAGCATCCCGGAGGAGACCAACGCGGAGCCGCTGAACGACGAGGCTCTCGAAACGGTGAGCGGCGGCAGGAGACTTGAAATTTCCTTTGATCTCAACAAAAAAAGCGATCTGCAGGACCCTGGCAGAAAAAAATAACGGAAAGGAGCTCGACCATGGAACTCAGCGAAGAACTGATTGCAAAAGCAAAAGGAACAAAGACGCCGGAGGAACTGGCCGCGCTTGCAAAGGAGAGCAGCATCGATCTGACCGAGGAGGAAGCAAAGGCATACTTTGAACAGCTTCATCCGAAAACGGGCGAGCTGAGCGACGACGAGCTGGACAACGTGGCTGGCGGC
>ERZ780207.1340-NODE-1340-length-21428-cov-4.421560_pt1 | contig 21428 bp, 22 predicted proteins | sample MGYA00510977_ERZ780207 | MGnify/ENA primary metagenome ERZ780207 (study PRJEB29588, sample SAMEA2151383) | human gut metagenome | biome: human gut; feature: human-associated habitat; material: faeces | place: Denmark | collected 2008/2010 ... | reverse complement strand
CCTGAAAAATCAGGCTTTATTGCGGAGAGGACGAGATTCGAACTCGTGGTAGAGATTGCTCCCTACGTCGGTTTAGCAAACCGGTGGTTTCAGCCACTCACCCACCTCTCCTTTTGCAATTTCAGGTGGTCTTACTCTTTATTGCGGTGCAAAGTTAATGCTTTTATTTGACCCGTGCAAATTTTTCCGCACATTTTTTGTCCCAAACTGATTTTTACACCGCTTTTAGGCGTGGCTTTCCTTTTGTAGGCCGGGATTTTAACCATTTCTTAGCTGCCTTTTGTACCGGTTTTTCGATGAAGTGGTTCATTATGACCGATATTGCGAATGTTACCGCTATGACAATAGCGAAACATTCCCACTGCCCTAAGAACGGCATCAATCCGAAATAAGCCACAAGCTGGCACACGGGAAAGTGGACAAGATACATGTTATACGACACGTTGTCATGCTTTCCTTCCCAAGTTCCCCATTTGCCAATCATGGAAAAGCCTATTACAAGGATTGTGAACGCTATCGGGTCGAACAGGATAGCCAGATAATCGCCATGCGTGGTAACCAGGAACCACGCGGCGGCCACAGCAATCAGATACCACCGGTAACGCATGAATACGTCGAACCACTTGTAAACCATCACTCCACAGTAGAAGAAGCTGAGTTGTCCGAACATCTGCCGCCCCAGAATTTCATATATCTGTTTTCCGGTTTCCACGTAAAGGTACCTGAAGAATATGCCGTAAGATACCGACACCGCGAAGATTATCACGAAAGTAAGCGTGGCACGGTTCCTGAACTTGCCGATTATCCATACAGCAAGCGGTACCGAAAGATACAACATCCACTCCACCTTGAGCGTCCAGAGGGAGCCGTTGATGGCCGGTACCTCAAATCCCTCGAACACCCCCGGCAGCGACGGTTGCAGGAAGTTCATGAACGACAGGTTTGCCGCGAGATATTTCCAAAAGCCGGAATTTATAAAATACTCACCGGGAGGGAGCGATGACACACCAACCAATCCCACGGCAAATGCGAGCACCACGAAAAAGTAGGCCGGCAGGAGCCTTATCATTCTCGAAGTGATATACGGAAGGAATTTGCGTTTTTTGAGATAGCTCCCGTATATCAGGAAACCGCTGAGCGTGAAGAAACCGCCTACAGCCTGATAGCTCGTGAACGGGAAATAGATGTCGCCCCCTGTCAGAATGTTGAAATGTTCCACAATGACAGCCAACGCCAGGATATACCGTATTACTCCCATATTGTTAGGGAAAGGTATGTCGTATGGTACTTTATTGGGTCTGAAACCCGGCTTTGGATGTCCGGAACTGTTTTGACGGCCTTTCATCGTGGTCTAATCGGAGTTGTGCTACAAATCGCCCTAAGCAGAAGCCTGTTTTTAGTATCGGATACCGGACTCTTTAAGGGCACCGGAAGTATATTATTCATTCAGCCCCGAACGGTTGTCCGGGGCTGATATGTCTATCGTCACGCTTCGGCGGTGTTACGGCGCGTTATCAGCACGTACACTTTCTCGGCTATCTGCCCTTTGAGTATTTTCTTCAGAGCGTGGCGCCTGATCTTATTGGCGCGCAGGAGCACGAGCATGACAGCGTCAGGAGCGTCAGCCAGTTGCACGATGTCGGCGAGATGCTCCTTCGACGGGACGTCTACCAGTATCAGGCGATGGTCTTTGAGCAACGCTTCGCGTTTCTCCTTGACGCTGTTGGTCAGCAGCACATCGTTGGAGCCGTCGGGCGAAGTGACCATGAGCCGTGCCGCCGGGATGTCCACGTTGTTGAAGCTGTCAACCAGGCGGTTTTCAAGTTCACTGCCGTCAGCGGCATCGGGAAGCAGGTTCACCACATAGACAGTGCCGGTGTCCGGCTTGGAGGTCAGCAAGGTGCGCAAACCGCGCAGACCGTTGTCGCCGACCGTCTGTAACACGGTGTTTTTCTCAACCCCGAGGAAAGCCACATCCATAGGCTGGCGCACCCTGTCGCGCAAGCGCATCAATATATACAGAAGCAGCGCCGGACCCAACAGCGTGAGTACCAATGCCACCGCGTAGGCAATATGCGTTTTGTACATATCGGGCTTGGGATAGGTGAAAGCTTTGTCCACAATGAAACCGGGGGTATCGGTGGAATACAAAGTAAGTTCCGCCGATTCGCGACGCTGCAAGAGATATATGTAAAGCTGGTTCTTTATGGTGCGGTCCCGTAGCATGTCGAGCAATTGCCGCTCGAGGGCCGGAAGCTGGGCCATGCTTTCGCGGGCATCGCCCTGAAGGCCGTAGTTCGACTCTATGTTGCGTCGCTGCAGATCTATTATCTGCGAATAACTCTTTGTTATGGAGTTTTTTATGTCAGAGATTTGAGCGTTTATTTCGCGCATTGCAGGATGGTCAGACTTAGCGGAGCGTTCCAGTTCCTGACGTTCGCTGAGCAGTGTGTTGTATTGTGTGGCGAGAGGGTCCGGGGTCTGGCCGGCCAGCGGCACTATGAATGCGTCGGGGTCATGGTTGATGGTGTAGAGCACCTGGTCGTAATACGTCAGGCGGTTCTGCGCTTCCATCATCTTGTCGCGACCGCCGATGCTACGCACTACCCACGAGGCCGAGTCTACGGCCAGTGCCGCCAGATTGTTCTCGCGTTTGAAATCCTCCACCTTTTGTTCCGACTCCGAAAGCTGTGCGTAGAGTTTCTCGAGACGGTCCGTACAGTAGTTCAGCTCGTTGAGCGACGTTTCACGCCGACGTTCAAGACGGCGTTCGTTGTAGCGTTCCATTATGGCGTCGAGCACGGCTTCGTTGCGAGTCTTGTTGGGGCCGTCGAACGACAGCACGATGGCATCACTGTTTTTGTCACTTCCCACTGTGCTTACATCCTTCCGCAGATCCGAAATGATACTTTTGGTACCCGTGACAATGATGTCGATTTTAAAGTCGCGAGCCGGGTCGTAACCGGCCGAGGGCTGTAATTCCACCGTTATGCCGAGCGGTTTGAGGCGCAGCCGGTAAGGGAGCGTCACGTTGTTTGCCACCGCCAGTGTCTTCATACCCATAAATCCGGAAGTGGCGCACACATCGAGGCGGCCGCCACGGTTCCTGAGTTTGATGGCCACACCTGTGCTGAGCGAGTCGAGGGTCTCCTGCCCTATTCTTGCCTCGACCGGAGATTCGGGATAAAGCACCTGTTTTGTGAGACCGTTGCGCTCCACGTATGTTATATTCAAGCCGGTCTTGTGCACGACATCGGTAAGATTCTGGTTGGAGAACATCAGCTGCTTTTCGTTTTTCACGTCCGAGTTTCCGAATCCGAGCATCTTTGCCGCACCGCCGGCGGCTGACTTCGAAGCCATGGCTGCCAGGGGGTTGCCGATGTCGCTGTTTTCTATCAGGACAGATGCTTGTGACGAATAAACAGGCATACGTATCTTGCCGTAGATATAAGCCGCACCTAAGCAGATTGCCGCCGCAAGCGCAAATAGCCACCAATTGCGGCGGCACGCACGCCAAAAACGCCTGAAATCAAGGTCGTTGTTCATTTTTTGTGTCATATACGTATGGGTAATGTTTTTACTTTTTTGTTGGAGGCGAGGGTTTCATTTTTTTTCTTTTTCTGTTGCTGACGCAATCCGTTGCCGCTGGCTGAAATCAGGCCTAAAAGGAACAGGGCCGCGACACCGGCCGAGGTGACGCCGGCTGTTCCGGTGGTCAACTCCACAAGTTCGAAGACCAACACCGACGCACCCACTATGAAAGGATAGCGCCAACGGGGATCCGGTGTGCGCGTCATAGCCCGGAGGTTGCGGTATAGCCAGACCCAGAAATAAACGAATAGCACTATCCCGACTGCACCATACTGTGCCAGCGACGTATAATAGGCATCACAAATAAAATCAGGCATGTCGGGGGAGATGCCCCATACTTTGTCCAGACCATATTTCCCGTAAAGGGCCGAATATGTCTCGGACGACGGGAAGGTGGCATACGACGCCAGTCCGGAGCCGAACAAAGGATAATCGGCTAATATCAGTCCCATGCCCAGGTAGAGCGCCAATCGCGCGTATGACGGAAGAGCATTGAGATCCAGTTCACTGAAGTTTACCGACAGGAAGTAATAATCGAATTTTTTCCATGCTACCGCCGCTCCGAGCACACCTACGGCCACGAGAATCACCATGTTCGACAACGTGAGATGCCGCAACATCCCCCTGCGGTAAACGAAGAGCAGGAACAGCACCATCACAAACTCAACGTAATATTTGGAGCGCGTGGAGAGAAGCCCCACGAAAAGCGTCACCACCACGAATACGATGTCCGACTTCTTGAGACGGCCCTCATCGTCGGCAGAACAGTAAACATATAACAATGCCGTGAGAAGGGCGAATGCCCCTATATACGCCACATGGAAGAATATCGTGCATAAGAAATTCTTATAGAAGTAAAACGACAGTCCCGCCAATAGTAGCACGACGGTCATAACGCGGCAAATGCCGCGGAGCACCATCTTGTCGCCGGGCGTGAAACGCGGAGCTATGCAATAAGCGCACAACGCCACCACAAACGGTTTGAGCTCTATTATGAAGTCTTTCAACACCGCCGCGGTGGTATTGAAATGCACCACCGTCAGAGAATATATGGTATAGAAACCGAACACTCCCAAGGAAATGAACATGGGACGGTAACGCCGCCACTGCCGGTTGCACACGCAGTCAAGCAGCGACAGGCACACCAGCGCTATGGGGAAAAGCTCGTCAAGCGGCTTCACTATCTGCATGGAGAAGATAGCGGTGGCGTAGTAGACTATGAACAGCCAGCAGGCTATGCGGTCTATCCTGAGCATGGGCGGGACGGGTTACGAATTCTGTTCGCCGGCGACCGGGGCGACGGCTATTTCACCGACAGCGCTATGACGAGCGACGCTATCACGGAAATACCCGATATTACGGTGCTTATCACCGAAAGTTTGAATCCGTTATTCTGGTTATACTTGGAGTTTGACTGTTTGATGTCGTTGGGTGCCACATACACCACGTCGTTCTGCTTCAGCACGAAGTAGGGCGACGAGGTGATTTTGGAGTCGGCGAGGTTGAGGGTGGCATAGGTGGAGGTGCCGTCGGGGTTTTCTCGTATCACGGCCACGGCGTCGCGGCGCCCGTATTCAGTAAGGTCGCCGCAGGCGGCCAGCGCGTCGAAGAGCGTAAGGCGCTCCCGCTTGCTTTCCACAACCTTGGGTTCGTCCACTTCTCCCAGCACGTTTACTTTGAAGTTCACGAGCCGCACGCTCACCACCGGGGCTTTGACGTCTTTCTCTATCTGTTTCAGCAGATAGTCACGCAAGCGCGAAGTGGTAAGGCCGGCCACATGGATTTTGCCGAGCACGGGGAAGTCGATGTCGCCGCTGCGGTCCACTATGTAGGTCTGCATGGTCTGTCCCGAGGCCACCTCTGTCTTGACCCCGCTCTGCGAGCTTATGGCCGGACGGTTGTAACGGGCCACCACGGCGGGAATTTCGGCCGTCACCGTTATCATAAGCTCGTCTTCCGGCTCTATGGTGATGTCGTTTCTGGCAGTGGCCAGCTGTCCCACGGGGGTGCCGGAGAGGTCGGCCATATATGTCAGGTCGTTTTGGATCTTGCACGAGCAGACTACTGTCAAAACAAGCGCTGCAAGCACATATTTGAACAATTTCAGCATATTCGTATCTAATTGTAAAACAATGGCCTTTCGGCCTCCTATATAACGGGGGCGGCGCGGGATTATTGCGCCCGGTGACACGCGGGACGCCAATTCCTGTCGTTCCGCGGACACAGGCTCACTCCGGGTCGCGCCAGTCGCCGTTTTCGCGGATTATGCGCTTCAGGCTTTCCAGTGCCTCTTGGGCCGGTATATTTTTGACCATCAGTTGCCGGTTCTTGTAGATGGAGACGCGGCCGCGTCCTGCTCCCACGTAACCGTAATCGGCGTCGGCCATCTCGCCCGGACCGTTCACCACACACCCCATCACCGCTATTTTCAGGTGTTTGAGATGCGAAGTGGCCTCGCGTACCTGCCGCAAGGTGCGCGGCAGGTCGAAGAGCGTGCGGCCGCAGCCGGGACACGCTATGTATTCGGTCTTGGAGATGCGCAGGCGGCAGGCTTGCAGGATGCTCAGCGCCGTGCGGTCACGCTCCTCGCGGCTCAGCGCCGGTGCCACGAGGTCCATGCCACTGCCGTAGCCGTTCAGCAGCAACGCGCCGAAGTCGGCCGCCGCTTTCAGCTTCACGGTGTCGGCATCGGCGTCGCCATACTCAAGTCGTAGCACAACGGGGCTCTTCCCTCCGGCGGCGTAATAGCGGTCCAGCCAGGAACTCATCTCCCCTACCGCGTTGCGGTGCGACGAGGTAAGCGTCAGCACCTCGGCTTGCGGCGCGGCGACGGGGTCGGAGGAAGCGTCGACCGCCTTCCAATCATCTTCCGGCTCAATGTCAAGCCCCACCACGGGGAAGGGATTGCCGAGTGCAGGTGCATGTTCGCGAGAGGGGCGACAGTCCACCGTTTCCGGTTCAACGACAGGGTCATGCCCTTCGCGGGCACAGATATAGTCGCGCAGCGCGCGGGCCACCGGTATCTCGTTCTGCGGAGGTTCGGAAAGTGACACGCGGATGGTGTCGCCGAGCCCCTCGGCCAGCAGCGTACCGATTCCGACGGCGCTCTTGATGCGTCCGTCCTCGCCATCGCCGGCCTCCGTCACACCGAGATGAAGCGGGTAGTTCATCCCTTCCTTCTCCATGGCGGCGACCAGCAGGCGTACCGTGCGCACCATCACCACCACGTTCGAGGCCTTGATGGAGATAACGATCTCGCGGAAACCGGCACGTTCGCAGGCGCGCAGGAACTCCATCACCGACTCTACCATCCCCTCAGGCGTGTCGCCGTAGCGGCTCATGATGCGGTCGGAGAGGGAACCGTGGTTCACACCCAGGCGCAGCGCGGTGCCACGTTCGCGGCACGTCTTCAGCAGCGGTGCCAGCGCCTCGTCTATCTTCCGCAGTTCGGAGGCATACTCGGCGTCGGTGTATTCCAGCTTCTTGTACACGCGGCCGGGATCCACGAAGTTGCCGGGATTGATGCGCACCTTCTCCGAAGTCCCGGCGGCCACGTATGCGGCGCGGGGATTGAAGTGCACGTCGGCCACCAGCGGCACATCCACACCCATTTCCTTAAGACGCGCGGAGATATCGGCCATGTTGGCGGCTTCGCGTTCACCCTGTGTGGTGAGGCGCACTATCTCGCCGCCGGCGCGCGCTATGGCCGCGGCACACTGTGCCGACGCTTCGGTGTCGGCCGTAGGAGTGTCGGTCATCGATTGCAGGCGCACGGGATTCCCTCCCCCTACGCCCACATTGCCGACCTTCACCTCGCGCGAAAGGCGTCGCCGGTAGTTGTATCTGCTCACTTTTCAGTTGGTTTTGAAACGGTATTTCAGTTCCGCCAGGCTTTCGTTGGCTTTCACTATCTTGGTTGAGAGGGAAGCCTTGTAGTCCTCCACTTTTTTAGCAACCACGGGGTCGCCGACGGCCAGGATTTCGCTGGCGAAGACAGCGGCGTTCAGGGCGCCGTTGACCGCCATAGTGGCCACGGGGATACCCGGCGGCATCTGCACGATGGCCAGCAGCGAGTCCAGTCCGTCGAAGGTTGAGCGTATGGGCACGCCGATGACGGGCAGCGGTGTCAAAGCCGCTATGATGCCGCCCAGGTGCGCCGCCATGCCGGCGGCAGCAATGATTACCTTTATGCCGCGCTCCTTGGCGGTGGTGGCATACTCTTCCACTTCGCGCGGGGTGCGGTGGGCCGAAAGGGCCAGCACCTCGAAGGGTATTTCCATCTGCTCGAAAAAGTCGCAAGCTTTCTGCATCACGGGCAGGTCGGAGGTGCTGCCCATTATCACTGTCACTAATGGTTTCATGTCGTTATGTGTTTCAAAGAGAATTTCGGTTTAACTGAGGAAGAAAACGAAGCCCCATACGCAGACGAAGCCGTTGGCCATGCCGGCGAGGACCTGGGCCACGGTGTGCCGTCTGAGCCATACGCGCGCGGCGCAAAGCAGCCCTGTGAAGACCAGCCACGCGCAAAGCCATGCCACGGTGCGCGCGTCGGGCACCTGGTGGGCTATATAGACAAGCAGGGCAACCACACCACCCATCCCGGCGGCATGTGCCGATATTTTCCACTTGAAGTTGACGATGAAGTTAACCAGCGCAGCCAATGCACCGCCGGCGTAGAAGAGCGACACCCACAGCGGCGCCGCTATGGAGGTCAGGAACTTGGCCGACGCCAGGTAACACAGGAACACCACTATATAAGGCAGCGTGCGCTCGCGCCGACGGTTCAGCCCGATGTCCGAGACCACGCCGAGCATCTTCAGCACAAGGAACACAACCGCCGGGACGGCCACGTTTATACCGGCTATGACCAGCGTGGCCACCCACTTCTGCGCGGTCTGCGCCGTTACTGCGAGCACCGACAGGGTGAGGATGAAAAGTATGCCGTAGACCGGCGTCAGCAGCGGCACGAATACCCATGAAAGGAAGTTGGAGATGCGGTCGAGCGGCGAGCCCTTCTCGCTTTCGGGCGGCCCGGGGAGGCCGTCGTCATTGCGGTCGTCGGAAGCGAGTTCTATCATACGCTTGAAACCCTCTTCCGCTATGTCGCGCGGCGAAGGCCTGCGTCCCTCCTCCTTGGGCTGTGGCATTTCCGGCTCCCTGGTTGCCTTTTTCTCCGGGTCGGCAGGTTGCGGCGCCGGAGCCGGCTCGCGGTAGCCCGGCATGAAGCGCTCGTGCCCCGACGGTTCCGGGACGTGCGGGGCACGGGAGCTTTCCGCAGCGTCGCCCTGACCGGGGGGCATATATCGTCTGTTATCGTTATCTTCCATAATCTCAATACCTTACAAGCCCGACGAACTTCGAAGGGACCGGTAATTCAAATTTCATGTCGCGGCGGGTGCGCGGATGAGCGAAACGCAACGTGCGGGCGTGCAACGCAAGGCGATGTATAGGGCTGGCCTTGGCGCCGTATTTCCGGTCGCCCACTATGGGGAACCCGAGATCGTGGGCATGCACACGTATCTGGTTCTTGCGCCCGGTGTCGAGCGAGAAGTCGACCAGCGTGTACTGGTGGCCGCGTTCGCGCACACGGTAGCGCGTCACCGCCGGCCGTCCTTCGCCGTTGCGCGGCGAGGAGTACACCTCGTAGGCCGACGTCTCCATCAGGTCGGTGCGGATAACCCCGCTGTCCTGCGGCATGACGCCTTCAAGCACCGCCGTATAGGTGCGGTCCAGCACCATGTTGTTCCAGTTGTGCTGCAGCGCCGTCTGCGCCTCTATGTTCTTGGCGAAGAGCATCAGGCCCGATGTGTCGCGGTCCAGACGGTGCACCACGAATATCTTCTCCGAGGGATGGTCCTGCTTCACGTAGCGCTTCAGAATCCCGTAGGCGGTTTCCAGCTTTTTGGCCGAGCCGGTGCCCACGCTCAGCAGGCCGTAGCCTTTGTTGACCACTATGATGTCATCGTCCTCGTACACAATCTTCAGACGCGGATGGGCGAGCCTCGGCCAGGGGCGCGTAAGGTTCAGGGCAACCTCTTCGCCGGGTGCCACCGGAGTGTCGTGGCGCGTGGCAACAACGCCGCCCACACGTACATGGCCGTATTTCATCCATACTTTCACGTCACTGCGTTTCGGCGTGCCGAAGACGTACGGCCGAAGGTCGGAGCTCAGCAGCAATTCCATCAGCGGCTGCGCTTCCGCCCCCTTGTTGGTGAGCAGGAGCACCTTGTTCTCGCGGTAATCGTTTTCGCGTCTCATAGTCTTAATCTTTTTAAACGGTTATTGTTCGCCGCTGATCTCAATTTCTATCCGGCACCCTTCCAGTCCTTCGGGGGCGGTGCCGGTGAAGGTGAGCCGGCCGTTCTTCAGCGCGTAGACGCGGCAGTCCCCCTCGCGGCCGTGTACGTGTATCAGACGTTCGTCGCCGAAGGGAAGACAACTCACCACATACTTAGCCAACTCGTCGGCACGCATGTCGCCGTCGTTGACGTTCGACAGCGTGGCGCGCCCGGCCGACAGCACTTTAACTTCCCAAACGCCCGGATTCGTCTCCGTGTCGAGATAAATGGGTTTTCCCTGCCCGTCGGTGAGCACACCCCGGTAGTTATAAACCGCAGAGTCGAGCTTTTCGCCAACCTCCACGGCGTCGACCAGCGAACGCACCACCATTGCTATGTCGTTGTCGGCATGAAACTTTGGCTGAGGCGGCGTCACCTTGGCAGAATCCGCGGCGGAATCGGCCGTTTCACGGTTGCCGTTTCCGCACGCCACAAGCCCCGCGGCCAGCACGCAGCCGACCGCGGCGAAAATCACTAATTTTCTGCGTATCATATTCAAACTGCAAAATTACAAGTTTTTCACGGCATTCCGGCACTTTTCAGCACTTTTTTTCGTCCAGAACCCGAAAATTCTCCTCCGGCCCGTTACCGGCAGCACGATAACCACCGAAAAAGAATGCCCGAAACGTTTCCGCATCGGGCACCCGTTCTATGTCGGTATCACCAAAACTCATCGTGCAATATGCTTTTCGCCGTCCTGAATGTAGATGGTGCCGCGCTGCGGATTGCGGATTTCCCGACCCATAAGGTCGTACATACGGGTGTCGCGCTCCGGCTTTTCTGAATTTATATCGCTGATTCCCGTTGTCGGGAAACTGTCGTTCAAGCCTTTATAGATGATGTTCCCCTCCAGATCATATAGATTGTTGAAGTTGCGGTAAACTCTATAAGGCAGCACTTCATTGGTAAGCCGCAATTCTTCTGCACCAATCATGTCTCCTTTACCTATATTGCCGACTCCCTCTTTATATGTGAAGTTTATACTATTGTATTCCTGTGCACTATATTTATCGGGAACGTAATCTTTAAAATCCAAACCGCAGACAAATTCACGGTTACCGTCCCCGTCGGAAGATATTTCATTGACTTTGAACTGCATCTTGCAGTCCGGAATCAAATCTCTGAAATCGGGATTGCGCTGTATGAATTTCCAAAACGAATCACCTTCGTTGAGCGAGAAGTCGTACAGCAGAATTTCTTCTCCCTCCTGGAGAGTAGCAGGTTGTTCCTCTACATGGGAAGTTGTCGGATTAAGAATAATATAGTCACGGGTATTAGGATTGCGGAAATACACCTTGCCATTCTCTTCACGCATATATCCGATAAGCGTATGTTCGGGCACAAACGGTTTTGCCTGAGAATATTCCACGTATACATTACCGCTGTCATCTACCATGAGGGTTTCTCTCCAAGAGGAGACTCCTATGCGGACAAAATTATGGTAAAGGATAGTGCCGATTTCAGTTGTCCCGTCAAATACATATTGCTGCAACCGGACATCGAAGAAACCGTTCACCACCCCTTCCTGCTCAATATATTCCCATACACGGTCTTCGCGTATAAGCGGCTCGTAAGCCTGCGCCGTGAGGCTTACAAACACTAAAAAAATTAGTATCAGTTTATTCATAAGCTTAATGTTTTTAAGGTTGTTATTATTAATGGAATTGACGAGGAGTTTAGTTCACGGGCGGAGGATGCTTAGGATTCCGGCCTTAGGATAGTCCGAGGGTAAATTATACTCGACTTCAATTCCGTGGAATTTTCGTTAGTGATTCGCAAATATATAGATAAATTTTCAAATAAGTGCTAAAATTAACGTTTTTAACATTTAATATTAACAATATAATCGCAAGTCAAAAAAGCTATTAACATCAGCTAATTTCTTAATTAAGTAGGAGAAGTAAGTAAATGTGCTTTTTTCTGCTGCCTAAATTGCGTCAGAGCCTCCTGGCGGAGGCGCTACGCAATACAGATAACTGCATATTATTAGAATTACACGCCTTTAACTTCGGTTTATAAAGAGCACATATACTTACGTGCCTACTATACTTTATTTGCTTCATAATTCTCAAAACTTTTAGAAACTTGGAGAATTATTTGCGGGAACCGGGGATATTTGTTACCTTTGCATCCGTCAGTTCCGCAACATCGGTCGCCGTCCGGCATGACCCGTATCCCGGAAATCCGGCGTTTATTAGTTTAGCCGCCGGATAATCCTCCGTGCGGTATCAGATATACTAAACTCTTAAACCGATTAACTTTAAGTTGAGCTTGCTAAACTTAAACAACTTATTTCTATTCGAGATGCAGAAAGAGAGCAGCGACCAGCGAGATTATACCCAAGAGATAGAGGACCGCGCCGAAGAGGTGATGCGCATCATGTCGTCGCGCACAGGCAGCGCCGACATGCGCCGTCTGCGCCAGGCCTTCGAGATGGCCCGCGAGGCCCATGCCCCGCAACGGCGCAAAACCGGCGAACCCTACATTTTCCACCCCATCGCCGTGGCGAAAATCGCCGCCGAAGAGCTGCACCTCGACGTCAACTCCGTAATCGCCGCTTTCCTGCACGACGTGGTGGAAGACACCCCGCACTCGGTGGAGGAGATAAGCCGCACGTTCGGTCCGGACGTGGCGTTCCTCGTAGGCGCCGTCACCAAACAGAAGAAGGAGCACTACGAGATGTCGAAGCAACTCGACAACTTCAAGCAGATGCTCGACGCCATGGGCCACGACATCCGCGCCATCCTGGTGAAACTCTCGGACCGCCTCCACAACATGCGCACACTGGCCTCCATGCCGGCCGAGAAGCAGATGAAAATAGCCGGCGAAACCGACTATTTCTACGCCCCGCTGGCCACGCGCCTCGGCCTCTACAACATAAAATCGGAACTCGAGAACCACTCACTGCGCTACCGCTGCCCCCACGAGTATGCCGAGCTGACGGAGCAGATTGAGGCCGACCGCCAGTTCCAGAGCGGGCGTCTGGCACGCTTCCGCGAACAGATCCACGACCAGCTCCGCAGCCACGGCATAGTGACCCGCGTCTTCACCGACTACCGGCGCCCCTACTCGCTGTGGCGCAAGATGCTCAAGAGCGGCGACGACTTCAACCATCTGAAATACCGCCACTTCACCGAAGTGGTGTTCGACGCTCCCGAGGGCATGACAGAGAAGGAGATTACCCTGAAAATCTATTCCCTGCTCACCGACCGTTTCCGCGAAAAGCCCGGCGGAATCGTCAATTACATCGACTCGCCCAAGGAGAACGGATACCAGAGTTTCCACCTCAAACTGCTGGCCGACTTCGGCCGCTGGCAGGAGGTGCACATCAGCTCCGAAAGGATGATGCGCGAGTCGCAGTACGGCATACTGCTCACCGACCGCTCGAGCGCGGACTTCAATTCCTGGATGGAAAAATTCCGCGTGCTGCTCAGCGACATACGCCGCAACCACCCCGACGCCAACACCTTCATGGAAAGCATGGCGGCATCCTTCTATAACGACGACATCCTGGTCTTCTCCCCGAAAGGGCGCGACGTGGTGCTCCCGCAGCGCTCCACCGTCATCGACTTCGCCTACGAGATAAGCCCCGACCTGGGGCGCCACGCCCATTACGCCCGCATCAACACGCAACTGGCCTCCATAAAGACACCGCTCCACCGCGGCGACATAGTGGAGATCTTCACCAGCCGCGACGTGCATCCCAACCCCGACTGGCTCAACCATTGCGTCACCTACAAGGCTCGCCGCGAAATCGGGGAATACCTCGACCACCGACGCAAGTCCCCCTACCGACGCTGCCCCGTGTGCCGTCCGCTCCCGGGCGAGGAGGTCATCGGATACAGCGAAAAAGGTGATTTCCAGATAAATGTGCACAAGCGCGACTGCCGCGTGGCCATCCGCCTCGCCTCCCAGTACGGAGACAACATAAAATCGGTGGACTTCCATCCCGACGACACGCTCTATCCCGTCAAAATTTCCGTACGCGCCGTGGACCGCTACCACCTCTTCATAGACCTGGTGAGCTGCATCACCGACCGCCTGGCCCTCTCCATGCATTCGTTCGACACCGAGACGGCCGACGGCATCGTGACCTGCCACATAGCCCTTTCCGTCCATTCATACAAGGAGCTGGAGCACATCATCAGCCACATCGCCGCCATCAACGGCGTCGACGAGGTGAAGCGCATCGTCGAGGTAGAAGACTGATTCGTCATAAAAACTCCGCCGTTCGTCAAAAAAGCCATCTTTTTTATTGGGAATCCGGCATTTGCGCCTTAACTTTGCACCAGAATCAAAACAACGGGAAACATGAAACTGAAAAGATACCTCACCATGGCGCTGGCCGCCCTGCTGCTTGCAGGCACCGCGGCAACGGCCTCGGCCGACGGGGACGGCCGCCGCATTCGCGAACAGCAACGCCGCGAAGCACGCAACCTCCTGGACGAAGAGATTCCCAAAGATTGCCGACAGACGGCCAAAGCCCTTGAAAAAGAGGGTTGGAAAACCGCCCCGACGGCCCTGCCCGTCGCACGCCAGGTGTTCGAGGGCCAGACTTACAGCGCACTGAAGGACAGCGAAGGATATCCCCTCTACGTAATGGGCGACGCCCGCTGGACCACCGACAGCTACAACAGCGCCAAGGAAGCCGCCATCTTCTCGGCCAAACAGCAGATACTGACCAAGATAAGCGAAGACGTCATCGACGCGGCCATCACCGCCGTGACCACCGACCGCACCCTCGACGGGGGCACCAAGAAGGCCATCGAGTCGTATCTGCGCAACTCCTCGCAGAGCATCTCGCGCAGCATCCGCCCCATCATGGTGCAGGAAATTTACCGCGAGAACGGCAAGAACTTCGAGGTATGGGTAGTCATGGCGCTCAGCACCGACAAGGTGCAGGATATGGTGACCGGCAGCGTGCAGCAAGACATAGAGCGCGACGGCCTCACCCTTCAACAAGACCTCATGAGCCTGCTATGGGGAGAATAATCCGTATTTTCGCTGCAGCGATGATATTGCTGGCGTTCCCGTGCGGAGGGCCGGCTTTCGCCGCAGGGCGCGTGACCCCGGAGCAGATGCAGGAGGAAATACGCCGCGCCCGCGAGCAGAACGACCCCGAGGCATGGTGCAACATCGGCGCCGCCTCCATGATGGGCGCCGGAGGCCTCCCCATGGACTATAAGAACGCCGAACAGGCATTCCGCCATGCCGCCGATGCCGGCCATCCCCGCGCCCAATATTTCCTGGCCGTATGCCTGAGACGCGAAGGCAACACCGGGGAAGCCGCCTCGTGGCTGCGCCGCGCCGCCGACGCCGGGGTACCACAGGCCATCTACCGCCTCGCCGCCGACGCCTACGAAGGCACCGGCTTCTTCTCCGGGAAAAACAAGGAACTCTCGGCCGTCTTCTTCCGCAAACTGGTGGAAGGGGACTTCGATGACGTGCCGGAAGCCGTAATCGGCGACGCCTACCTGAAACTGAGCCACCAATACCGCTGGGGCAAAGGCGTTGAGAAAGACATAGACCTCGCCGACCGCTACCTCCGCGAGTCCGAAAAGCGGGGCAACGAAGACGCCGCCTACCTGATCTCCCAATGGCTCGCCACCCCCGCCTGACCCGACACTTCCTACACTGACTTCGAATGCGATTACCTAATCAAAGAGAAGCCTCAGCAATGAAAACAACAAGGATTTATCCTGATTGCCCGAGCCGCCGGTTATACTCAATATTGCAATTACGACAAGCGGTACTACACAGAGCATTATTATCCCTACAATCTGGAGTTTTCTCGGACGTTCGTTCAGAAGTTTCTCTATTTTAGGCGAATGCCTGGGTTTTGAGTTATCCATTACGGTCTGCGGTCATTGTCCTAATTCGAGTTGATTTTTTATCAAGGAATAATAATATCCCTTCCGTGCGCACAATGATTTATGGTCGCCGGTCTCCACTATACGGCCATGGTCAAGCACTACAATATTGTCGGCATTGCATACAGTGGAAAGTCTGTGGGCAACTACTACTACTGTCCGCCCTTTGAAATAACCCTGGAGGCTTTCCACAATTTCGCGTTCGTTTGTGGCGTCGAGAGAATTTGTGGCTTCTTCAAGAAACAGGAACCGCGGATTTTTATATACGGCACGTGCTATCAACAGCCGCTGTTGTTGTCCCTTGCTGCATCCCATTCCTTCCGGCCCGATTATCGTATCATACTTCAAGGGCAATGATTCTATAAATTAATCTATTCACATTCATAAGGCAATAAGGGCAATATATATCATAGACGGTTCACCCCCCATTTGTGACAAAATTTTTCTAAAAATCTTCTTCCCGTCAAAAAAAGACAGGAATCGCGCGGCCGGGACTGCGCGATTCGCTTTGTGAGGGGGGGAGTGGGGATTAGTAAAAGTAGTAGAACTGGGAGCGATCTCGGGTGGTGATGGCGTCGTAGCTTACATTCTGGCCGTAGAGCCACGAGGAGAAGATGCGGTTGCCGTCGTAGGTCAAGCGCAGCGCGTCTCCGTCATTGTCGCCCACGAGCACGAAACTCCCGTAGCTCTCGATGGGACCGAACGGGCAACTGTATACTTCCTTGGGCTGCCCGGCAACGCTGTGGTAAACGTGCCAGCAGTAGTCGGCGTGGCGACCCACATTGTAGGAAATCCACATCTCCGGAAAGCCATTGCCGTTGAGATCGGTCATCAGGTAGTCTTCGTTGGGATTGGCATCGAGGATTCGCTTGCATCCGGCCATAAAGGAGTTGAAGCGTTGCTGACGCGTGGAGGCTTGGGCTCCGTTTCCAACCCACGGCGCGGTGGCGAGGATTGCGACAGCCGCCACTAAAGTCATTCGTAGGTTGGTTTATAGTGTATCAGTTATGATTACGGAGTGAGCGGATGCAGTCTATCAGGTCGGTGACGCCGTAATAAAATGCCAGCGAGGCGTAGAGGATACTGACCGAGACGTTGGTGAGCAGTTCCACGCCGGGGAAGAAGAGGCCGCGTCCGGCCACGAGCAGCGTGATGCCCACCGTCACGAGGCCGAACAGCGCGCTCAGCACGGCGAAGACTATCCCGGCCACGAGGTAAGCGGTGTAGTGCTTCGGGCGCTCGGGCAGCAGTTGACCGAACGTGTGGTAGCCGCGCGCTTCGGCGTAGGCGCCGTAGTCGTAGCCCGGGCCGAGCAGTTGAGAGACGGCCTGCGACAGTGGAATGTCACCCTCGCCGCCGGCGTTGCGCACGGCTTCGAACATCGCCGAGCACATCCTTGTGTTGCGTATGTAGGAGAAGAGTAGCAGCCCGAAGATGGCGGCCGCTATCCAGTCGATGTTATGGAATCCCGGCAGCAGGATAGCGATGAAGGCCACCAGAAAGTAGAGCATCCCGATGAGCGAAACGATAAAGCGGCGGCGGAAGTAGCCGACCAGCCACTGTTTGTCGTCCCGGTAGACGTGCTCGGAGAGGATGACGGCGCGTTCCTGCACGGCATACATCACCATCGGCGCCAGCGGGCGGCGCAGCACGTATGACAGCCCGAAGATGGCCAGCAACGCTATGAGGAAAGCGTTTTGGTCGATAACCGGGGAGTGGAAAAGACCCAGCAGCGGATACACCAGAATCCACAGTACGAAATAGAAACTTGTCTTCATGCCGCAAATTTATACAAAATCTCCTTAATCCACAAATTCCGGCCCAATAATCACCGTTTGAGCAAAATGTAGAACGTGCCACGGCGGCTTAGTGAGCGGAGCCTCCACACACAGCGGCTGGGGCGAAAATATATGAAGCGCAGGCCTCCCGGCCTACGTCAATCGGGCCGATGCCAAATTAAGAGCGGGCCTTCGCCCCACTTGGCTGCGCGGTTTGCTATCTGCGCGGAAATCGGCCTCCTTTCCGGAGGCCTGTATACTTCTGCGCTATGAACCCCACACGCCCGGCGGTGTGTGGGGTTACGATAAATCCGCCTCCTTGGCGGAGGCGCTGACGAAATATATTTACTTGATTTCGCCCAAATCTTTGATTGCCAATGTTTTAACAAACACACCATGATACATCCTACTATTCGACGAGGCGATTTCGGTGCGGGTTATTCCATTGAATTCGATGAGGTTTTGCCGAAGCCGAGGATGCCTTTGCCGTCGGTCTTCTCGCGGATGTAGTCTTCGGCTTTCCCTTTGGCTTCGTCCATCCGCAACTTGGCCTCCGCTTTCTGCACGTAGAGGTTGTCTTTCTCTATGTTCCATCGTTCCTTGGCTTTGGCCATGGCGGATTGGACTTTCTCGTTGTTTTTTATCTCGTCGGCTTTCTCCTTAACCTTGTTCACGGCAGCCTGGACCTTCTCATTGTTTTTCAGCTCCTCCGCTTTTTCCTTAGCCGTGTTTATGGCGGATTGTACCTTGCCGCTGTTCATGAACTCCTCGACTTTCTGTTTCAATTCTTCCAACATATCAGTGCGTTTTTATAGTTTTCTGCTATAAAAACGGAAAGGGGGCGACAGTGGTTCAGAGGCGGGCGGAAGATACGCGCGAGCGAGCGAAACGCGAGGAGATGAGAGCCGTAGCCGCGCCGATTATCAGCACGGGCACGTAGACGGCCAGGAGGTCGGTGAATATTACCTTCACGGGATAGGATTTCACGACGAGCGTCGAGGGGTCGCCGGCCAGTTTTATCAGTCCGAAGTGCTGTTGCAGCAGGCACAGCGCCACACCGAGCAGCACGCCGCCCGTAGCGCCGATGAGGGTGACGTAGAAACTCTGCCAGGCGAAGATGGCGCCTATCCGCCGTTTCGACAAACCGAGGGCATGGAGCGTCCCGAGCGAGCCCTGTTTATCGAGGATGAGCATCGAAAGCGACGAGATGATGTTGAAGGAGGCCACCACCAGAATGAAGGCAAGGAGGAGGAACGACACCCACTTTTCAATGGAAATCATGCGGAAATTAAGCGCCTGCTGGCGGAAACGGTCGCGCACCAGGGCGTTGCCGTCGCCGAGTTTCTGCTGCAACGAGGCAGCCAGCGCGGCCAGCGGCACGGTGCCGTCACCCTTGACCTCTACGGCGGTACACTCGGAGGTGTACTGGAAGATGTCGCGCGCCAGCTCTATGTCGGTGATTACATAATTGTCGTCATAGTCGTTCTGCATGGCCTGGAAGACGCCGGCCACTTTCAGCGAATCCTGCACGAACGAGGTCGACGGGTTCGCGGTGTTGACGTGTCCTCGGCGGCGTGGCGCGAAGACAATCATCTTCGGGTTCTGCGGCGAGGCATAAAGGCGCGTGGAGACGCCTATGGCTATGTCTGCCAGATATTTTGGGGCGGCGGGAAGCTCCACATAGTCGCCTATGTCGGAGTCGTAGACCACCTTCGGGGCGGTGTCTTTCTCGCGCGTGGCGAAGCGGCCCCCTTCGAGCGTGATGGTGTCGATGGCGGTGATGCGGCGGTAATCCTCAGGGACCACACCTTTCAGCAGCACGGGCATTTCGCGGCCGTCGCAGATGAGCAGCGCGTTGTCGGCGACCGTCGGCGTGGCGATGGCCACACCTTTCACACCGCGCACCACCTCAAGCAATGAGTCGGTGTCGGCGAAGGTCTTCCCTGCAGCCGGAGTGATGATGACATCGGGAGCCAGGGTGTCGAGTTTTTCGGTGAGCAACGACTTGAAGCCGTTGAACACCGAGAGCACACACACGATTGCAGCCGTCGCCACGGCTATACCTACGGTTGCGGTTACCGAGATAGCCGTGACGGCGCTGTGCGATTTAGGCGCGAAGAGGTATCTCCGCGCTATGACGGCCGAAAGTGGCGTTTTCATCATTCAGCTTCGGGGGCATCCCCATCGGGTGCGGCAGGATGCGCGCTCTTGTCGGCGGCCAGCAGCCGGTCTATGTTGTCGATATAGTCCAGCGAGTCGTCGGGATAGAACTGAAGGTCCGGGCATTTGCGCAGCGTCTGGCGCACGGCCTGGGCCAGGTCGTAGCGCACCGTCTTGGACTGGCGGCGCACGTTTTCGAGTATCTCGGCGGCCTTTTCGGGCGGGAAGATGCTCAGGTACGCCTTGGCGATACTGAGGTCGGGAGTCACGCGCACGGCGCTGACCGTGACGAGCACACCGCCGAGCTTGGCTGTCTGTTTGCGGAATATTTCACTGAGTTCTTTCTGAATATAGCGGGCTATTTTAGCTTGTCTTTTTCCTTCCATGTCTTTTTGTTTTTATAATGTATCTAAGATAAAAACACGCGGGAGGCGGTTAAGTTTTCTTATAAATGAGGGTGAGGCCGTCGCGCAGCGGGAGCATCACTTTCTCCACTGAGGAATCGGCGGCCACAAGGTCGTTGAAACGGCGCACACCGGCGGTCTGCGCATCGCGTCGCGCAGGGTCGGCCACATGGCCGTACCACAAGGTGTTGTCTGCCACTATGAAGCCTCCGGGACGCACCATAGGCAACACCATCCGGTAGTATTCGTCATACTGGCGCTTGTCGGCGTCGATAAAGACAAAGTCGAACGGCTCGTACCCGAGTCGCGGAAGCACTTCCGCGGCATCGCCGAAGTGCGGCGTCACTTTATGGCCGTGGGGAGAGAGGCTGAGCTGGCGGCGGATGAAGTCTTCCAGCTCATCGGAGATTTCAATGGTGTGGAGTTCGGCGCCGTCGTCGAGCCCTTCGGCCATGGCGAGGGTGGAATAGGCGGCGTAAGTGCCGAGTTCCAGCACGCGGCGCGGCCTCGCCATGCGCACCAGCATCTTCAGTAGGCGTCCCTGCACGTGGCCCGACGTCATCTGCGGATTGAGCAGATGCAGCCAAGCCTCGCGGCCCAGACGGTGGAGTTCTTCCGGCTCCGGGTCGCTGTGCTCTTCCACATAGCGCGCCAGCGCTTCGGTCATCGGCTCTTTTTCCAGCTCTATGTCGTTGCGGTCACTCACAGTTGTGCTATGAATTTAGCGGCCGCCCCGTAGCCGTAAAGGCCGAGTCCGGAAATCACGCCGACACACTGCGCGGCGGTGACCGATGTGCGGCGGAACTGCTCGCGGGCGGCGATATTGGAAATGTGTACCTCCACCACCGGCGCGGGGACGGCCTCTATGGCATCGGCTATTGCGTAGCTGTAATGAGCCAGAGCGCCGGGGTTTATGATGATGCCGTCGGTCTCCGGGTCGAAGCCGTGCTTGTGGATGGCCTCGATGATGTCCCCCTCGAAGTTAGTGCAAATCTCCACGAGATTTTCCACTTCCACCTCTTCGGAAATCATCGACGCTACCTCTTCGAGGGAGCGGGTACCGTAGATTTCCGGTTTCCGGCGTCCCGTAAGTTTGAGGTTGGGGCCGTTGATAATCACAATTTTCATAATCACAAGGGTTATATATGGCCTCATAGGCCGGGAGGCTTATAAATCGAAAAAAGAGCAATAGGAAACCGAAGTTTACCATATTGCTCTTTCCTCTCTCCTCGGCGGTGCGGACGGGACTCGAACCCGCGACCCCATGCGTGACAGGCATGTATTCTA
>ERZ780207.1320-NODE-1320-length-21644-cov-31.650331_pt1 | contig 21644 bp, 14 predicted proteins | sample MGYA00510977_ERZ780207 | MGnify/ENA primary metagenome ERZ780207 (study PRJEB29588, sample SAMEA2151383) | human gut metagenome | biome: human gut; feature: human-associated habitat; material: faeces | place: Denmark | collected 2008/2010 ... | reverse complement strand
GCAACTATCGCACCAACATCTACGGCAGCCTGCTGACCAACAGCGTCAACATCAATGTCGAAATCGTTCCCGCATTCGAGGAATCCGACAATGATCGTTTTGCCGCTATGGATCTCATCCTTTCGGAACTTAACGCCGGCAACTCTGCAACACTTTCCGAAAACCTTGTTCTCCCTGTGCCCTCCAAAGGTCTGTGGATTACTGTCCCCGAAGGAAAAACCGCGACCCTCAATCTCAACGGCAAGACTATCAGCAATGACGAAGATTTGTGGGACTACATCAATGCGATGCTGAACTTAACAAGCGGCTCGCTGGTGCTCACCGGCAAAGGCACAATGTCTGCCAAGGAAAATGATTGCTATACTATTAATGTAAAAGGTGGCGCACACCTCGTCATCGAAAACGGTACATACGTAGGCAACGTCAGTGCCATACAGGTGGAAGAGGGCGTCTGCGAAATCAAGGGCGGTGTGTTCAACCTCAAACAGGTATGGACACCCAACTTCCTCCTCAATTGCATCGATAGCAATTACAAGAATGGCAAAGCCAAATTTATCGTCACCGGCGGTACATTCGTCGGCTTCAATCCCGCAGATAATAAAGCTGAGGGAGCAGGTACAAATTTCGTAGCTGACGGCTATGGCGCAATCCGCACAACCTACCAAGGCAAGGAAGCTTGGAAAGTCGTGAAACTGACCGAAGTGACCTCTCTTGAAGATATTAAGAATGCGAAAGCCGGGTCAAACATTGCAGTAAACAACACTATAACAATGACCGACCCTATGATGGGATATAACGGCAACTTAAACCTATTCTTAAATGAGGGTGGCGAAATTGCTCTTGATAATTCACACAAGCAGGCTCTTAGCGAGACAATCTTCGTAAGTAAAACCTTGAATGTCTATGGTAATGGCGGTAAGGTAACTGCACCCGCCTATACAACGTATGGTAATGGTGCTTCAGCATTCCTTGTACAGGGCGGAACGCTGAATATCTATGGCAATGGTACATATGAAGGCGGTTCGGGTTCGACTGCAAACTATGCTGTAAGAATAACCAAAGGTACTGCCAATATTTATGGAGGTTACTTCCATGCAGGACTTGACAAAGATGGTGATTCCGGAGAAGTAATCTATCTAAATGCAGCTTATAGGCCATATGCATATTGCAATATCTATGGCGGTGTCTTCGAGTGTGAAGGCGATGCCTCGTTCCTGATCAACATCAACGACGGTACTCGTGCAAGATGTACTGTTAAAATCTACGGCGGCATCTTTGTCGGCTTTGATCCCGGTAACAATAAAGCCGAGGGTGAAGGCACAAGTTTCCTCGCCGATGGCTACAAGTCGGTTAAGACGACCTACAACGGCAAGGAAGCTTACCAAGTTGTAAAGAAGTAATCATTTTTGAATTGATATAAGAGGAAGGCGGGCACGCCTTTCGGAAAACGCCGTCAAGCGTGTCCGCCTTAACTCTTTAATTTATAATTACAAACAGGATTATAAACTACACAGAAATAATATCCGTTTTTATGCAGACAGATTAACCGATACAAAAAAGAATTAGGATTATCCCCAATTAATAAACATTAACAACAAATACTTAACAACTTAATACGCTAATAGTATGAAACTTAAACTATTCTCATCACTTGCGCTTATGGCAATGATGTTTGCAGGTACGTCCTGCTCCTCTGAGGAAGTGGCACCCGTGACGGGCGAAAGCACGGTCACGCTGTCGGTAACCCTTCCCGATGGTATCCAATCGCGTGCGTTCGGTGACGGCACCACCGCCGATAGTCTAACGATGCTTGTCTTGGACGGCGAGACGGCCCTGCCCGTGTTCACAGGCGCCAATCCCACCGTTCTGTCCACCGACATCAATCTGACCAAGCAGGTGACCCTGCGTCTTGCCGCCGGTAAGACATATAAGGTTGTATGCTGGGCTTCGGCAAAGAAGTCACCCTATACATTCGATACGGCCACGCGCACAGTCACGGCCAACTACGAGGGTGCACTGACCGGCGACGAGAAACTCGATGCATTCTACGCCGCTCAGGACATCACCGTGACCGGTAACACCACCGAAACCGTCAAGCTGTACCGTCCGTTTGCACAGCTGAATATCGGAACGAATGACCTGGCTGCCGCCAAGGCCGCCGGCTTCGATGCCAAGACGGTGAAAGTTACCGTGCCCACCTACAAGAGCCTGAACCTGGTCACCGGCGCTGTTGAGGCCGGCGACCCCGTGGCCGTACACTTCGGCGAAGGAGCTTTGCCCACCGGCGAGACCTTCCCCAAGGCCGGATATGAATACCTGTCGATGAACTACCTGCTGATGAGCGCCGACAAGCAGCTCGTGGATCTGGAGTTCACCGTCAAGGCAGCCGACGGCAGCACACGCACACTCCCCGTAAGTGCCGTGCCCGTACAGCGCAACTATCGCACCAACATCTACGGCAGCCTGCTGACCAACAGCGTCAACATCAACGTCGAAATTGTTCCCGCATTCGAGGAACCCGACTACGAAATGGATGATGTAGCACGTGTTGTAGCGGCTCTCAGCGCCGGCCATTCGGTAAAACTTGATAAGGATCTTACCCCCGGCAAGACCATGGCGATTGACCTTAAAGACGGTGCTTCGGTTACGCTTGATCTTAACGGCCATACCATCGCCAATACTACTGATGTATGGAATGGAAACGATTGGTCGCTAATCAGTGTTCGCGGCAACGGAACTCTCACTATCAAAGGCGGTACACTGAAAGCCAAAGAGAATGACTGCTTTGCAATGGATGTATTTGACAAGACTGCGAATTTGATTATCGAAGATGGCAAATATATTGGTAATGCCCATACTGTATATGTATATGAAGGCAACTTGAAGATCAAGGGAGGCGAATTTAGCATTCAACAATTGTCTTCGCAGGGTAATTATGAATTTACAATCAACTGCTATGACTCATCATATAAGAGTGGAATCGCAACAGTAGAAATCTCGGGCGGCAAGTTCCTGAAATTCAACCCCGGCGACAATCGCGCAGAAGGTAATGGGACAAACTTCCTTGCTCCCGGCTACAAGGCAGAGGCCGAAGGCGACTACTACAAAGTCGTATCCATCCCGGCAGTGACGACACAGGCAGACTTCGAGAATGCTCTTAAGGTTGAGGGTTCAACCGTTGTCGTCGCCCCCGGCACTTTCACATTGCCCTCTTATGATGTGCCAAACAACATTAAGAACGTCACAATCATCGGCCAAGACGGTTGCGTATTTGATTGCGTAACAAGTCCACTTGCCGGTTCGAAATATGAGAACGTGAAGTTCTATAACGCCACATTCAAATATGACAATAATGACTATCAGGGGATGCAGCATAGTTCAAACCTTGAGTTCAATAATTGCGTGATTGAGGGACAGCCGTTTGGCTATGCAGCCGGCCTCGTATATAACAAGTGTACCTTTAAGCAGACCAGCCCGGGTGCATACAATATATGGACATACGGAGCCAATCCTGTGACCTTTAATGACTGTGTATTCGAAAGTGCAGGTAGGTCGGTTCTTATATACAACGAAGGCACAGTTGTTACAGGTGTGAATAAGTTCAACAACTGCAAGTTTGTTGCTTCCCAGAAAGTTGCAGGCAAGGCAGCAATCGAAATCGACCAAACGTTCACGAACTATGAGGTTGAAATCAACGGCTGCACTGCTACCGGTTTTGACAATGGTTCTGTATCTGGTAATTCCCTGTGGAACAACAAGAAAGGCGTTGTAGCAGGTAAGACTCTCGTTGTCAAAGTAGATGGTGTAATGCAGACATTGAAATAAGATTAAACCTTCCTCTGTGTGTTGCGGCATCACTGCCGTGACACACTGAAGGGGGGAAACATAAACTAATCAATTGCAATTACATTTTAAGGCAATATGAAAAAAGTATTATCATCAATGGTAGCCATCGCATCGCTTCTGATGCTTGGCACGTCTTGTTCCTCGGAGGAGGTTGCTCCTGTGACGGGCGAAAGCGCAGTCACGTTGTCGGTAACCCTTCCCGATGGTATACAATCGCGTGCGTTCGGTGACGGCACCACCGCGCAGAAGTTGCAGATGCTCGTCTTGGACGGCGAGACGGCCCTGCCCGTGTTCACAGGCGCCGATCCCACCGTTCTGTCCACCGACATCAATCTGACCAAGCAGGTGACCCTGCGTCTTGCCGCCGGTAAGACATATAAGGTTGTATGCTGGGCTTCGGCAAAGAAGTCACCCTATACATTCGATACGGCCACGCGCACAGTCACGGCCAACTACGAGGGTGCACTGACCGGCGACGAGAAACTCGATGCATTCTACGCCGCTCAGGACATCACCGTGACCGGTAACACCACCGAAACCGTCAAGCTGTACCGTCCGTTTGCACAGCTGAATATCGGAACGAATGACCTGGCTGCCGCCAAGGCCGCCGGCTTCGATGCCAAGACGGTGAAAGTTACCGTGCCCACCTACAAGAGCCTGAACCTGGTCACCGGCGCTGTTGAGGCCGGCGACCCCGTGGCCGTACACTTCGGCGAAGGAGCTTTGCCCACCGGCGAGACCTTCCCCAAGGCCGGATATGAATACCTGTCGATGAACTACCTGCTGATGAGCGCCGACAAGCAGCTCGTGGATCTGGAGTTCACCGTCAAGGCAGCCGACGGCAGCACACGCACACTCCCCGTAAGTGCCGTGCCCGTACAGCGCAACTATCGCACCAACATCTACGGCAGCCTGCTGACCAACAGCGTCAACATCAATGTCGAAATCGTTCCCGATTTCAACGAGCCCGGCTATGAAGGCGAGAAGTTCGAGGCTACAGCAAAGGTTAATGGCGTGGAATATCCCAGCTTTGCAGCCGCAGTGGAAGCAGTAAATGACGGTGGTGCTGGTACATATAATGTCGTACTCCAAGGTACTACATCATGGGAAACCGGCGATGCCGGAGACAATGCCAACAAATGCTTTACCAACCCGGCTTCAACGGTCAACCTTGACCTTAATGGCAAAAGTCTGACTATGACCGGCTCTGGCGGCTTTGTAAACGCTGCCAAGATGAACATCTCCAATGGTACAATCGTAGACAAAACCGCTTATAAGTACGAGAACGGCGAAACCGCATGGGAATTCACGTACCTCGAATTTGAAGGCGGCGAATATACCTTTGACAACGTTACATTCAATAATAGTGTAATGTTTAAAGGCACAAAGGCCACGGCTACTAACTGCATATTCAAAGGCATTGCCACGCTTACTTCGAATCAGAGCGACGAATACTGTCTGTGGATAGGCAAAGGCGATGTTACGCTCAAAGGCTGCAAGATTTCTAACGGTTACCGTGGCGTCAAAGCCCACAATGGCTATGGAACTGAGGACATAAACATTGTCATTGACGGCTGCGAATTCTTTGACTTGGCCGGTAAGGCAGCAGTGCTTACAGACCGAAAAGTAGTTTCATGCGACATCAAGGATTGCATTTTCCGCGATGTACAGGCCGGCGGGCAAGGCATGTACGCATACCAGAGTTACACTTCGCTGAGACCCAAGGTATCCAATTGTCGCGTGGTATTCACCAAAGCACAAGGTCTTGTGAACTTTGCCAAGCAAGTTAACGAAGTTAAGATGTCTTATTCCGATAAGACACTCACCTTTGAGTTGGGCTCGGATATAGATTTGGCCGGCATCAACTGGGAGCCTATAGGCCAAACCGGCGTTCAACAGTTCCAAGGCGTTTTTGATGGGAAGAACTACACAATTAAGAATCTGACCATCAATAAGGTGTCGACTGAGGCATACGTTGTAGCCGGTTTCTTTGGCTGGCTCAATAATGGAGCAGATGTCAAGAACGTCAAATTCGAGGGAGCGAAAATCACAGCATCCGGATATGCCGGCGTTGTTGCCGGTTACATCGAAAATCATGTAACCCCGGAGGCCCAAATATCCAACTGCCATGTGAATAATGCCGCAATCAGCAGCAAGGCCAACGGCTCGGCCAAGGGTGCCAAGGTGGGCGGTATCATCGGAATGTTTACCGACCCTGCACATGTCACCAATTGCAGCGTGTCCAACACCAAAATTGATGCAGCGCGCGATGCCGGTCAGATTGTCGGCGCGACTTATGCCGATCGTATAGTCAATTGTACCGCGACCAACGTCAATGTTACGGCTAACGGCACCGGCTACGGCAGCAATGTGCGTAACGAATTGATAGGACGTGTTCTCTAATATAAATATGAGATAAGGGGCAGAGGTTTGGCGCATCCGAGCGTCTGCCCCCATATTCAGGATATAATAATTTAATCCACTAAATATTAAATCAATGAAAAAAGCACTATTTTCATTTGCAGCCATCGCATCTATGCTGATGCTTGGCGCATGCTCATCCGAAGAGCCTGCAGTAGAAACTGCCGGCGCTAAGAGCACAGTGGCAGTCGAACTTCAACTTCCTGACGGACTTCAGTCCCGTTATGGCGAAGGTACAACAGCCACAGACTTGACCTACGCCGTGTACGAACATGGTAAGAAAGAAGCCCTTGCAGTATGCACCGGCGGTGCTGATGCAACTATCGGCAAGGCAACTATGTCCGGTCTGAAGACCACAATCACCCTTCAACTGACCACCGGTAAGGAATATGACTTCGTATTCTTCGCCGCTGCTCCCAACAGCATCTACAGCTTTAACAAGGCTGATCAGACTGTTACAGCCAACTACACCGGTCTGAAGGCTAATGAAGAGTCGCTTGATGCTTTCTTCAACACTACGACGTATAAAGTAGTGGGTAACGCTACTATCAGCGCCAAGCTGTATCGTCCGTTTGCACAGCTCAACATCCTGACAGACGACGTTACCGCATCTTCAGCTGCCGGTTTCGCTCCCCAAGACACCAAGGTTGTGGTTAAAGACGTAGCCAATAAACTCAACCTCGTAACCGGTGCCGTCGAAGGCGAAGCCGAACTCACCTACGACTACAACGCCCTTGCAGCAGGTAAGATGACTATTAAGGGCAAGGATTATGACTACCTGGCCATGAACTACCTGCTGGTAAACGAGAAGAAGACTGTGGAAGTCGGCTTTGGAGTCAAGAGCACCAAGAATGAAGAACGTGCCATCACATTCAACAACGTGCCCGTACAGCGCAACTTCCGCACCAATATCTATGGTAGCCTGCTGACTAACGCCCTGAATGTTAATGTAGAAATTATACCCGGATTCAATGAGCCTGACTACGAGGTTGTAGGCGTATCTGACGCCGAGACCCTTGTCTCCGAACTCACCGCCGGTAATAATGTCGCCCTTACTGCAGATATTAACCTCGACCAAGCTGTGATACTTAACCTTGCAGGCAAGGAAGCAACTATCGACCTCAACGGTCACAATATCATAGGTTCCAAGAAATTCTATGATACTACTGTAAACGTTTGGTCGGTACTCAGCGTACGTGGCGGCAAACTCACCATCAACGGCGATGGCAACGTTTTCGCTGCTACCGGAGCTATAGCCGAGGCTCCCAACTACATCGAAGACTTCGCGATTGACGTAAATAATGACGCTCAACTTGTAATCAATGGAGGCAACTTCAAAGGCAATGACACCGCAGTCTATATTTATAGCGGCTCGGTAGAAATCAACGGCGGTACTTTCGAAGTGTACGACAACGGCCTGTCATATGGTGCACGATACAACATCAACGCATATGACTCCGCATTTACCGGAGGCACAGCCAAGATTACAATCAAGGGCGGTACATTCTTTGAATTTGATCCCACCAAGGCTCCCGAACCAGGTTCTCCCAGCCTGCTCCCCGCCGGATACAAGGCTGTAAAGACTTCTATCAATGGTAAGGATGCTTGGGTGGTAAGTGCTGAATAATTTGGCTGATTCATCTAAGCGAAACATAGGCGTATAAGCCTTAGACTTTATGACCCGGACCTTTTAGGTTAATTTCTGAATAATAGAACTCAATTACTATTTATCAATTACGGGTCTGGGCCTGCCGGGAACGGCGGGCCCTTTTTTGTCTTGGGCAATAGGAATGATGAGAATGATGGAAGAGTCCGAGAACTTGAGGACTCTTAGAATAGGGGTGATGCATAGCTCGCATCATTCCCATAGCTCTCATAGCTCTCATAGCTTCCATAGCTTTACGAGGGCTATGGGCAGTGGGGGGGGATGAAAAACTAAGCCGGCAAGTCTTCACAGACAAGCCGGCTTGATACTACAAAAATCCTAAAAATCTAACCTTGTATGTATTTAACCTGAATAATTTAAATGCAAAGATAGCTAATTGGATAATGTTTGTCAAGTATGTTTTTTGCAGCGCGAAAAAATATAAGAATATATTTTTAGAAAATAGCGCGAATGTTCTGTTTGCCAGAGTAATGCGTAGACGGTGGAAGTGCATAAATATAAGTATTCATTTTGCGCACATGCCTATGTCCTCTACTCAATTGAGCCGATGTTGCGAATGTGTTGTTCGAATAAATCGCGATCGCGTGCCCGGGTCTTCATCTTGTTGCGATATGTGTATATCGTGTTGAGCGAAAGGCCGAGGAATTTGCTGATTTGGCTGCTGTCGTCCAGGCCCAGACGCATGAAGGCGAGGATGCGCAATTCGGGTGTCAATCTCTCGCCCTCGGGTACGGCAACCTGCTTGTTTTCTTCAAAAAGTTTATTGACATCGTTGACGAAATCGGGATAAACCATCAGGAATGCCGAATCGAACACCTCATAGAAATTTTGCAACTGGTCGCGCATAATTTTTCCGCTTTCAATCATGTTGAGTAGGTCCACTACCTGGCCGGCTTTGATTTTCCGACCCGCTATGCGGTTGAAGTCTTCCAGTGCCGAGAGATATACTCCGCAGAGAGACAGTATTTTGCGTATATATTGGTCTTTGAGCGTCACCGAGTTCTGCAACCGTACTTTCATGCGTGCCAGACGTCGACGATTGCGTTCGAAAAACAACATCAGCACACCGCTGACAATCAATAAGATGCTGAGGGCTATCACGACTATTGTCATGTTGCGTGCACTCGTGCGTTCCATGTCTTGGTTGGTGGCAAACACCAGCGGTAACGCTTCCGCAATTTCGATGGAACGCAGGCGACTGCCCGATTGGACAGCTATGGCCAATGACAGTGTCAGGTATTCGTAGCTGCGCTCGATGTCTTTGCGGTCGTATAGCAATTTGCCCAGGCGGTGTAGAGATGTCGTTTCCCTGTTGCCGGTGGCGATGTCGCTCATGGCGGATAACGCCAGATAGTATATGCCCTGGTCGATATGGTACGAATCCTTAAGATATGTTTGTCCTATGATGGCTGCTGTGCGTGCGTAAAGGTGAGACTCAAAGGGTATGGTATGCAATAGTATCTCCATATCCTTGAGCGCCTTTGTCGAGGAGCTGCGCGAAAATTCGCGGTTTAGTAACTGGAATTGATACTCGGGGTCGCTTTTGTCCATATATTTTAGAAGCGAATCGACGCTCTGTTCCGACTTATCTGCGTACAGTTGCTTGTTTTCCGGTCTCCTGTAAAAATCGGCGGCATATTTATATATAAGGTCGCCGGCGTTGAAATACAGCTCCTTGTTGGCCGGATATACGTTTTGGACTGATAGCCTCTCGTATAGGTCTATGGCGTCCTTGACAAGGCCGTAAATAGGCATTACCGTGTATTCCAGGATGTTGAATCGTTGGACGTATGCCGAGTCTCCCATCTCACGTGCCAATTTTCGACCGCCATCGATGCATCGCAATGCCGAATCGACGTTGACATGGCGGTATTCGCATACCAATTTTTCGTATGTCTCCACTTGCCGTTTGGGCGATGCCGTTGCCAAGGACTTTTCCATTTGCCTGAGTGCTTGGTCGTTGCGTGTGGCGTACTGCTCCCAGTCCTCCACATATTTGTCCAGCCTGCTCAGAATGTTCGGGATGTCCGGCTTTGCGCATAATGCAATGACACAGTGAATCATTGCGACTAATAGGATACCTGTACGCTTTATTATCGGATGCCTTGACGTTTTCATTTTCATATTTGCGGTGCCCCTGCGGGGTATTTTTGAAAGTGTTTATGTGCGCCCGAGCCGTCAGACTGCGGCTATCGATGCTTTTGACGCTGCAAATATACGAAAAAACTATCATTTTGGCCCTATATATCACTTATATTCGCTCTAAATTTTGATGACGCTATTTGTTTGATTATCAATACTGATATTTTTGATTAGTCTAAAATTGTACTTCGAATTACTTATATTTTCTTGTGGAGGCTTGACAGAGGGCGTAATTTTGCATCGTAATTCTTGCGAAAGAGTTCGCAACACAACAATGGCTAAAAGGCCAGCCTTAATAGGCACTAAAGTCTCATAGAGATTTATCTACTTATCATACGTTGCTTTCCAATGCATAGCAAAGGTGGCAATTTCGATTTAAGGAAAAAGATTAGTTTTTAGGTTTTTAGGGTTAATATTATATTTAAGGTTAAGTAAGGATTATTGAAGACGGCAAACACAGCCGTCAGAGATGCAAAAGTCGTCGACCGAGATGGTTGATGATTTTTTGTTTTTATAGGTTTTTTGTAATGGGAATAATGGGGGTTATGGATAAGTGGGCAGGCGGCTTTTAATATACTAAAACAAAGCGACATCGACCTTTGTGATAGGCCGATGCCGCTTTGTAAGTCTTAGATGTCTGCAGCCTATGTCGGGCTTATCCTCCGGTATAGAAGCATTGGACTTTACCGACGGGCAGTTTGCCTTCGAGTTTAATAGGTATGCGTCTGGCATCGGTCGTAATCCAGGCGTCCATATTTTCGCTGGTTCTTGTTCGGCCATCGCTGGTGAATATGAAGGTGATGTGATGACATTGGTACTTCTTTTTGTCGTACTTGATGGTCTCAACGCCGGCATACTTGATTGTGAGCAATTCTTTGCGCTTGCCGCTGAAAATGTTGATGGTAAGGACGTGCCCTTTCTTCCATGCGTCATAGGGAAGTTGGCGCATATAATAAAAGGATGTGAGCATGTCCACGGTTGTGCCCATGGCTCCTAATTCGCGTTTTTCATCCACTACCATATTGCCTTTTTTGTCGCGCTTTTGTCGTGTACATTTGCCTTTGACCTGTGCGCCTACATAGCTAAAGTTGACAGTGTCGTGCTTGTGGTCGGAGCCTTCGTGCGCTATTCGTTCGTAGTGTATCGGGCGAAACTTGGCATAATCGATGATGCCGTTGAGGGTGTCGCGCACTTTGTAAAAATGATCTGCCCAGCTTTCGGATGCGGCCGTGAGCTTGGTAATGTATTGTGATCCGTTGTTGCGTATACTCAGGGTTGCGTGGCCGGCTTGTTTATTGACCATTCCCCATTTGAACATCACTTTGTAATTGATGCTCTCGTTTTTGAATTCAACATTAGCCCCTATGGCCGGTGCTATGGCCAGCGCCAGGCCTGCGATGGCGGCGGTGATTCGTTTCATCTGTTCAGTTTTTTTGTTTATTCCTTTTGGAAATAGGGTGGGAGAGTGTTGTTCCGTCCCTATTTTGTACTTAGACTTTTTGAGCGTCCCAAGGTTTAGTGTGCAGTTGCCACGGCAATTTTTACGCAAATCTTGCGGTGCGTTTTGCCGGGAATGCCGATGTTGGGGGCATGCGCATCTTCGGGGAAGAATACTGCACATTGGCCGGGTTGCACGTCAAGAAAGGTCTGTGCCTTGTCTTCGTAGAAGGCGATATCTCGCTCGGCATTGTATCCGGGGGTGACAATGCGAGTAAGCGCATCCGTAGGCGCCCAACCTATGGTTTCGGTGTTGTCCAGTGGGACGTGTATATCGATATAGCGGCGATGCGCTTCCAGCGGTGCGTCTTCGCGTGTGTGTAGGACGGGAGACTCGACATTGGCGTAATCGTGCGCGTCTATGTCATGACGTCCTTGTACGATGCCGTTTGTGATAGCGCCAAGCCAGACCGCTACTTCAGGACGCATCCATGTGTGCTGTGTGGTAATCAGTTGGTTAAGAGAGCAGAGTATCATTTTTGCATGTTGTCTGTGGGTGTTGTGTCCCGGTACGAATCAATCCTCATTGTCGTCATTCCACACCAGGGGCAGGACATCGCGGCTGCTCTGCTCGATACGTTTGTTGCGCCAGCACTTGCGGCATACGGCCACGTATCGGTCGTTTCCGCCGATTTCGACTTGGGCACCCTCGCTGACAAAATTGCCTTGAGCGTCTATGCGTGCGTTGATGATGGTTTTGCGTCCGCAATTGCATGTCGACTTAACTTCGTCGATGGTATCGGCAATTTCGAAAAGGCGGCGCGAGCCCTCGAATAGGTGGCTCTGGAAATCCGTGCGTAGTCCGTAGCAGATTACGTTGCATCCGAAGTCGTCCACAATGCGCGACAGCTGATCCACTTGTTGTTCGCTCAGGAATTGGGCCTCGTCGACCAAAAACCAGTCCACCAGTTTGCCCTCTTTCTTGAAGTAATTCTTGGCAAATCGGTATAAGTCTGTATCCGGGTATATCCATTCGCAAGCGCGCTCGATGCCTATGCGTGAGTGTATTATTCGATCGCCCTCGCGAGTGTCTATGGCTGGTTTCATACACAGATAGCTCATATGGCGTTCCTCGAAGTTGTACGCTGTGGTCAGGAGCAGCGCGGTTTTGGCCGAGCCCATAGTGCCGTAGCGAAAGTATAGTTTGCCTTTGCGGTACATTGCTGTATTCGGTTTCGGATAGGTGGTAAAAATATCGTTTCAAAGGCCAAAGTTAGTAATAAAAATCCGTAATTACATCTTCGATTTTTAACTTCGGCGCAAAGCGCGTGAATTACAGAATATTCCGCTCGAATTTTTTTGAAGCCGTGGAAACTGTACCGGTTTTTGGTACATCCAATGTCTAATTTTGAAGAGGTAAAATATTGTTGAATGCATAAAATCAAATATTTATATAGATATGAAAGGCGCAATCATCGGCGACATTATCGGGTCGCGTTACGAGTTTGACAATACCTCGGACTATGATTTTGAGCTCTTTGGCCCGGGGTGCGATTACACTGACAATACCATTTGCACCGTGGCTGTGGCTGATGCCGTTTTGCGCGACTTGGGCTACGCCGAAGCCTTGCGCGCGTGGTGTCGCCGCTACCCCCACCCGAGGGGCGAATACGACAGTTATTTTTTTGATTGGGTGAATCGTCCCGACCCGTACCCATACAATAGTTTCGGCAACGACTCGGCCATGCGTGTCAGCCCTATAGCATGGTTCTATGACAATGAGGACGAAGTACGTCTGCAGGCCGAGGCTTCGGCTGCCGTGACGCACAACCACCCCGAGGGCATTAAAGGCGCTGTTGCGATTGCCGTGGCGATCCTGCGTATACGGCAGGCGCCGGTCAAAGATCCGTATATCTTTGAGGACGTTGCTGATGAATTCTATTACGATGAGTACACTTGTTCCGAAGCCTTTGACACGTTGCCGGAGCGTGGCTACTTTGACGCGACGTGCCAAGGATGCGTACCCTTGTCTTTGTATATCGCTGCCACAGCCACGAGCTTTGAAGACGCCATTCGACAAGCGGTGTCTTACGGCGGCGACTCGGGCACGGTAGGCGCCATCGTCGGTTCGCTGGCCGAAGCCCGATTTTCCATTCCGCCGGATATATACGTAGCCGCGATGTCGTTCCTGCCTGCCGAGATGCTCCGCGTCATCGAAGCTCTTGATGCTCGCCTCGGCAGATGAAAAAGTTCCAATGGAATCAAATGCAATATTTAGCTTTAATTAACATTTGCGCATCCAAATTTTGCTCATTATGCCACATAACTTTGCGACATCGTCAGCAGACGAGACTAAAACAAACGGTAATTAATAACTAAAACACATTATCATGAACAAATTAATGATGATTGCGGCTTGTGCTGGTATGCTTGCTTTGGCATCATGTAAGACAACATGTTATCAGGTGTACAATGTCGCAGTCCCCGAGGCTGCGAGTTCCGAGACAGGTATCAAGTACGCATACGATGACATCACGGTATCGTACAACTTCTGGAGTCACGGCGGTGAGCCTGGCTTCACGCTCACCAACAATTCGGACAAGATTGTCAACGTCGACTTGACGAAATCTTTCTTTGTGCTCAACGGCACATCATATGACTACTATGTAGATCGTGAAAACACTAGCTTGGTTACCGGCGGTGTGGCGGCAGCATATTGGGGGTTGCTGAAATCTGCATCGACAGGTGTTTCGCAAACAATACGCAGCAAAAAGGTTGTTTCGATACCGCCCAAGACCTCTCGCTTTATTAGCGAATACACCATCACGCGCAAGGCTTATGACGCATGCGAATTAAGGGCTATGGAATTTGGAGAGCTCGAATTTACAAGCGAAGACAGCCCTGTGAAATTTGGCAATATAATCACGTATGCCAAGGATGGTGGCGCAGAACATACGATAACTCATTCGTTCTACGTAAAGAGCATCCTCAATATCGATGCAAAAGACGAGCAGAAAAAACGAAATGTATACGACTGTCGAGGGAAGAAAAGCAAAGTCACGTTCTTGAAAGACGAAGCACCCTCGGCATTCTACCTGCAATACGAAAGAATTATGAACTCAAAGTGACATTATCAGTCTGTTTTGCATCCATAATGAATGAGACGGGCGTGTCTGTGTAGGCGCGTCCGTCTCATTTGCTATATGTGTGGTGTTCATGCTGATAAATACTCATTTGGCAAGAGACATAGAGTGGCAATAGCGTAATCCAAAAAGCATTTTTTTGTTTTACGGGGTTTAGTAATCTCGAAAATGTGTGTTATATTTGTGTATGACACATAGGCCCGACATAGAAAAGCTGTTCAAAAAGTATTATGCGCAGATGCATCGGCAGGCCGCGATGCTTCTGCATGACGATGATCTTGCGCGCGACATTGTCCATGATGTTTTTTGCACCTTACTTGACGGGAATATAGCTGTATCGGTCTTGACTCCGAGCTATTTGCTCCGAGCCGTTCGCAATCGTTGTCTCAACCATATACGCGATTTGGATATTCATGAACGCGTACTGGGCTTGTATTTCGCCGAGATGGACGATTACGATGGTGAAGATTGGCCGGACGAGGACACTGTGTCGGAGATATATTCGATTATTCGCGACAACATGCCTGAGCAGTGCCAACGCGTAGTCGAACTGCGCTTTGTCGATGGACTGAAATTCGAGGCGGTGGCTCGCGAGATGGGCATCAGCCAGACAGCCGTGTTCAAGCACATGCGTCATGCACTCAGTATTATACGAAACAAATTGAGTGAAAATGGATAAGTATGATGTAGTGCTCGATATCATAGAGCACCCCGAAAATTACACGTCAGCACGATTGTCCGAAATACTTTCGGATCCGGAGACGCGCGAGATATATAATGTTTTGGTCAAAACGCAGTCTGCAGCGAAATCTCGGGATACAATCTCGAGTGCCGAAGTGGACGAGGAATGGAAGCGTTTCGAGCAGGCACATCCTGCACCTCGCTTCCGGTTTCTATGGCTGTCCGGCCGTGCTGCGTCTATAGCATTGCTGATAGTGTCGTCCGTGGTTGCTTTTGCTGTGGGTATCACCATTAAGGAGAGTCTCGATCGTGGCAAAACAGACGAGGCTATCGTCGTTGCTGCCCGGGGAGATGCAGCCCAAAGCCAGGCTGTCGTACGAGATACCGTTGCGCCGTCATCCGAGGGTGTGCCCGCTAAGTCGACCTCTCCGGTGTTGTTCGAAAATGCTTCGTTTGGCGAGATTGTCGAGACGATTGCAAAGACCTACGGCGTCAAGGCTCGGTTTGAGGCAGAGGCAAAGAAACAATTGCACTTATTTTACAAATTCGACCCGAATAATACCTTGCAAAACATTGTCGACCAGCTTAACAGCTTCGAACAAATCGACATTACACTCGAGGGGAGCGAGTTGGTGGTGCGATGATGCGCGGTTCGGTAATGGCATTCGTGCTTTCGGCATTGTCCGTAGTCGTGATGCAAGCACACAAGTACGAGCATAATTTTCGCAATACGCCGATATCGCAAGCCCTCGTAAAAGTCGCAGAAAACCCCGATGTAAATATATCCTTTATATATAAAGACCTGGACAATTACACGACTTCGGCGCGTATTAGCACCGATAATATTTACGAGGCCGTAAGGATGATAGTTGGCCTCAATCCGATATCGGTGGTACGCAAGGACGGCTGCATATACGTGGAAGCGCTCCAGCACGGTCGTTATTTCTATACGGGCTCTGTCATCGGAAGTGATGGCGAGCCGGTGGCGGCGGCTACGGTGATGCTGCTCGCTCCCACCGATTCGATCGTGATCACTTACGGCATTACGGATGGCGAGGGTCACTTCCGTATACCCTGCGACCACAACGGGATTATAGGCAAGATCAGCTGCATGGGATACAAGACAAAATACCGGCTGTTTGCCAAGCATAATGTCGGGGTAATCACCATAGACGAGCTACCGATCAACCTTGCCACGGTAACGGTGGAGGGCTCTACAGCCAATTTGTATTCCGACAAGTCTGTCTATTTGCCAACCAAAACGCAGAAGAAGTCCGCACAGACGGCACAGGACCTCATTCAACGAATGGCGATTCCGCAACTGGCTGTTGACGAGGACATCAAGACCAATACCGGACAGCAGGTGGATATATATATAGACTACGTTCCGGCCACAGGTAATGAGCTTACCGGCATACTTGTCAGCGACGTAAAGCGTGTTGAGTACTACGACTATCCGAGCGATCCGCGTTTCCAAGGCAAGTCGCACGTGGTCAATTTTGTGATGCAGAGATATGAGTACGGCGGCTATGCGAAAGGTATATACTACGACAACTTCGTGATGTCCAGGCAGCTTAACGGGTACTCAAAGTTGCAATACAAACGGATGACCTTTGACGTGGCGGGAGGATTATTCTTTATGCGCGACAAAAAGTATTACGAGGATACTTACGAGACATATCGCTTGCCACAGCCTGACGGAACAATCAAGGAGATACAACGTAATTCGATTGTAGACAATACTAAAAAGACATGTCATGACTATTGGGCATCGTTCAAGGCTCTGTATAAGACAGACAAGGTAACAATGAGCAATATGTTCTCGGTGGAATTTAATCGGACTCCCAAGTATACAACCGACGGGCATGTGTCATATAGCTCGGAAGAATATGAAGGGTCGGAGTATAGCTCACTTAGCTCTAATAGGATTAATTCATTCGCTTACAACGGCTATTGGTATTTTGCCTTGCCTGGGAACAATACAATCACGTTTAATCCAAGGTACGCTTATACCAATACTCAACAAAACTCGCGCTATGAAGAGAACGGCGCGGAGGCAATCGTAAATGGCGCGAAAGACAACTCCCACCAAGCTGTCGGCGACATTGCTTTTGTGCATTCGTTTGGTAAGGTCGGCACGCTCAAAGTTATGTGCCAGGGACGTTTTTTGCTGAACAAAACCCGATACTTTGGGTCGTCGTCCGTCTCGGACAAGGCGCAGACGCTAAGATTCGGTCCGGGCGTAAATTACAGCTATACCGGCGAGAAGCTACATAGTACATTGAGCATCGGACTTAATTGGGACCGCTCGGAGTATGGTACAACGGTTGAAAACACCACGGCGCCATGGGCGGACTTGGCGGTACAATGCTCCATTAACAAGAAGAACTCGTTTTCGGTAAGGGTTGGTTATCGGAAATCGATACCGTCTTCCGGCTATAGGAGCGCTGCCGTCATACAGTCCAACCCGCTTATGAGCTATACCGGCAATCCATCGCTGGTCCCATATAAATCGTTCGATGCAGACGGCAACTACACGTTTATCATAAATAAGGCGTTCAAGATGGCGGCTTATGGTAATGTTTGGGTCGTTGACAATCGCTATGTATATGACTACCAGGCAAATGATACGGGCGTACTCCGAACAATCAAGCAGCCGTTGGGCGGCTTTGCCCAATGGCAATACGGTGTGCAAGGCACGGGGAAGTTCTTCAAAGACAATTTGCAGGTATCATTATCCGGCTATATGCTCCAAGGACATAATGGCGCCCCGTACAATTGGAACAAAGGCAGGATGGTCGTGTCCGCATCGGCATTTTATTACTTGAAGGATTTTTACTTTGGCGCGACTTATCGAAGCCCTATGGTTTATCCTGACGGCTGTATGATTGGTATGTGGATGGACACAAGGTCTAACTACACCTTGCAAGTCGGGTGGAGCAACGACCGATGGAATTTTCGGTTCTATACGCGCAATCCATTCTATGGTAATACTTACGCCACCAAGAGCACCACGCAAAGCCGCTATTACGACTCAATCGGGCGCATATATACCGGCAGCTATATCAGATTCTTCCAAATCTCGGCCACGTACACATTCGGCTATGGCAAGAAAGTTAAGGCCGGTAATGAGGCGTATAAGGCAGACGGTGCATCCTCAGGCATTTTGAATAAGTAAGAGAATACAATAGAACAGCACATACATTACTTGATGGCGTCTCTCGCGATATTGTGGAGGCGCCATCGCTTTGCCGGAGCGCGTTTTATGTTTTCTTTACGGGGAGCAATATGTAGGTCATATATTTTTCGTACCTTTGCGGCGTCAAATGGGGCATGGCGGCTGTATACCGCGCAAGTTCCCCGGGACATCATATAGGAAAATCCAATCAAAGAGACAAACATGGAACAAGAAGTTCGCGTACGTTTCGCGCCATCACCCACCGGACCGCTGCATATTGGCGGCGTTCGCACGGCTCTTTATAACTATCTTTTTGCTCGCAAATTGGGGGGCAAGATGATATTACGCATCGAGGATACCGATTCGCAGCGTTTTGTCCCCGGAGCCGAGGACTATATCAACGAAGCTTTGGCTTGGTTGGGTATAGGTATTGACGAGGGCGTACGCGAAGGAGGCCCCTACGGACCGTACAAGCAAAGCGAACGCCGCGACATTTACCGCCGCTATATGAAGCAACTGGTGGATGCCGGCAAGGCTTATATCGCCTTTGATACTCCGCAGGAATTGGAGGCCAAACGTGCCGAAATCAAGAATTTCCAATATGATGCGCACACGCGTATGCTGATGCGTAATTCGTTGACACTGTCGGCCGATGAGGTTAAGCGCCTTCTCGATGCAGGCGAAAAGTATGTGGTGCGCTTCCTTATCGAGCCGGGGCAGGAAGTGCATGTGGACGACCTGTTGCGCGGCGATGTGGTCATCAAAAGCGATATCCTTGACGACAAAGTGCTTTACAAGAGCGCCGACGACCTGCCTACATACCATCTGGCCAATATCGTGGACGACCACCTGATGAAGGTTACGCATGTCATTCGCGGTGAGGAATGGCTGCCGTCGGCTCCGCTGCATGTGCTATTGTACCGCGCCTTCGGCTGGGAGGATACTATGCCGTGTTTTGTCCACTTGCCGTTGCTGCTCAAACCGGATGGCAAGGGCAAGCTCTCCAAACGCGACGGCGATCGTCTCGGTTTCCCCGTTTTCCCTCTGCAATGGATTGATCCGGTGTCGGGCGATGTATCCTCGGGATACCGCGAAAGCGGCTATCTGCCCGAAGCTGTAGTCAATTTCTTGGCACTGCTGGGCTGGAACCCGGGCGATGACACCGAGATCATGGATATGGATACGCTCATCGCTAAGTTTTCGTTTGAACATTGCTCGCGCTCGGGTGCTAAATTCGCTTTCGAGAAAGCCAAGTGGTTCAACCACCAGTATATACAGATGATGCCGGATGAGAAGTTGGCCGAACTTTTTGTGCCGGTGCTTCGCCGCAACGGCGTGGATGCGGACGCCTTCGGACTTGAGTACATTACTCGCGTTGTGAAATTGGTCAAGTCGCGCATAAATTTCGTTGCCGAGTTGTGGGATCAAGCCAAGTTCTTCTTCGCAGATCCTGAGGATTACGACCCCAAGGCGGTCAAGAAGCGCTGGACGACCGGAATGCCGGACACTATGCGTGCCCTCGTGTCTTTGCTCGAAACTCAACCGATATTTGACGGCGTAGCGCTCGAACCTGTTGTGATGCAATGGATTAAAGACAATGAATTGCATATGGGCAATGTCATGAATGCCTTCCGCCTCGCTGTGGTTGGACAATGCACAGGGCCGCACATGTTTGAAATTACGGATGTCCTCGGCCGCGAAACCACGCTACGTCGTTTGCGCCGCGCCATAGACAATATTCAAGTGCCTGTTGCCGAGTGACATGAGCTTGCTGTATAATGTTGCCATACATGTCTATGCCGCCGGGGTACGCTTGGCGGCAATTAAGCATCGTAAGGCGGCATTGATGGTGCAGGGGCATCGCGAGACACTCGCGCGCATAGCTGAGGTTCGACGCAATGTCGCACCCGAAGGCTTTGACGTGTGGATACATGCTGCTTCGCTGGGCGAATTCGAGCAAGCCCGTCCGCTGATTTCGATGATACGCCGGCAGCAGCCACATAAAAGTATTTTGCTGTCATTTTTCTCGCCTTCGGGGTATACTGTGCGACACGCCTATCCGGATGTGGACTTGGTGGTATATCTGCCTTTTGATACGCCGCGCAACGCTCGCCGCTTTGTCGAGGCGGTCAACCCAAAGGTTGCAATTTTTGTCAAGTACGAGTTTTGGCGGAATATGCTTGGTCAGCTCTCGCGGCACGACATTCCAACGTATCTTATTTCGGCTATATTCCGACCCTCACAAATATTTTTCAAGCCGTGGGGTGGTATGATGCGTCGCGCTTTGCGCTCGTTTACCCATATATATGTACAGGACGAGGCTTCTAAACAACTTCTCGGTACGATTGGGTACGATGCCGTGGACGTCGTGGGCGACACGCGCTTGGACCAGGTGATAGATACTCGGGCGCATGCCAAGGTTTTCCCGTCACTGGATATGTGGACGTCCGGCTCGGGTATGACTATTGTCGCAGGCAGCTCGTGGCCGCAGGATGAGGTATATTACATTCCGTGGCTCAAAGAGCATCCCGAAGTAAGGGCAATCATAGCGCCGCACGAATTTGATGATAAGCGCCTCTGCGCACTTGTTTCCGAACTTGGAGGGCCCGAAGTTGCCGCGCTTTGGTCGCAAATCAAGGACCTTGCCTCTGTCCCCGCGCAGGTACGATACATTGTAGTGGACTGCTTTGGCATCCTATCATCATTGTATAAATATGGGCAAATTGCCATAGTGGGCGGCGGCTTCGGCGCAGGAATACACAATATTCCCGAAGCAGCAGTATATGGTATGCCGGTTATCTTCGGACCACACCATAACAAGTTCCGCGAAGCTACAGACCTTTTGCGGCTCGGCGGCGCTTTCACCTATAACGATGCGGCCGGATTTGCCGCCGCTATCGACCCGTTATATTCCGACTCCTCGGTACTCCGCACAGCATCAGCAGCCGCTGCCGACTACATCGAGTCTCATACCGGCGCCACCCCACGTATCTTCGCAGATATATTCTGATGTCAGTTTTGTGTGTCAGAGCAATATTGTCCTAAATAAATTTAGGCGACAGCGTAACGTGCAATGCCATAGAGCATCGCAAAAATCACATTAGAATGACCCCCCTAAGCCAACAATACA
>ERZ780207.1312-NODE-1312-length-21787-cov-3.839315_pt1 | contig 21787 bp, 20 predicted proteins | sample MGYA00510977_ERZ780207 | MGnify/ENA primary metagenome ERZ780207 (study PRJEB29588, sample SAMEA2151383) | human gut metagenome | biome: human gut; feature: human-associated habitat; material: faeces | place: Denmark | collected 2008/2010 ... | reverse complement strand
CAGAGGCATGAACGGCGGAAGAATATTCGTAATCCGTTTCTTTATTTTTATTTGCGTCTTCGGCGATCAGGGAAACGCTGATGGAAGAAGCGGACAGGCGGAATGTTTTTGAAAAGCCTGTTGTGGAAAGCATGGTAATTTCGGTTTTATTGTACGAAGCCGAAGCGCCGTCCGAATTTGATATGCCGCGGAATTCCAATCCGGCGGCTTCGGCTTTCATGGCGGTTTCCAGCAATTTTTCGGTGGACGGAACGTTTGGATCGAACAAATCCAAATCGGGGAATTCCGTTGCCAGCATATCGGGGTCTGCCAGTCCGGCAAAAGCGTCTTCGGGGATGGATTTTGCCATTTTGACGGCGCGTTCCGCCAGTTCCGAGAGGAATTTTTTATCAAGGACGGAAGACGACACGACGGCTTGTCTTTTGCCGCAAAAAACGCGCAAATCGACGCCCGATGTTCCGGCGTATTCCAGAGATTCGGTTTTTTGCAGCCTGCATTCGGCGCACACGTTCAAATTATCCGCGGCGAAGGATTCGGCGGCATCTGCCCCGCAAGCTTTTGCGTGTTCGATCAGAAAGGCGGCGGCATCGGCCAAAGTCAAATTTTCGGGCATCTTTTTTATTTCCTTATGGAAGAAACGGCGATAAAAGGCGTTTTATTGAGGTTTCCGATTTCGCTGATTATCAGATTTCCGTTAAAACGCGCGGCATAGGGGTCGTATCCCGCCAAAATCATGCGATTGTTTTGCACGGCGGCCAAAGCATAGGTTTCCGCATTGATTTTAGTGACAAGTTTGTCTTCGATTTTAGCGGTTCCGATTCCGCAATAAAAGGCGGTTACGATCAGGGTGACGATAAAGCCTGCGGTGACGAACATATGGGCAAGGGGACTTTTTCCCGCTTTGAAATGCGGGATGAAGACCAAAGTATAAAGGATGATGACGTAAAGGGATTCGAACAAGAAATCTCCGCCGCGAGCCAGATGCATCATCAAAATGGCGAGATAGACGGCGACTCCGAGCGTGGCAAGGATGGAAAAGAAATAGCTGAGCCTTCTGCTGCGCCCGAGCGGCGTATTGGCTTGGGCGATTCCCAAAGACAGCTGCAACACGAAAGCGGACAATGCCGCAATGGTCAAAGCCGCAGAATTAAAGAACAGCAAAGACATTCTGGGTTCCATCAGAAACAGCGGAACGCGGTATTCCATGAATTTTCCCGCCTGATACGTAAAGGACAGCAGGAAAGTAAAGCACAGGATATAAATTAATGCGGACAAGACGATGGCAGGAGTGCCGAACGATGTTTCGTTTTCGTTTTTTTCGTCATCGTCGAAGGTAATTTTATCTTTGTCTGCGGAGCTGTTTTTGCCTGAAAAGAAAGCCATGATTTCATCCTTTGGTTTTTTTTAAAGCGTGATTTTCATTATAAGCTTTAAAATCTTTCGGGTCTGTTAATTTTGGAAAGGGAAGGGAATTTTACAAATTTGTAATATAAATCAGCCAGATAGCTTTTGACTCGGTAGATGTGAAATGTGATAATTTAATAAAGTGCCTTGAATAATAGGGAAAAGCGTATGGAAACGGTCGGCGACAGTCAAACGGTTTCTCTGTCGGCAGAGGAACTCCACAGGCTTTTTGAATTGGGGATATCCTTGTCTTCGGAACAGGACTTGGATGTTTTGTTGGACAATGTGCTGACTGCGGCGAAAGAACTGTGCAATGCCGAAGGCGGTACCCTTTATTTGATGGACAGGACTCAAAATCAGCTGACGTTTTCGATTATTCAAAATGATAAATTGAATATCAAGATGGGCGGGACATCCGAAAAAAAGGATATTCCTTTTCCGCCGCTTTATTTGTACGATCCCGAAACGCAAGAACCCAATTTTTCCAACATTGCGACGTATGCGGCGTTGACGGGCGAAGTCGTTAACGTCCCCGACGCGTATGATACCGATCGCTTTGATTTTTCCGGAACGCAAAAATTCGACAGCAAAACGGGATTTCATTCGAAATCGTTTTTGACGGTGCCGCTTAAGACGCGATCGGGACAGGTCGTTGCGGTGCTTCAGCTGATTAATGCTCGGACGAATATGGGCGAGACGATAGATTTTTCCAAGCCTGTTCAACAGGTTGTCGAAGCTTTGGGATCTCATGCCGCGGTGGCGATAGACAACCAAATGCTTATAGAATCGCAAAAGAACGTTTTGGAAGCGTTTTTAGAGGTTATTGCCCGGGCGATTGACGACAAATCGCCGTATACGGGTATGCATTGCCAACGCGTTCCCGTGATTGCCCGAATGCTTGCGATGGCGGCGGTTATGGCGACCGACGGTCCGTTCAAAGATTTTGAAATGAGCGAAGACGAATGGTACGCGTTCCATTTGGCATCTTGGTTGCACGATTGCGGAAAAGTAACGACGCCCGAATATGTTTTGGACAAGGCGACGAAACTGGAAACCATATCGAACCGCATCCACGAAATTCGGTCGCGTTTTGAAATATTGCGCCGCGACGCGCATATCGAATACTTAAAGAAACGACTGGCGCGCACGGCGCCTCAGGAAGAGCTGTTGAAAGAGTTTTCGGCAAAGGTTGCAAAGCTGGAAGACGATTTTGCTTTTCTGGCGGCATCGAACGTCGGGGACAAGCCTTTGTCGGACGAGGATATCGCTCGCGTTAAAAAGATAGCTCAACGGACGTACTACCGCCATTTTGACAAGACTTTGGGGCTTTCATGGGATGAACAGAACCGCATAAAGGACAATCCGCCGCCCAAAACGAATCCCAAAGAACCGTTGTTGGAAGATCGCCCGGATCATATTTTCGGCGGCTATAATCGCGGTGAAGTTTATAATCTGTCGATTCGACGCGGCACGCTGACGCCCGAGGAAAGCAAAAAGATTAACAGCCACATCGACATGACGATAGAAATGTTACAGGCGATTCCGTTCCCCTCGAACATCAATCAGGTGGCGGAATATGCAGGCGGACATCACGAACATATGGACGGCACGGGATTCCCGAAGGGGCTGAAGCGCGAAGAAATGTCGATTCCCGCCCGAATTATGGGGATAGCCGACGTATTTGAAGCGTTGACGTCCAGCGACCGCCCGTATAAGAAAATCAAGACGTTGTCCGAAACGATCGGAATTATGTCCAAGATGGCGACAAGCGGGCATTTGGATCCTGATTTGTTCAATTTATTTTTAACGTCCGGCGTTTATAAAGAATATGCCGAACAGTACATGAAACCCGAACAGATAGACGAAGTTGACATTTCGGAATATCTGCCGTCCGATGTCAAAGGGTAAAGTTTTATGCAAATCCGCTTATATGTTACTCAGCCGCTTTCCGAGGGGGCAGAGGTTTTTCTTTCCGAATCTCAGGCTCATTATTTGCGCTCTGTTTTGCGTGAAAAAACGGGCAGCGAAGTTTTCCTGTTTAACGGCAGGGACGGCGAATTTTCCGGTAAAATAACGGTTTTGGACAAGAAAAAAGCCGTTGCGGGAAACCTGACGCGAACAAAGCTTCAGCCGCCCCGCGGCGATTTGCGCCTTTATTTCGCACCGCTGAAACGCGATTGCACGGACATGGTTGTTGAAAAAGCGACGGAACTCGGGGCAACCCTTATTTGTCCGGTCATTACGGAATATACGACGGCGTCAAGGGTGAATACGGATCGGTTGAAAAGCATCGCGATTGAGGCGTGCGAACAATGCCGCCGCTTGGACGTGCCCGAGATTTCGGATCCCGTTTCCTTAAAAGAATTGCTGAACGAACAGGGCGAGGAAAAACCGGTTCTGATTCATTTGGATGAAAGCGGGGCGGGCAAGCCGCCTTCCAAAGTGATTGATCCGTCACGTTCTGCTGCTTTTTTGGTCGGCCCCGAAGGCGGCTTTTCGGTTGCGGAACGCCGGTTGATTTCTGAAACAAAAAACACGGTTTCTTTGGATTTGGGGGAAAGGATTTTACGTGCGGAAACGGCGGCTTTGGCTGTTTTGGCGCTTTATTCCTGCTTTAAGTAAAGGCTCGGATTAATGAGATTTAAGTTCAGATTTTTATTGCTGTTTTTGATTTTTACCGTCGGTTTTTCGGGATTGTCTTTGGAACTGATTGTGTTGCGCCAGCTCAGCAATTTCGTGGGCAGCGGCACGATTCCGACTTCCATCGTCATCGGCGTCGTTTTGGCGTTCATGTCCGTCGGGTACTATCGGGGGTCTGTTTTGAAAACGGCGGACGTTTCGCTCAGACAAATGATTTCCAGAGATTTCTTTTTAATCGCCGTCATGGTGCTGTTAAGCGGCAGTTACCTGTTCGTAACGATTTATTTCGAACTTATGAAATCGGCGGGCATTACGTCTCACATTGCTCAGACGTTTATTTATTCTTTGCTGTTTTTGTCATTGTCTTCTTATTTGTTCGGCAAAATTACGTCGGTTGTCAGCCGCTATTTGCACCATTCGGATAAAAATTATACGGGGCGCGTGATGGCGGTCGATACCGTCGGTTCCGTGTTGGGGTCTTTGCTGACGACGTTGGTGCTGATGCCGTTTATCGGCGTCAATCATACTTTGATGTTGGTCGTTTTGTTGACATTGGCGGCGTCAACGGGGGTTTTTAAGCCGAATTTCATTCCTCGTGCGGGCTATTTTTCGGCGCTGGCGGTTGTCTTTGCTTTTACCGTTGCTGCCAATTCCGACAAAATGCTGTTTGATACGCTGGATGTCGTCGAAAACAATGCCGTTTCGACGATTTCTTTGATCAAAGGCGATGAAGGCAAATCTTTAATTCTCAGCGTGAACGGAAGCGCGTCTTCCAAAATATCCGAAGACAAAGACCTGATGTTTGCTTATGTGCGCTATATCGAGGACAATTTTATCGCCAATCTGCCAAAGTCGGAAAAGAAAAAGGTTTTGGTCTTGGGCGCGGGCGGCTTTACGATGGGCTTGAACGACACGTTTCATGATTATACGTATATCGACGTGGACAAGAGCCTGTTAGAGGTTTCCGAACGCGATTTTTTGAAAAAGAAACTGGAACCCAACAAAAAATTCATAGTTCAGGATGCCAACCAGTTTTTAAAAGAACCGCCCGAAAAATACGATTTGATTATTTTGGATACTTATTCTTCGCGTTATCAAATTCCCATCACTTTGATTACGGAAGAATATTTTACGCGCGTCAGGAACGCTTTGAACAAAGGCGGAATAGCCGTTATGAACATTATTGCCCATCCGGCGTTCAGAGACGATTTCAGCAAGAACATCGACAACACGTTGCGCAAGGTATTTCCGAAAAATCTGTCCCGTCACGTCATCGGATCGTTCAGTCCTTATCAGGAAAACCCGCAGAATATCGCGTACGTATTTTACAACGTTCCCGAAACGAACGAAATTTATACGGTTAACAGGAACCGGTCGTTTTACGATTAGGGCTGTTTTTCTTAGAATATTTTTTGAGGCGGGAAATCGCCCGTGTCGGACAAGGCTTCGTATGTTTCGACGTTACCGAATTTGTCAAAGGTGACATAGAGGTAATTTGCTGTATATTTATTGGGATCGAACAGCAATCCGATTAACGGGATATATGATGCCGGATTGTTATAAACGGCGATATAATTGTATTCATAGACGTTTTTTCCGTCGCGTTCGAAAGACGAGGCGGGCATTCCGAACATACTTTCGATGCTTTGTTTATTAAGGCCGTAATAGCTCATATTTTCGCGGACGGTATCGATATTTCTAATACTTTCCGATCCCACGGCGATGCAGGAGGAAAGCAAAATTGAACAAAGAAAGACGGAAATTTTTTTCATCGGCTGTATCCCGCATCAAGATTTTTGCGCCAATCGATCAGTTTTGAAACGGGTTCTTTTCCCGTATGGAATTCGACCAGCCTTAAGAAATTCGGCGGCAAAGAATCGATTCCGTTCAACAAAAAAGTATGAGATCTGACGCTTTGTGTCGAAGGACCGAAAGAGTTGTATTCTTTTTTGCCCAAAACGACGTGCGTTTTAATATGCCCCAGATAAGCGACATCGCCGTCTTTGACGGAAAACGACGCTTTATAACGCGGGGTCAGATCCGCGACGGAATGAGTCAAGCCCATAGATCCTTCAATGACAAAGCTGATCATTTCGTAATCGCCTTGAGGAATCATCAGGACTTCGCGTCCGGTCGTTTCGACGAAGAAGAGGTCTCCGTTCTTTTTGTTTCTGAAAGTCAACTTATTGACCATTGGTTCTTTTGCGGGCAAATCGTTGGTTGCTTCAATGATGACGGCGGCTTTTTTGCCTTGGGCAAAGACGGCGGGATTAAAGGTTGTTTCAACGTATTTCAGCATTTCGGGGCTGGGCGCGGCGGGCACATAGCACGCCGACGTAAAAGCCGTCAAAAAGAAAAGCAATAAGCGTTTCATTTTAGATTTTTCCCAGTCCTTTTAAGATTTTTTCCGCCGAGAACGGCCAATCGCGAATCCAAACGCCGCAAGCATTATGGATAGCGATTGCCAAAGCGGGCGCGGCGCCGTTTGTCGCCAGTTCCGAAATGGATTTCCCGCCGTAAGGTCCGTCGGGATCGTCCGTAAAGACCATGGGCGCTTGGAAATCTTTGGGCAAATCATAGATGGTGGGCGGGTTGTAATCCAACAAATTGTCGTTTAAGGGCTTTCCGTTTTTATCCAGAATAATCCCTTCGTACAACGAATGCCCGATGGATTTCAGGACACCGCCGAAAACCTGCCCTTCGGCCAGTTCTGGGTTAATCGGCGTTCCGCAATCCTGCAAAGCGTAGAATTTGCGAACGTCGACGTGTCCCGTTCGTGTATTGACGCCGACTTCGGCGAAATAGGCGCCGTAGGGGATGGCGTGGCTTTCGGTTACAAAGGAACCGATGCCTTGCAGTTGTCCCGAACCGTGTCCCGTTGTCGTGTTGTAAGCGATTTGAGCGTACGAGATTTCGCCTTTTTTGCCTTTGACGGTTGCGGGATAGGCGAGTTCAAGGTCTTCGACGGGTTCGTCGAGGTATTCGGCGGCTTTTTCCAATATTTTTTTCTTCATGTCTTCGGCAGCCAGACGTGCGGCGTTTCCGCTGAAGAATGTTCCGCTTGACGCATATGCGCCGGTATCAAACGGCGTATGGTCGGTGTCGCCCGACATGACGGTAACCTGAGTATAAGGAACGCACAGGACTTCCGCCGCGCATTTTGCCATGACGGTATCCAGCCCCGTTCCGATGTCGGCAGCACCCGAATGCAATGAAAATCCGCCGTCCGCCAGCATCAGGATATGGGCGTTCGAATGATCCAGCCCCGGCAAACCCGATCCTTGCTGGATGATGGCGACGCCTTTGCCGATTTTAACGTCGGGATCGTCCGAGGTTTCTTCGGTTCCCCAGTGAATCATTTCCGCGCCTTGAGTCAGAGCTTTGTCCAGCCCGCAGCTTTTAACCAAAGCGGGGGTTCCTTCGCGCCCTTCGCCCAGACAACGCAGGATTTCCAGAAAAGCGCCTTCGTGAACCATGTTTTTGCGCAACAACTCTATTTGGTCGATGCCCAACTGTTCCGCCAGCTCGGCGACCGTGCACTGAAGGGCGAACGCGCCTTTGGGAGCGCCGTATCCTTGATAAGCGCCCGTCGGCATAATGTTGGAATAATAAATTTTAACGGTGAAATACATATTCGGGCACAAGAACAGCGGCAGGTTTTTCGAACATGCGTTCATCGGTACGGTCAGAGCATGAGCGCCGAACGGCCCCGTATTGGCTTCATTGTCCATTTGAATGGCGGGAAAAGTCCCGTCTTTTTTAGCGCCGATTTTAACGCGCACGCGCATCGGTTTGCGCGAAGAACATGTATTGAATTCCTGAGCGCGGGTATAACGGTAATAGACGGGGCGTCCCGTTCGGTACGTCGCAACGGCGGCGACGTCTTCCAAAATGACGTCCTGTTTGGAACCGAATCCGCCGCCGACGCGTTCTTTGATAACGTGGACTTTGGTTTCGGGAATGCCCAATATTTTGGCGACAATGCGGCGCAGATGGAACGGAACCTGCGTCGAAGCGTGAATGACCAGACGGTCGCCCTGCATTTTGGTATAAACGACGTGCGGTTCCGTCGGCGTGCATTGGATTTGCGTGGTTGAAAACGTACGGTCAATAATGACGTCGGCTTCTTTAAAGCCTTTTTCAACGTCGCCGATGCCGCCTTTGACGCTGGCAGCCAGATTGTGATGAGGATCGGCGTGTATGGGGAACGGATAGTGGATTTTTCCGTCGTCGGGCAGAGCGTTTTTATTGTATTCGTCCAAATCTTCCGGAGCACCGACGCCGTAAGTGACGAACGCCTTGTGAATGATCGGCGCATCGGAAGCGGCGGCTTCGTCCCACGTAAAGACGGGTTTTAAAACTTCGTATTCGACGCGGATTTTTGCCAAAGCCTCATCGGCGGCTTCTTCCGTTTCCGCGACGACGGCGGCAACGCGGTCTCCGACATAGCAAAGCTTTTTGTTAAACAGACGGCGATCGTGCGGCGACGGTTCGGGCGCCCCTTGTCCCGCGTTGGTGTAATAAACGTCGGGGCAGTTCTGGTAAGTGATAATGGTGACGACGCCCGGAACTTTTTCGGCTTCGGAAATGTTGATGGTCTTGATATAGGCATGGGCGTAAGGGCTTTGCAGCATTTTTAAAATGCAGGCATCGGGGTCAACCATGTCTTCGACAAACGCCTTGTGTCCCGCAACCAGCTGATGTCCGTCAATTTTGCGGCGCAATTTTCCGACTTCGCGCAAATCGGGACGATACTCTTTATAGCCTTCGGGCTTTAAAGAAGGATCCGCCATTCGTTTTTTTGCCAATTCGACGGCTTTGTAAAACGGTTGGTATCCCGCCGAACGGCTGAACAAGCCCGACAAAGCGTCGGTTACTTCGTCTTTTGTCGGATTCGCGGAACGTTCAAACAGGTTCGTCAGCATCAACGCGGCGGCGGGTGAATTGTACCCCGATTGTACCAGCCCGCAATCCACCATGGCGGATTGGACGGCAGACAAACCGTTGCCTTCGTTGACGGATTCGATGGTTCTGACGTCTTTTCCTTCCAACTGAGCCGCAATCAACAATCCGGCATTGACGGTTTTTCCGTTTAAAATGACGGTATCCGAACCGCAAAATCCCTGATGGTTATCGCTGTCTCTTACGGATCTGCACCCGATTCTTTGCAAGAATTCCTGAGCGTTTTCGCCCGGTTCTACGGAAAATGTTTTTTTCAAGCCGTTCAGCGTAAAATTCAATTTCATGACATATCTCCCTGAGCAACTTTCAGGATGCATTCTGCAGCCAACACGCCGATGATATAGGTTTTAAAGTCCGCCGACGTTCTGTAATCGTCAAAGGACACGACATCCTGAGAAATTATTTTTTCCAAGATATCGCGCTTGGGCAAAGCGTTTCCGTTTAAGACGCGTTCGATTTGGACGGGGTGTTCTATTTTTCCGCCGTCTTGAGCATAAGCCAAAGAAATTTTTCCGTTTTTAAAGGCGGCGGCGACGCTGACCAAAGCAACACCCTGAGCCGTTACCGAATGTTTTGCGCTTGCGGCGCGAACGTTTAAGGGAAGGCGGACGTTTAAAATCAGGTTGTCCGCCAAAGACAAAACGTATTCTTCGACGGGGACGACTTTTCCGTTGGCCAGCACCAAATCGGCACCGACGGCGATCAGATAGGGAATCATGGGAAAGCAAGCCTGTTTTGCGGCAATGGTTCCGCCGATGGTGCCTTGATTGCGCAGGTTTCTGTTTTTTAACAGGAAAATGTTTTCCTTAAAATCTTCGGGCGTAGTTTCGGCATCCAACAAATCCTGTAACGTCGTGCAAGCCCCGATAATCAGCATATCGTTTGATTTTTCGGATTTTGTCAGGTTCAACCCTTCCAGACTGATGACCTTTTGAGGCGCCAGCCCCGATCTGGAAGAATTGATCCACGCACCGCCCGCCATAAAAACGGCATCGGGGTTTTTGATTTTCAATTCGACGGCTTCGGCGACGGTGTCCGGTTTGAAAAATTCCGTTATCATAATGACCTCTGAAAAATGATTTGGGACATTATAGGGAATTTTTATCAAAAGAAAAAGTCTTTCCCCGAACTATAAATAAATCTCGTTTTTTGTCCGACCTTTGACGGTGTTTTTCAACAATTCTTCGACATGTTTTAAAACGGGTTCTGGCAGAGCGCGGGCTTTGGCGGGACACAGGCGGACACAGCGCATGCACATAAAGCATTTTGAAGCATCCGTCGTATTCGGCGCGTTCAAAGGAATGGCGGCGGCGGGGCAGTTTTCGGCACACAGCCCGCATTTAATGCAGGCGCTTGATACCAACGGCGCAACGCCTGCCGCCGGCGCGTCGCGATAAGGGCGATGTCCGGGGACTTCGGGCTCGGTAAAGTCTTTGCGCATGATTTTATCGGCGGCGTTTTTGGCAAACGCGTCGATTTGCGTTAACTGGTCGGCATCGGGACGTCCTTCGGCGACCGAAGGCACGACGGAATGACGCGCGACAAACGCCGCGGAAGCAATCGTCTTAAAGCCTTGAGCTTTCAAAATATCGTTTGTTTCCAATAAAGCGTCTTCGACGGCTCTGGCGCCAAAGACGGCAACGCTGAGCGCGCAAGTACCGTTCGCTCGGCACATTTTTAAGGCTTCGGCGGCTTTTGCGGGGATTCTGCCGACAAAAACCGGCATGGCGACCACGGCGGTGTCTTTTGCATCGAAATCAAAGGATTTCAGCGACCGAACGCTTAAATCGATGCTTTTAAATTCTAAATCCAACGATGCGGCGATTCGTTCGGCGATTTGCTTTGTCGAACCGGTCGGGCTGAAATGAAGCGCAAAAACCGTCATGAGCTTTAATCCAAAACGCGGTCAAGGAAATAAGGCAATTGGACGTACCACCAATTCCAATCGTGGTTCACGTCTTTTCCCCAAATATCGACAAAGGCGGGGATATGCTTTTCTTCCAAGATATGTTTTAAGGCAAGAGTTTCTTCAATCATGGGATCTTCCCAAGCCCCTTGTCCGACGCAAAAAACCAATCGTGCTTTGCGCATTTCGTCCAGCAGGCGTTCGTCCGTCAGATTGGGCAGAAAATCCAGAACCGAGTTAAAATAAACGACTTCGTCCATATACCCGCCCATAAAGTAGCGAGAGCTGTAAAGTCCGCTTAACGCAATGACGGAATCCAACAAATCGGGACGTCTGAAGAACATCAGCGCGCTGTGAAACGCGCCCATCGAGCACCCCGTCGCCATGATTCCGATTTCTTTTCCGCTGTTGGCGTCGCGGCTGATTTCCTTTAAGCGGGGGACGAATTCTTCCGTAACATAGTTGAAATAACGTTCGTGCAGACGAATGCGGTCGTACGGATTTCCGTCTTTGTCGTCCCAAGTGTATTCGTCAATGCCGTCAACGCAGAACAGCTGGATTCTGCCGTCGTCGATATAAGGGCGGCACACGTCAACCATGCCGTGGTATTCATAATGCCAAAACCTGCCCGAGCCGGGAGGAAAAACCAATACGGGTTTTCCCGTATGCCCGTAGACTTTGAATTCCATGTCGCGTTCCAAAGCGGGGCTGTATTCTTTGAAGTATTCTTCTTTCATATTTCGAATCCTTATAGTCGGGCGTTGACGGCGTTGATGATATTAATGATTTCTTCGCGGGAATCGGCATAAATCAAATAAACGTGGTCGCCCATTGCCCGAGCCGTAATGCCGGTAATTTCCATATCTTCCATGATATGATTTCCGAAACGTTCCATGACTTCTTCATGGCTGAGGGCATAGCGGAAACGGTGTTTGCGGCTGGCGTATCCCGAATAGCGGCGTTGTTTTGTGTTTTCGTCCGACCAACCTTTGATCAGGATGTCCGCCCACAGTTTATAAACGTCCAAATCGTGGGAAGCCTGATAGATTTCGGTAATCATGCCGCCGGGCGGGCGCATATTGACTTCCAACGCCATGATTTTCCCTTCGTCCGTGCGGAAAAATTCAAAATGGAAGAAAGTGTTTTTAATGCCGTACGCTTTAACGATTTTTGTACCGGCTTCCTTGACGTCCTTTGCCATTTCGGGTTCGGAACGGTACATGATGCAATCGTCGTTGACGACCGTATCCATCAGGGATTGGTGATAGATTTGGCTGGCGCAAAAACGAATGTCGCCGTTGATGTCGGTAATGCCGTCAAAGGTTTCGACGTGACCGTTGATGAATTCTTCCATAATATAGGGGACGTTTTCGGGCTTTTGAGCAAAAAAGTCCGCCATTTCCTGTTCGTTGTGAAGCGTATAAGTATCGGTGGCGCCGACGCCGTCATCGGGTTTGACGACGACGGGAAAGCCGTTTTCGTCCGTAAAGGCTTTGCCTTCGGCAAACGTTGCGGGCAGGCACCATTTTGCGGCAGGAACACCGGCCTTTTTGAAAAAGGCTTTCATTCTGGATTTTTGTTTATGATCCATAATTTCGGGATACTTGATGCCGTCGATATTGAAATCGGTACGCAATTTTGCTTCGGTAATCAGCCAGAATTCGTTGTTTGAGCGAATGGCGTCGATTCTTCCGTGCTTGAACGCCAAAAAGGCGCAGGCGCGATAAACCTGATCATAATCGCCCAGATTGTCAACGCGGTAGTATTCCGTCAAAGCTTCTTTTAATTCGGGGAGCAGCTCGTCATAAGGGGCATCCCCGATTCCCAACACATTGACGCCGTTTTGTTTCAAATGATGGCAAAACTTCCATCCGTAGTCGGGAAAGTTCGGAGAAAAATAAATAAAATTCATCGTCGTTCAATCTTAAAACAGCTTATCCGTTCCATTTGTTCATATGGATAAATTCGGGATGGAATCTGTCGGCTTTGGGCAGGGGATCTGCGGGGTATCCTGCGACCATCAGGGAATGGGGACGGATCGTGTCCGGCAGATTAAACATTTCTTTGACGGCACGGATACGTTCTTCTCTGGGATGGATTCCGATCCAAACGGAACCGATTCCTTTTGACAGGGCGCCCAGCATCATGTTTTCGATGCATGCGCCGCAGTCTTGTTCCCAATAACCTTCGGATTTTTCGCGTTCGGCATCGGCGAACACGGCAAAGGCGGCATCTTTGGCCATCGGCGCCGTTTCAAGGCGAGCGGAAAGCTCTTTTAACAGTTTTTTGTCGGTTATGACCAGAAAATCCCAAACCTGTTGGTTTCTGGCGCTGGGGGCATACATTCCCGCCCTGATAATTTCAATAATGTCACGTTCTGATACGGGTTTGTCTGTGTATCGGCGGACGCTGCGGCGCGTCAAAAGGCCTTCCATCAATTCCATTTTTATAACCTTTCGTAAAAAAAAATTATTTTTGCATTTTATCAGCTTTCTTATTTTATCGAAAGATGATAATTAAAAAGCGTTTCTTCTTTCTGGACGGAGGGCGGTATGGATTGGTTCACCGATTATCTGCATTTCAGTTTGGCGTTGTTGGCAATCTGCGGCCCCCAATCGGCGATTCCCATTTTTGTTAATTTGACCGAAGGTATGGGTACCCGCGAAAAATCGGGTATTGCCAGACAAGCGGGCATTACGGTTGCCTGCGTTTTGCTGTCTTCGGCTTTTTTCGGCAGCACGATTTTGGATATTTTCGGCGTCAGCCTGAATTCGTTTAGAATCGCCGGCGGAATATTGTTGCTTTCCATCGCCTTCGGCATGATGAAAGCAACCGAAAAACGCCATACCAAAGAAGAACAGGCCGAAGCCGAAAGCCGTGACGCCATCGGCGTTATGCCCATCGCTTTGCCGATTATTTCAGGACCCGGCGGCATTTCCGCCGTCGTTATCGCGACACAGTTGGATAATTCTTTTTCTCATTTGATGGCGGTATGCTTGGCGGGAATTACCGTCGCGACGATTTCGTGGATGTGCCTGCGTTTGGCGGATAAGCTTGCCGCTTTGCTGGGGCAGACGGGCTTGAACATCATCAGCCGTATTTTTGGTATGCTGCTTTCCGCCATCGGAATTGAATTCATTTATACGTCGTTAAAAGCGATGTTCCCCGCGTGGATCGCCTGAGCTCGTATCATCGTTTCCTGCGGGCGCTTTATAAATCGTAATTGCGATGACGGCAGCTCCGATTATGCCGAAAAGTATCAAAGCCATAAGGGAAAAGATAATCAAGATCCCCTTGGGCGATTCGTAAATATAACTATAGGAATTGCGGCTTCCCGAAAGGAAAAGGTTGATTTTTTTGCATTCGGTTTCGGCATCTGTCGAAAAATCGAAACGCTTTGGGAAATCCGTTTCTTCGGCGCCGTTTTTAAAAACGATTTTATAATAACTGCGGTGCCCTTTTTGAAACAGTTTCACTTTTTTTTCAATGGTGGCTTTTTTTATTTTTGACAGGTCGTATGTTTTGCTTAACCTGATTTCGGGTTGAGCGATCGTTGCCCGATAATAGCGGCATATTTTCGTTTCCGGTTCGCATGTGAAAAAAGTTTTGTTGTCTTCAAAAAAAACGACCCAAATCAGCAATAAAGAAAACCCCGCCGCCAGAAATTTTATGTTGCTCTTTGTTTCACCGGGCAAGGTTATTCTTTTTTTTTCGCATGACAAAAAGCAACAGGAAAAAGACGGCATAAATCGCCAAAGTGAAAGTAACAATAATGTTTACAAAGGAAGACATTTTCTTCTCCTTTTGTTTTTTGTCCGTGTATTCGGCACGATGTCGCCAAATCTATTATTCTATTTTTTCGTGATTGAAGCAACAGCGAAACGGCGGAAAGTGTCGCACCGATTCCGAAAGCCGTCAGGAAAATAAGAACCATGAATAAAATAAAATCTGAGCCGGAAGACGACGGTAACCGGCTGTAGACATAGTTTTCCGTTTCTCCGTTTAAAAAGCTTCTAAGCCGTTCGGCTTCTTTTTCGGCATCTGTTTGAATGACAAAAGGTAAAGGAAAGGGAAAGCTTTTTTTGCCGTTTTTTAAAGTTATTTCGTAATAAGACCGCCTTATACCTTTCCAATTAGCCCTGTATTGCTTTTTGACGGATATTTCTTCGGTTTTCGGCAGAATGAAGCTTTGCTTCAGGAAGGGCTCGTTTCGGGCAACCGTCATATGATAAAGACGGCACGTTTTCGTTTCGTAAGTACAGGAAACCAAAACGCCGCGGGGTTGTACGAAAGCAAACCAGACAATGCAAAATAAAAAGGCGAAAAACAAAAACTTGGAAGTCTTTTTCACATGCTCGGGAATTTTTATTTTCTTTTTGTAAATGACAAACAGAAGGATAATTAAAATCAGATAATTTATTGCGGCAAAGCCGAGTATAAACGAATCTGCATTCATGGATTTTCCTTATTTTTTTGCTCTCGGGTGCGCGTGGGCATAAACATCCATCATATGTTCGGCGTCCAACCCCGTGTAGCGTTGCGTCGTCGAAAGAGATTCGTGCCCCAACAGTTCTTGTATGGTTCTGAGATCGCCGCCGCCGTTTAACAGATGCGTGGCAAAGCTGTGGCGCAAAGCGTGCGGAGTTACCGATGCGGGCAAGCCCAGTTCGTCGCGGATTCGGCGGATTTGGCGTTGCATGACGCCCGGATTGACGCGTTCGCCCTGTGCACCGATGAACAGAGGCGTATTGGGTTTTGCCCCGTCGGGGCGCACGCGCAGATAAGCTTCAATGGCGCTTCTGACGGCGGGCAGAACGGGAACGGCACGCTCTTTTCTGCCTTTTCCGAAAACGGTCATCATATCGGAACGCGGTCTGTCTTTGACATCCAACGCCAACGCTTCGCTGATACGCAACCCGCATCCGTACAACAGCATGACAAAAGCGACGTCGCGCCGTTTCATCCATTCTTCTTTTTGCAATTCGGCGGCGGTTTTAATCATGTCAAACGCCTGTTCCTGTGTTACGGGTTTCGGCAGGGCTTTGGGCAAAGCGGGGGCGTGCAAAACGCTGACGGCGGGGTTGGACAGGACGGCATTCCGTTCAAGGAATTTGAAAAAGTTTCTTAAGGTTGACAAGTTTCTTGCCAAGGATGTTCTTGAAATTCCGTCTCCCGTTCTGGCGGACAGATAAGCGCGAAAATCCGTTACGGCGAGATCCGCCAAAATTTTAAACGAAGGCGTTTCTTCGGTATATTCTTTGACGAATTTAAGGAATTCTGCCAAATCGCGGCTGTATGCGGCGACGGTATGTCCTGAACATCGCCGTTCCGTTTTCAGCCATCTTTGCCATTCGTCGACGGCGACGGTTAATTTTTCGTCGGCGCAAAATCGGACGTTAATGTTTTCCGGTTCATAAAAAGCAACCATGAATTTTCCCGCAAAAAAAATCCGGAAGAGTTTTCTCTTCCGGATTTTATCCGAGTTTCGGTCAAAATTAAAGGATTGACTGTCCCGTTTTTGCCCAATCTTCCGCGAACTGCTTCAATCCGGCGTCGGTCAACGGGTGATGATACAGCTGGCGAATAACCTTCGGAGGAGCCGTAATCACGTCGGCGCCGATGCGTCCGGCATTGATGATGTGTTCGGGGCTGCGTACGGACGCGACCAGAACCTGAGTTTTGAAATCTTCGTAATTGTCATAGACCTGAACGATGTCGGCGATCAGCTGCATGCCGTTGACGCCCAAGTCGTCCAAACGTCCGACGAACGGGGAAACAAAGGTTGCGCCGGCTTTTGCGGCAAGAATGGCCTGACCGCAGGTAAAGCACAACGTTACGTTAACCATTGTTCCTTCGGCGGACAAAGCGCGGCAGACTTTCAAACCGTCCTGTGTCAAAGGAACTTTAATCGTTACGTTGCGGGCGATTTTGCGCAGGACTTCGGCTTCTTTAATCATGGTGTCGTAGTCCAATGCCGTGACTTCGGCGCTGACGGGACCGGAAACGACTTTGCAGACTTCGGCAATCAGTTCTTTGAAATCCATGCCCTGCTTTGCAGCCAAAGACGGGTTTGTCGTAACGCCGTCAACCATGCCGGTTGTCGCCAAATCTTTGATTTCGTTCAAATCGGCGGTAGCAATAAAAAATTTCATTTGTGTCTCTCACTAAAGTTAGTAAATTGTAACTGGTCATAGAGTGTAAGGAAATGTCCGTTAAGAATCAACCAAATAAAAAACGTCGCGTCGGGGTTCTTTTGCCCGTCCCGCTGGGAGGGGCTTATGATTACGCATTGCCCGAGGGCGTTTCGGACATTGCGGCGGGGTCTTTTGTTCGCGTGCCGTTCGGGCGAAGGCAAATGACGGGCGTCGTTTGGAAAACCGATCTGTCGGGCGAAGGGCGCGTTGACGACGAAAAACTGAAAGAAATCTCGGAAATTTATCCGTTTTCTCCGCTTGATGCGGAAAACCGCCGTTTTATAGACTGGGTTGCTTCTTATACGATGTCGGCGGCGGGCGCCGTTTTGAAAATGGCAATGAGCATTGACGACGTATTTTCGGGCGTCGGGGAAACGGAAGGGTTTGCCAAAAACGAAGGAGCGGTTCCCGTTGCGGGGTTTCGCATGACACCCGCGCGCGAAAAGCTGTTGGCGGCGGCAAGCGCCGTTCCCGAAAGCGCGGCGGCTTTGGCGCGAAAGGCTGGTGTGTCCGCAAACGGCGTACAGGCATTGTTTAAGGCAGGGCTGCTCAAAAAAGAAAAAATGACGTCCGAGACTTTTGAAACGCCCGATCCCGCATTCGGCGGCGTCGCTTTAAACGAAGAACAACAAAAAGCGTCCGATTTTTTAAAATCAAAAATAAATGCGGGATTTTCCGTAACGCTTTTGGACGGGGTAACGGGATCGGGAAAGACGGAAGTTTATTTGGAAGCGGCGGCAAAAGCTTTGGAATGCGGTCGGCGCGTTTTGGTTTTGTTGCCCGAAATCGGGTTGACGGGGCAATGGGTCGAACGGTTTCGCCGCCGTTTCGGGATAAGTCCCGCGCTGTGGCATTCGGACATGGGGGCAAAAAAGCGCCGCGAAACATGGAAAGCCGTTCTGGACGGGCGTATCCGCGTTTTGGCAGGGGCGGGTTCCGCTTTGTTTTTGGCGTTTTCGGATTTGGGCTTGATTATCGTCGACGAAGAACACGATGCGTCGTATAAACAAGAAGACGGGGTCATTTATCATGCGCGCGACATGGCGGTCGTCAGGGCGAAAATTTCAGATATTCCGATTGTGCTGTCTTCCGCGACGCCGTCATTGGAAACGGTGGCGAACGTTAACGCGGGACGATATGAAAAAACCGTTTTGCATCACCGTTTCGGCGCGGCAAAGCTGCCCGACGTGCGCTTGATTGACATGAGACGCGATCCGCCCGAAGACACGGCGTCGTTGAAAAGTTTTCTTTCTCCCGTTTTGCTCGAGCACATAAAAAATACGCTGTTTCGGGACGAGCAAAGTCTTTTGTTTTTAAACCGGCGCGGCTATGCACCGTTGGTTTTGTGCCGCAAATGCGGATACCGTTTCCAATGTACGCATTGTTCGGCATGGCTGGTCGAACATCGCGAAGCGGGGCGTTTGGAATGTCATCATTGCGGTTATTCCGTCCCCGTTCCCGAAGCATGCCCCGTGTGCGGAGAAACGGATTCTTTGGCGTCTTGCGGTCCCGGAGTTGAACGAATCAGCGAAGAAATTCAGGTTCGTTTTCCTCAGGCGCGCCGTTTAATCGTTACCGGCGACATGACGTCGTCGCCCGATCGTTTAAACAAAGCCATGCGCCGAATTCGCGATCACGAAGCCGACATTATCATCGGGACGCAGATTTTGGCAAAAGGGCACCATTTTCCGGATTTAACGTTGGTCGGGATAGTCGATGCGGATTTGGGTCTTGCGGGCGGAGATTTGCGCGCGGGCGAACGAACGTATCAGATGCTCAGCCAAGTCGCGGGGCGCGCGGGCAGAGCCGACAAAAAAGGCTTGGTCTTAATGCAAAGCTACGAACCCGACAATGCCGTTATTTCCGCGTTGGCGTGCGGAGATGCTCAGGCGTTTATTCAGGCGGAAACCGAAAGCCGCGAAGCTTTTCATATGCCGCCGTTCGGACGGATGGCGGCTTTGATCGTCAGCGGAGAAGACCGTTCAACGACGGAACAAGCGGCGTATTCTTTGGGCAAATCGGCGCCTTATATGCAGGGGGTTCGGGTTTTGGGACCCGCACCCGCGCCTTTGGCTTTGCTGCGGGGTAAATACCGCTATCGTTTGTTGTTGCAAACCGAACGTAACGTTAGAATTCAGAACGTCCTGTCCGAATGGCTGGGATCCGTAAAAATTCCTTCTTCCGTCAGGGTTAAGGTCGATATTGATCCGTACAGCTTTTTTTAACGGAATTCCCATATGACGCTGGGGGTCAGAGTGCAACTTTCGGCGCCGTCGACCAAATCGACGGGCAACGGGTGTTCTCCCGATCCCCATGTATAGCGTATTCCCGATACGCCGGATCCGACGGTAATGCTGACCAAGCCCGATGAAGCGTCGGATCCCCAGTCAGCCGTTGCCATTTTCAGACAAGCTTCAGGTGTCAGTCCCGTATATTCTATGGTAAAGGTGCGTCCGGCATTTCGTTCGGAGCCTCCGCCGAAATTTATTTCTCCGCCGAACGGGTTCAATCCTTTTTTGGCGGAAACGTCATAAGATTCTTCGTTAAGGATACCGATGTTAAAAGCATCTTGTGCGGTTATGGGGGTAATTTGGCGTTGAGAGGAATAGAAGGTTCTCATATTCGTAACGATGGTCTGAACCTGATCCAAAGCTTTGGTGATTTTATATTTGGACATGGCCAGAGAATATCCGGCAATACCGCCGACGCTTAATACGCCGATGATGGCAAGCACCCCCAACATTTCTACCATTGAACGACCGCATTGATTGCTTTCTGACATTACGACGCTCCTTAAAATTCTGCTAAGGGTTTTATTTTTATAAATTTATTTTGGAACAAATTTTTCGTTTGGTCAATTATGTCTAAGATAATTTGTCTATTTCTAAGGTTATAATTTTTTAAGCCGCTCCAAGAAAATACTCTTTAAAAAGCCTGTTAAAATTTTTTATAGTGTAAGAAATGCAAAAGCGGAATACGGACGTGAAGACGGAATTATATAAAAAAAAGAAGAAATACCTTCATAACGGGAAGAACGACGGATTTCGAAAAATACAACCGCCTGTTTTTGCCGCCATAGATTTAGGGACGACGAACTGCCGCCTGTTGGTGGCGGCGCCGACGCCGCACAGCTTTTCGGTTAAGGAGACGTTTTCAAGGATTACGAAACTGGGCGAAGGTCTGGTTACGTCGGGCGAATTGTCCGAACGCGCCATGAAGCGTACGGTTTCCGCATTGAAGCTTTGCGCCAAAAAGCTGGAAAAATACAAACCCGAAAAAGTCCGCTTTGTCGCGACGGAAGCCTGCCGCAGGGCACTGAACGGCGCGGACTTTATCAAAAGGGTAAAGGAAGAAACGGGGCTTTCTTTGGAAATCATTTCGTTTGAAGAAGAATGCCGTTTGGCGGTGGCGGGGTGCGTGCCGTTGATTAACCGTAACATTCGCCATGCTTTGGTTTTTGACATCGGCGGCGGTTCGACGGAAATTTCGTGGGCAAAAATTGACGAAGCGGGGCGCGTTAAGCTGGAAGGAATGCTTTCGTTTCCTTTGGGAGTGATAACGGTGTCCGAAGCCTTTACGGGCAAAGGCCTGTCCTCGGCGGGGTATCGTGCCGTCGTGCGCAAAGTCCGTTCTTATTTGGAACCCTTTGAAGCCGAACATTCGATTTTGGAAGCCATCGAACAAGGCGACGTCCAAATGATAGGAACGTCCGGTACGGTAACGACGATCGGAGCGTTTCATCTGGATTTGCCGTATTATAACCGTTCGGCGGTGGACGGTTTGGCACTCAGCTTTGACGATTTGGCAAAAGCCAAACGCCGTTTGGAAAAGTTGCCTTACGCCGAAAAGGTGGCGCATCCGTGCATCGGACCTCAGCGTGCGGATTTGTCTTTGGCAGGGTGCGCGATATTGCAGGGGATTTGCGATATGTGGCCGATCGGCGAAGTTACCGTTGCCGACCGCGGGTTAAGGGAAGGATTGCTGCTGGATCTGATACGTTCGGGAAACGGGCGCGTCGTCGGCAAAGCGGAGCATGAAAAATGAAACAGCTGCCGTCTCATTTAAAACAACACGTCAAAACGGCCAAAAAACGTTCTCAGGCATCGACTCAGTGGTTGCAACGCCAGCTGAACGATCCTTACGTTGCAATGGCAAAGCGGGAAGGTTACCGCGCCCGTTCGGCGTTCAAGCTGATAGAGCTGGATGACAAGTTTCATTTTTTAAAACAAGGCAAACGCGTCGTTGATTTAGGCGCGGCGCCCGGAGGCTGGACGCAGATTGCGGTCGAACGGGTGAAATCAAGTGCCGAAAATCCGTTGGTTGTCGGGCTTGATTTGCTCGAGATGGCTCCGATTGCGGGGGCGAAAACGACACAGTTGGATTTTTTGGACGACAAGGCGCCCGATGTTTTAAAAGAAATGCTGGGCGGGCATAAGGCCGATGTCGTGCTGAGCGACATGGCGCCGAACACGACGGGCATGAAAGACATTGACCATTTAAGGATTATGGGGCTTTTGGAAACGGCGTACGCGTTTGCGTGCGAAGTTTTGAACGAAGGCGGAACGTTTGTCGCCAAGATATTTCAAGGCGGGACGGAACAGAATTTATTGTCCGAAATGAAGCGCCGTTTTGATTCGGTCAAACACGCGAAACCGCCTGCCAGCCGTAAAGAGCCTTCCGA
>ERZ780207.1311-NODE-1311-length-21794-cov-2.507889_pt1 | contig 21794 bp, 15 predicted proteins | sample MGYA00510977_ERZ780207 | MGnify/ENA primary metagenome ERZ780207 (study PRJEB29588, sample SAMEA2151383) | human gut metagenome | biome: human gut; feature: human-associated habitat; material: faeces | place: Denmark | collected 2008/2010 ... | reverse complement strand
AGTAGAAGAAAAGTATCGCTGGGCAACGGAGGAAATTTTTCCTTCTTACGAAGCGTGGAAAGAGGCGAAAGACGTGATGGAAAAGGAATACGCCGATTTCGATTACGAGGGCGCGTTCAAGGGAAAGCTTGGGAACAAAGAAAGTTTGCTGGCGTTGTTTTCGAAAGAATACGAGGGGATGAGAAAACTGGAAAAACTGTTTCTGTACGCCTCGATGAAGCGCGACGAGGACCTTCGGAACGCGAAGTGGAACAGCGCGGTTTCTTCGATGATGTCTTTGTATTCGAAATTCATGGCGAAAACGGCGTTTATCGACCCCGAACTGACGGCTTTGCCCGAAGAGAAACTGAAAGAGTATATTGCGGACAAGGATTTCGCGGACTACGATTATCTGCTGCAGAAGATCGAAAAATCCAAAAAGTACGTGCTTTCCGAGGGGGAAGAACGGCTTCTTGCGATGGCGGCGGAAGTTACGGACGGGTATCACGACGTATTTTCGATGCTGGACAACGCCGATCTCAATCTGCCCGAAGCTACGTTTGAGGGAAAGACGGAAAAAATCACGCACGGCGGCTACGGCGTGGCTCTTAGAAAAGGAAACGCGACGGAAAGAAAGGAATGGTTCCAAAAGTACTACGGCGCGTACATCAGGCTGATTCACGCGATTTCGCAGACGTACTACGGCAACGTGAAAAAGGACGTGTTCTTCTGCCGCGCGCGCGGGTATGCAAGCTGCCTCGAAATGGCTTTGCACGGCGAGGACGTTCCCAAGAGCGTATACGAAAATCTGATTGAAGCCGTAGACGGCGCGCTGCCGCTGATGCACCGCTATATCGCGTTGCGGAAAAAAGTGCTCGGCCTGAAAGAACAGCATATGTACGATATTTATATGCCGCTGGTGGAAAACGCGGACATCGGCGTTTCGTACGAAGAGGCGTACGACATCGTTGTGGAAGGGCTGGCGCCGCTCGGAAAAGATTATCAGGCGCTGTTGCGCCGCGCGAAAGACGAGCGCTGGATAGACGTTTGCGAAACGGAAGGAAAGAAGAGCGGAGCGTATTCCACGGGTTCGTACGATACGCATCCGTACGTGCTGTTGAATTACCAGCGTACCACCAACGAGATTTTTACGATCGCGCACGAAATGGGGCATTCGATTCATACCTATAAATCTTCGGCGGCGCAGCCGTACCCCAAGGCGGATTATACGATTTTCCTTGCGGAAATCGCCAGCACGGTGAACGAAGTGCTGCTGTTAAAACACCTTCTGAAATCCGCGCGCGAAAAGGGCGACAAGAAAACGGAAAAATTCCTGTTGAATTATTATATGGATATGATTCGCACGACGCTGTTCCGTCAGTCGCAGTTTGCCGAATTCGAACAAATCGTGCACAAGATGGCGGAGGACGGCGAGCCGTTGACCGACGAAAATCTGTGCGCGACGTATTACGGGCTGAACAAGAAATATTACGGCGACGCGATTATCCACGATAAGGAAATTTCTTACGAATGGGCGCGTATTCCGCACTTCTATCGTTCGTTTTACGTGTATAAGTACGCGACGGGCATTATTTCGGCGATTTCCATCGCGCACAGAGTGCTTACCGAAGGAGAAAGCGCGGTGAAAGATTACTTCTCGTTCCTTTCGGGCGGGTGCTGCACCGATCCCGTTTCCATTTTAAAGCGTGCGGGCGTGGACCTTACCGCGAAAGCGCCTTTCGAAACGGCGATGAAGGAATTCGAAGAAACGCTTGAAGCGTTTGAAAAGATTAACGACTGATAAAGAACGTCGGGTAAGATAACCGACGGAGAAAGAGGAAAATTATGGCGAACGCAACCAACGTGCTGCCGCACAACAACGACGCGGAAATGGCGCTTCTGGGGTGTATGCTGATCGATAACGAAACGGCGGCGGACATCGTGGAACCTCTGAAAGAAGAGGATTTCTACGGCGAAAGCAACCGCTACGTGCTGAGCGCGATGAAAAGAGTGTTCGGCTCGCGCCGTCCCATCGATCTCGTAACCCTTTCCGATCAGCTGGAAAGCGAGGGCAATCTGGCGAAAGCCGGCGGGATTGCCTACCTGACGGAACTGGCGCAGATTACGCCTTCCGCGGCGAACTATAAATCGTATTTCGATATCGTGAAGCGAGATTCGCTTTCGAGAAAACTCATCCGCGCTTCGCAGAAAATCATAGAAGCCTGCGCTTCTTCCACCGACGAAAAGCAGACGCTGGCGTTTGCCGAAAAAAGTATTTACGATATTTCCCGGCAGACCGACCGTTCGTCGCTGAAAGGCATGCAGGAAGAAAACGTGGTGGACGGCGTGCTGAAGAAATTCGAATCGCTTTCCCTCGACAAGAACGCGTACCGCGGCGTGGAAACGGGCTTCCGCCGCTTCGACCAACTGACGAACGGATTGCAGAAATCCGATTTGATAGTGCTTGCGGCGCGCCCCGGCGTGGGAAAAACTTCGTTTTCGATGAACATCGTGGAACACGCGGCAATGTGCAACCATAAGGTGTGCGCCGTGTTCTCGCTTGAAATGCCGCGCGCGCAGATCGTGCAAAGACTTTTATGTTCGTATGCGAACGTGAGCATGGCTAAGGCGCTTTCGGCCGAACTTTCCGCGCCGGACTGGAAAAAACTCATCGACGCGGCGGAACGGCTGAAAGACGCGCCCATTTACGTGGACGATTCTTCGCGTACCACGCCTTCGGAAATCGAATCGAAATGCCGCAGGCTCAAAGCGAAAACGGGCGCGCTCGACCTCATCATGATCGACTATATTCAGCTGATGTCCGGCGGGGATTCGAAGCTTGCGGGCGCGGAAAACCGTCAGCAGGAAATCGCTTCGATCACGCGCGATCTGAAAATCATCGCGAAAGAGCTGGAAGTGCCCGTGATCGCGCTTTCGCAGCTGAGGCGTATGCAGACGAAAGAGCCGCAGCTTTCCGACCTCCGCGAATCGGGCGCCATCGAACAGGACGCCGACATTGTTATGTTCATCGACCGAAGCACCACAGAAGCTGAGGCCGAATCGGACAGCCGCCCTGACTGGGGCATGGCAGAGCTTATTGTGGCGAAGAATCGTAGTGGCCCGACGCGCGATATTCCGCTTACATTCATCCCTGAATTCACCAAGTTCACCAATCATTTCGACGATTCGCGTTACTAGTCTTACGAGAGGCAGGCTGGGTTGAGCACGATTACGTTCATACATGCAGCCGACTTGCATTTGGGGGCGCCGTTCAAGGGGCTCCGCGCAAGCTCGCCCTTGTGGGCCGACGTGCTGCTGAAGGCAATCCCAGATGCGTATCGGCGCATTGTCGACACCGCCATAGAAAAGCAGGTCGATTTTGTGGTTGTTGCGGGCGACATCTTCGACGATTCGCGCCCTTCGTATGCCGATTTTTCTCTGTTTGTATCGGGTTTGGAAAGGCTCAACGATGCGGGCATTCCCGTGTACTTTGTAACGGGCAATCATGATCCCTTTACATCGTGGGATAACAGCTTTTCTGCCTTGCCGGAAAACGCCCATTTGCTGGGCGCGGGCAAGCCCAGCTTTGCGCTGTACGAACGTGAAGGCGAACCCCTTGCATTGATTGGCGGACGCGGGTACTTCAGCCAATCTTGGCCTGCTGGTGTTGACATCTCTGAAGGGGTTTCACGTGAAACTGCCCAGCGTGAGCTGGGAGTTCAGGCACCTTTTATGGTTGGCGTTCTGCATACAGGCCTCGATATTGATCCCACACGCTCGCCAGTGCAACCTAAAATCTTGCTTTCGCGAGATGTTGATTATTGGGCGTGCGGTCATGTCCATCAGCCGCGCCTGCTGCCCACTTCTCAATGCCCGCGCATTGCCTTTTCTGGGTGCCCTCAGGGCAGGAGTGTGGTGGAAACCGGCCCTCATGGGGTGTATCAGGTTACGCTTTCGCAGGGATCCCCCGTTCAGGCAGACTTCCTTCCCATGGCGCAAGTTGAATGGTGCCGGTTGGAGGTGGATGTGTCTGAGTGCCCAACGGTTGCCGATGTTCAGGAGCGCATTGTTTCTGCACAGTTCGCCGCCAATGCCGATGCGTGCTGTCAGCGCATGATATTCCGTGTGATCCTTACTGGCAAGACGAGCCTCCACTCTCGCCTTGACGCTCGTGTGCTTGATGATCTTCGTCAGGCGGTGAACGACTCGTATCCGTTTTTCTTTATCGACGATATCTGGGGCCGCACTTCGGTTCCTTTCAACAAAGAGGCTCTTCGTACCGAGGGTCTGTTCCCTGCGGCATACCTTGGTGCGCTCGATGAGTATCGCAAAGGTGATGCGGCGGCGCTTCAGGGTGTGGAAGACGAATTCTGCAGCCGTGACCTTCCTTTGCCAAAAATGCTTTGTCGCGCAATGCCCTCTTTGTGCGATGAGGCTGAAACGCTTGTGCTCGATCTGTTGGGGCGTGAGGCTTAATGGGCAAAAAGAAAAATACCAGTGGCGAGGCACGCATCAGCCCTTTATTTCTTGAGCATGTGAAGATGTCGAGTTTCGGGAAATTCTCGAACATTATTGTAGGCCCGTTTTCTCCTGGTTTGAATGTGGTATACGGCCCCAATGAAGCTGGCAAAACCACGCTCAATGAATTGGTGAAGGGCGTTTTGTTCGGTTGGCCGAGCTCTAGGGGTCAGGGCAATTCGTATCGTCCCGAATCGGCAGAGCGTGTAGGGAGCCTCTTCTTCCGCGACAGCTCGAATGGCGAAGTGTCCGAGGTCAAGCGCGCCAAGAACAGCGAAGGGATAACCGTTCCTACAGGGCTGCTTGCCGACATTGACCAGGAAACCTACAACACCATTTTCGCGTTAACGAGCGATGAGCTTTTGCGTCTCGATCGCCATAACGAAGTAACGGCTCATTTGCTTACCGCTGGTTCTGGTACAGGGTCTTCCCCTGCTCATGCGCTTGACGAAGTGAACGAACGTATCAAGCAGGAGCTTTCCCGCTCCGCTAAGAATCCGAATTCGGTGCCCAACTTAACGGAAGAGCGGCTTCGTTTGCGCGAGTTGGTTCATCAAGGGCGTGAAGAGGCAGATGCGCTGCGCGCACAGGAGAAAATGCTTGCCTCGTGGGGTCCGCGGAGAGATTTGCTTGCGCAAACGCAGCAGCAGCTTAATGCGGAAATAGAAGGCCTGAAAACACTCCGCGCTCGTGTGGAGGAAATTGATCGTTCTATCGAAGAATCGCGCACATCGCTCCATGAGGCGTTGCGTTTGGAGGATGAAGCCTCCATGCATGAGGGAGAGCCGCCGCATGAGCTCGCCGAACTGGTCGGCTTGAGCAGGGAAGATCAGTATCAGCTTGCAGATAGCCTTGAAGATTTCGAGCGCCGTCGCGCAAAATTGGAGCATTCTCTAGATGCTGCACGCATGGATGCTGTTCGCTCTCAGTCGGATTACGAAGTGTTTGCCGAGCGGGCAAAGGCCGCCGACAGCAAGATCCAGTTTGCTTCGCAGCGCAAAGTGAAACTCGGATTGGCTTTGGCGTTAACGCTGCTTATGGCGTTCGCCGGTTCGTTTGTTTTGTACAGCTCCCCTGATCATGGCGGTGTCTCTTACTTGATTGCCGGAGTGGCCCTGGTTGCGTTTGCCCTGGTAATCGGTGCGGCAGGTGTTTCGATAGCCTTGAAGCCGATTCCTGGCGAAGACGAGCTCGACGAGGAGCTAAAGAAGCGCGACTGGGTGGTTCAGCAGGATAAGAAAACAGTGCAAGCTTGCGAGCGGTCTCTCCGCGATTTCGATGCCCAAGTCGTAAGTTTCTTGGAGGCGAACGGCCTGAAGGCTGCTGCTGGTTCTCTTCGTCGTGCTCGCCGATTGCTGGATCAGCTTGACGATTACCGCACTTCTTGCGCAACAGAAAACCTGAACCATCAGGCACGCTCCCTTCAGTGTGCAAGTATTCGCAAGGAGCTAGCCGAATGCAAAAACCAACGCGTGGAGCTGTGCCGCAAGGCAGGCTTCGACGATGGCGCATCGCTGGAGGCGATATCCCAAGCCATCGAACGCAAAGAGCAGGACCGTGCTAAGACGGCTGCAGCGGCCGAAACAGATCGCCAGCATGGAGAGCTGTCGGAACGTTTGGCTGCTGCTCGAAGCTCAACCGATTTCGACGAGGCGAAGTTCAAATGCGAAGAGGTGGAGGCGCGCCTGCGGGAAACGTACCGAAGGCTCTCGGTGCTGTTCATTGCCAAACGGTCCCTTGAAGCGGCAATTGCCGAATGGGAGCGCAAAAGCCAACCTGAGGTATACCGCACCGCTTCGCGCTTGCTCTCGCAGATGACCGATGGTGCCTGGCGGCAGGTGCGCATGAACGCCCAGGGTGAACTAGAAGTGATCGATGCGGTTAAAACCGTGCGACCACCTCATCTGCTTTCGCTGGGTACGCGTCAGCAGTTGTATTTGAGCCTGCGTATTGCCCTTCTTCTTTCGGCTGTAAATGTTGGCCGCGGGCTTCCCGTGCTGTGCGACGACATATTGGTCAATTTCGACGACGAGCGGCGCGCGCAAGCTGCCCGTGCTTTGGCGGAATTGGCACGGTATCGGCAGGTGATTTTGTTTACATGCCATTCAGACGTTGCAGCCTTGATGGGAACTGTTGATCCGCGAAGCAATTTGATTCAACTGTAGTATGATTTTGGTTGCTAGGGCTTGTTGCGCGCTTTGGTGCGTTGCACCTGGCTAATTATTAAAACATCGAAAGGACCTTTCATGCCAAGCACGGTTCTCCTTGGCGCTCAGTGGGGCGACGAGGGCAAAGGCAAGATCACTGACCTTATTTCGAGCGACTACGATTACGTTGTTCGTTATCAGGGCGGAAACAACGCAGGCCACACGGTTATCCACGGCGATACCAAGCTGGCGCTTCATCTGATTCCTTCTGGCGTTATGTACGATCACATCACGCCTGTTATCGGCAACGGTTGCGTTATCGACCCGAAGGTTCTCGTTGAAGAGATGGACATGCTGCAGGGCGAAGGCTTCTCCTGCGATCGTCTGCGCATTTCCTGTGACGCTCACATCATCATGCCGTACCACATCGATCTCGATGGTGCGTCTGAACGCCATCTGGGCAAGCACAAGATCGGCACTACTAAGCGTGGTATCGGCCCTGCTTACGAAGATAAAATCTCCCGTTGCGGCATCCGTGTTCAGGACCTGCTCGATGAAAAGATCTTCCGTGAGAAGGTTGAAGCTGCCCTGTTCCTAAAGAACCAGATCCTTACCAAGATCTATGATCTTGAACCTTATACGGTTGATCAGATCTGCGAGATGTATCTCCCCTACGCCGACGTTATGCGCGATCATATGGCCGAAACCACGCAGCTGCTGAATGCGGAACTCCGTGCTGGCAAGAACGTGCTGTTCGAAGGCGCTCAGGGCACCATGCTCGACGTCGACCATGGCACCTATCCCTTCGTAACCTCTTCTTCGTGCTGCGCTGGCGGCGCGCCTACCGGTTCTGGTGTGGGTCCGAAGGCAATCGGAAAGGTCCTGGGCATTGCTAAGGCGTACATCACGCGCGTTGGCTCCGGTCCGTTCCCTACAGAGCTTCATGACGAAACCGGCGAGCTTCTGTGCAAGACGGGCGGCGAATACGGTGTAACCACCGGTCGCAAGCGCCGCTGCGGTTGGTTCGACGCGGTTCAGGCTCGCTACGCGGTAGAGGTCAACTCCATGACCGACATGGCTCTTACCAAACTTGACGTTCTTTCCTGCGTCCCCCGCATCAAAGTATGCGTTGCTTATGAGGCAGACGGTCAGCGTTACGACTACTTCCCTATGCAGCATTCGGTTATCTATCCGAAAAACGTAACGCCTATTTACGAAGAACTTCCTGGCTGGGAGGGCGTCGATATCTCCGATTGCAAGAAGTTCGAAGACCTGCCCGCAAATGCGCAGAGCTACGTTAAGTACCTTGAAGAGGTTTCTGGCGTAAAGGCGTCCATCATCGCTGTTGGCCCTGACCGCAACCAGACTATCTTCAATGGCTGGGAGAGCCGCTAGCAATATGGGCTTCACCCAGTAAAGCAAAACAAGCAAAGCACCTTCGCGGAATAACCTGCGGGGGTGCTTTTTGGCATCAAACAAGAAAGGTTTGAACCATGAACATTCTGGTTCTTGGCGGCGGTGGCCGCGAGCATGCTATTTCGTGGGCGCTTGCGAAATCGCCTCGTTGCACCGAGCTGTACGTGGCTCCCGGTAATGGTGGTACGACAAACATCGCTCGCAACGTTAAGGATCTCAATGCTGAAGACGCTCAGGCGGTACTTGCATTTGCCCAGGCTCACAACATCGAATTGGTTGTAATCGGCCCTGAGGCCCCCCTCGTGGCTGGTGTTGCTGACGTTCTCCGCGAAGCGGGCATTCCCGTGTTCGGCCCTGATGCGCAAGGCGCCCAGCTGGAAGGCTCTAAGACTTATTCCAAGCGCTTCATGGATGCAAACGGTATACCTACGGCACGTTACCAGAGCTTCACCGACGCCGCTTCTGCTCGCGCATACTGCGAAGAGCTGGGCGCCCCATTGGTCGTTAAGGCTGACGGCCTTGCCGCGGGCAAGGGTGTTGTGGTTGCCGAAACGCTTGATATGGCGCTTGATGCTGTTGAGGCTTGCTTTGACGGCAGCTTTGGCGATGCGGGTCAGACTGTTGTTGTGGAGGAAATGCTGACCGGTCCCGAGTGCTCGCTTCTGGCTTTCGTTTCCAATGGCAAGGCATTTTGTATGGCTCCCGCGCAAGACCATAAGCGCGCCTACGATGGTGACCTTGGTCCCAACACAGGTGGCATGGGTGTGTATTCCCCGGTGCCTATTGTCACTGAAGAAGAAATGGCAACCATGATTTCCATCATGGAGCAGTCCGCTGCCGCTACGGCAAAGGATCCGTTCGAAAACGACTATCGCGGCTGCCTGTATGGCGGGTTCATGCTTACGCCCGAAGGCCCGAAAGTGCTGGAGTTCAATGCGCGCTTTGGCGACCCTGAAACCCAGGTGGTATTGCCTCGCCTTGAAGGTGATCTGGTGAACATCATGCTTGCTGTTGCAGAAGGTCGTCCCGAGGATATTGTTCTTTCCTGGTCCGATAAATGGGCAGTGAGCGTTGTTTTGGCAAGCGAAGGCTACCCAGGGTCTTATGAAAAGGGCAAGGTTATTCTTGGCCTGGAAGAGGCCCAGGACCTCGATGGGGTTATCGTTTTCCATGCCGGTACGGCTTTGAACCCTGATGGCGAGCTCATTACGGCTGGTGGTCGTGTTTTGAACGTAGTTGCTCTGGGCGATACATTCGAAGAGGCTCGTAACCGTGCCTATGAGGCATGTGAGCTCATTAAATTCGAAGGCGTTCAGTACCGTTCCGATATTGGCCGCCGTGCATTGCAGGGCCGTTCTGCCTGGGAATAAGCTGCTTATCGAATCGAGGCATCCATTGCGGGTGCCTCGATCATTTTTACCCGCATTAGTGCGCGCTATAATTTCCTGCTCGTGTTTATCGGGGAAAATGGAATGGCCTGGAAATCCATCTGTGGGTTGTTGCGGGTCTTAGTTAAAGCTTGAAATATTTGTTGCATAAAAGGCTTGACGTATAGAAGACCTATCGGTAATATAACAACCCGCGTCAGATATGATGCTTTCGGTTGGGTAGCTCAGCTGGTAGAGCAGCGGATTGAAAATCCGCGTGTCGCGGGTTCAAGTCCCGCCCCGACCACCACAATTCAAAGACCCGCTTCGGCGGGTCTTTTTTTACGTTGTAAACACGGTTGCAACAAAACGCCCCTGAAAAGGGAGTTAATGTGTACTGCAGAGGCTCGGCAACATTCGGGTGGGTGTTGCCCATCCAAAGGAGATGCCCTAAGCCAATAACCAGCCCCCTTCGGCAAATATAACCTGCCCTGTCAGATACGAGGACTCATCAGCCGTCAAGAACAGCACGCAGTTGGCGATATCGTCTTTGGTGCCGCGGCGGCCGAGCGGGATCTTATTGCACAAATCAATTTCGCGCTGCTTGTCGGCGTAGAGTGCCGCATTCAAGTCGGTGGGAATACTGCCAGGCCCCACGGCGTTTACGCGGATGTTTGAAGGTCCCAGATCGCGTGCGAGCGTTTTGGTGAGTGTGACCACACCCGCTTTGCTGATGTTGTATAGCAAGTTGTGCGGGATATAGGTAACGCTGGAAACCGAGGCGATGTTCACGATGCTGCCGCCTGTGCCGTGTTCCCGGTTGTAGCTTGCAACCCATTGGCTGGCGAAGACCATCGACTTCAGGTTCGTGTCCATTACGCGTTCCCAATCGGCTTCGGTAACGGTTTCGATGGTCTCATTTGTAAAGATTCCTGCGTTGTTCACCAGGATGTCGAATGAGCCGAACTTTTCCACTACCACTTCGAAGAAGGCCCTGATTTGGTCGACCTGCGTCATATCGACGGGCTTTGCAATGATACGGCTGCGGTCGTCACCAGCGATTTCCTGCATCAGCTCTTCTTTGCCGTTTGGCGAAATGCTGCACAAGGCAACATTGGCGCCTGCCTCGTAGAATCGTTCCGCAATGTGCCGCCCGATGCCGCGCGCCGAGCCAGTAATGACAGCCGTTTTCCCTGAGAAATCGTACGTGATGGACATTTCTGTTCCTCCTGCCTTGAACGGGGTTGCGCCAAGTGCTTCGTTTTCCTGGATCGTATCATGTGCCGTTGTTGGGTTTTTCTTTGAGGCAAATTCATCTGACCAGCGGCAATAAGATCGCTTAAATGGCACTTTCTATACAGCAACGGGGCGAAGGTGGCATATGTGTTGCCATTTGGTAAAATTGGAAGACCTATGAAAGAAGGACAAATGATCGATTTTGCCATTCAGGGGATCTACCCTCCCTCACTCCAGGCTCTGGTCGACGGCAAGGTTGCCAGTCGAGTTAGATGCAAGGACAGCTCTCTTTATGGCTTTTCCGAAGAAGCGCAGCAATGCGCCGCTGAATATATGGGATGGGCAACGCTGGCAAGTGAGCCGCCGTGCCCTATCGACGAGATCCAGGATTTTGCCGACGAGATGATTTCTCGCGGTTTGAAGACGGTAATCCTCATCGGCCAGGGTGGCTCCACCCAGGCTCCGATGACGCTTACCAAGTACAATAAGCCTGATTCGTCGCTTGTTACCTTTAAGACGCTCGATTCGGTATCGGCGGTGCGTGTTCGTACCATCTTGGCTGAATGCGACCCCAAAACCACACTTATCATTCAATCTTCCAAGTCGGGCGGCACCATTGAGCCTACCTTGGTTATGAAAGCAGTCCGCACCATTTTGGCGGAAACCTTGCCGGAGGAAGAAATCCCCTCTCACCTGATTGCCATCACCGATCCTGGCTCTGAGCTTGAGGCGCGTGCCAAGGAAGAAGGTTGGGCTAAGGTATTTTCTGGTGAGCCCACGGTTGGCGGTCGCTATTCCGCTCTTTCCGTTTTCGGTTTGGTTCCTGCCGCTTTGGTGGGCATCGACATCAAAAAGGTTATGGAAAGCGCGCGCAATGCCGAGGAGCTGTGTTCCGCTGACGACCTGGACAACCCTGCATCGAACTTGGCAGCGTTCCTGTTCGACAGCTATAAAAATGGGCGCGACAAGTTTTCGTTTTTCACGCCAAAGCGCGGCCGCGTACTTGGTTTGTGGATTGAACAGCTGGTAGCTGAAAGCTTAGGCAAAAACGGCTTCGGTATCCTACCCAACATCGAGGTTGACTCGCTGGTTCTGCGCGAGGATCCGCACGATCGCACGGTTATTACCTACAACACCAAAACTGATCTGTGGGACGATCGCCAAAACTTCAGCCATGCGCTCGAGTTCATCGACCCTGCCATTCCGCGTATGAGCTTCAAGGTTCTAAACGTGGAGGAAGTGGCTGCCCACTTCGTTATGTGGGAATACGCCATTGCCATGGTTGGCTATCTGATGAAGGTGTGCCCCTTCGACCAGCCCGACGTTGCGGTTGCCAAGAAGGAAGTGCTCAGCATTCTTGCCAATGGTGCCCGCAGCCCTGAGTTCGTGGAAAAGGGCCTTGCCGGCATTCCTGTCGGCGACGTTGAGGTGCATGTGTCCGAAGCTCTTCGCGAATCCGTTGAAGATGAATCACTCGTTTCCGCATTGCGCGCCCTGTTTGGCAGCATTGTGTCTGGCGATTACTTCAGCTTGAATGCATTCCTTCCCTTCACGGGCGAAGGTCGTCGTGAAGCGCTGGAGGAAATTCGCCACTCGGTTGCCGACCGTTTGGGTGCAGCGTCGTGCCTGGAAATTGGACCGCGCTACCTGCACTCCACCGGTCAGCTTCATAAGGGAGGCCCGAATGAAGGCGTATTTCTGATTATCTCGGCGGAAGAACCGAAGGATATTGCCATCGAAGACCCCCGCGCGCAAAGCTTGGGCGAACTTGCAAAGGCTCAGGCTTCGGGTGACTTTGCAATTCTTTCCGATCGTGGACGCCGCTGCGTTCAGGTGCATTTGCCTGACAACTCCGCGGTGTCTATTCGTGCCTTGGTTAAGGCGTTCAAGGAGGCAATCAACGCATGACGCGTGAGGCGCTTGATCTGAAAATATCTGGCGTAGTACAAGGGGTGGGTTTCCGCCCCTTTGTCTATCGTGAGGCAAAAAAACGAGATATTACCGGTTGGGTTTTGAACGATGTTGAGGGCGTGAGGGTGCATGCCGAAGGTGAAACCTTGCCGCTCGACAGGTTTGTGCTGGCTCTTTCTGAAGAGGCGCCCGCCGCTGCGCAAGTAAGCGAAATTGAAATTGCGGAAGTTCCCGTGCAGGGGCTTGATGCCTTCGAGATTCGTTTTTCCGACGCGGCGGAACAGGGCGAAACTACGCTGGTTTCGCCCGATCTGGCAACGTGCGATGCTTGTGTGGAAGAATTGTTCGACCCGAATAATCGTCGCTACCATTACCCATTTATCAACTGTACCAACTGCGGTCCGCGCTTTACCATCATGCGCAAGCTGCCTTACGACCGCCCCGAAACATCAATGGCACAATTTACCATGTGCCCAGCATGCCAGGAGGAATATTCCGACCCCGCTGATAGGCGCTTCCATGCACAACCTGATGCGTGCTTTGAGTGCGGCCCTGAAATCGGCTGGATTGAATCGGGCGGCCTTTCGCCCGAGGGCATTTCCTGGGCGAAAAACGTCGAGGAATCCGACAAGGTTTTCCACCGTGCTGCAAAGCTTATTGCGGAAGGCGGCATCGTTGCTGTTAAGGGTTTGGGCGGATACCACTTGGTGTGCGATGCTGCCAACGAGGCGGCACTTGCCGCATTACGCCAGCGCAAACATCGCCCCGGCAAGGCGTTTGCTGTTATGGTCGCTTCAGTGGAAGAGGCTCGCGCTCTTTGTGAAGTAAACGATGCTGAAGCGCGCCAGCTCGCAAGTCCTGCGCGCCCCATCGTGTTGCTGCGCAAGCGCCCCGATGCGACGTTTGCGAAGGGCCTGGCAGACAATCTGCCCGAACTGGGCGTAATGCTGCCCACTACGCCTGTTCAGCACTTGCTGCTTCACGAATGTGGCGGCATGCTTGTTATGACATCGGGCAACATTCACGATGAACCCATCGTTATCGACGAAGAAACGGCCTTTTCCCAGCTTGCTGGCGTGGCCGACGCCTTCCTGGTGAACAACCGTGAAATCGTGGGGCGCTATGACGATTCCGTTATCCGTATCCTTAACGGCGGCGCTGCGGGCGATATTGTTCAGTTTATCCGCCGCGCTCGTGGTTATGCCCCGCTTCCCATTTCGGCTCCGTGCCCCGAAGGCACAAGTGAAGAGCTTTTGGCGGTAGGCCCCGAGCAGAAAAGCACATTAACCTACGCACGTGCTGGCAAAGCATTCGTTTCTCAGCATGTGGGAGATTTGGAAAGCGCTGCGGTGTTCGACGCATGGAGCGAAACGCGCCGTCGCTATGCGAGCTTGCTGCATTTCGAGCCTAAGCGCATAGTGTGCGACTATCATCCTGAATATCTTTCCACCAAGTGGGCTTTGAGCCAGAATCTGCCCATAACGCGTGCGCAGCATCACCATGCACACATTCTTTCCGTTATGGGCGAGAACAACCTGGAAGGCCCTGTGTGCGGTTTCGCGTTCGACGGCACAGGTTACGGGCTCGATGGGGCTATTTGGGGTGGTGAAGTTCTGCTTTCGAACCTTCAGGCATACGAGCGCTTTGTGAACTTCGCCTATATCCCGCTGCCAGGTGGTGCGGCTGCCATCAAAGATCCTGCGCGTATTGCCTATGGCGCTCTATGGTCGTTTGATCTGCTGGAACACGAGCAGGCTAAGAAGTTCGTATCCGAATGCGTTCCGAATGCCGAAGTGTTTGAGCAGATGATCGAAAAGGGCCTGAATACTCCCGAAACGTCTTCGGTCGGGCGCATCTTCGATGCGGCGTCGGCTCTGTTAGGCGTGTGCACTCACCCTTGCTATGAGGGTGAAGCGGCCATTCTTTTGGAAGCGGCGGCTCATAAGGCCCAAGCAGAAGCCGCGGGCTTGCCTGTGGAAGACGAGCGTTATCGTATTGGCTTCATCAAGAACACGGCAACGGAAAACAGCACGGCTGCCGACACTTCGGTTTTGCTGATGGACGTGGCGCCGGTATTTGCTGCCATGCTCGACGATATGCAGGCATCGGTACCCACCCCCGTTATTGCCGCGCGTTTCCACAGCGCCTTCGTTGATGCCATCGTGAATGTTGCTGAATTGGTGCGAGCCACCTACGGCATCGAAATTATGGCGCTTGCTGGTGGTGTGTTCATGAACCGCTACCTAATGGAGCGCACGCTTGCGCGCCTGCAGGAGCGCGGCTTTACGGTGGCGCTGAATAAAGAACTGCCACCTAACGATGCTTCGATTTCCTATGGGCAGGCTGTGCTAGGATTGCAGGCGCAACATGAGGAGTGATGCAATATGTGTTTAGCTATTCCCGCCCAAGTCCGTACCATCAATGAAAATAATTTGGCGGTAGTGGATATTCTGGGCGTTACCCGCGAAGTGGCGCTCGACCTTACCCCTTCCGCCCAGGTGGGCGATTTCGTTCTGGTTCACGCCGGCTTCGCCATTGAAGTGGTAAGCGAAGAAGATGCTCAAGAAACGCTCGACCTGATTAAGCAGATTCCTGAACTTGCCGACGTCGAGGGATTATAGGCGGACGATTTCAATGGACTTGTCTTCTTTCAAAGATCCAGAGCTTGCTCGTGGCCTAATCCATTCGATAGAGAAATGGGCGCCTGAGCATGCAACCCTGATGGAGGTGTGCGGCACCCATACGGTTGCTATTGCCCGTAACGGCCTGCGCACCATGATGCCCGAAGGCGTTCGTTTGGCATCGGGCCCTGGTTGCCCGGTGTGCGTTACCAGCAACAAAGACATCGACACGGTAATTGCGCTTTCGCGCGTTCCTGGCGTGACCATTGCCACCTTTGGTGATATGACGCGTGTACCGGGCTCGACTTCCAGCCTACTTAAAGAGCAGGCGGAAGGACGTTCCGTAAGTATCGTGTACTCTCCGCTTGATGCGCTGAAGCTTGCCCAGGAAAACCCCGACCAGCAAATTGTGTTCGTGGGAGTGGGCTTTGAAACCACCACCCCCTTAGTCGCCATGGCGATTAAACGTGCCAAGGCGCTGGGCCTTAAGAACTTCAGCGTGTTCGTGGCGCATAAAAACATGCCTGGTGCGCTGGAAACCATCGTTTCTGATCCTTCGTTGCGGATTGATGCGCTTATTTTGCCTGGTCATGTAAGCACCATTATTGGCATGAAGCCTTATGAGTTCCTGGCGAAGAAGTACGGCATTCCCGGCGTTATCACCGGTTTCGAAGCGGTGGATGTGCTTCAGGGCGTTGCCATGATCATGCGCCAACTCCATGAAGGCCGCGCCGAAATAGAGATTGCCTACACACGTGGCGTTGCGCCCGAAGGCAATCAGGTCGCCGTTGCTGCCATCAACGAGGTGTTCCATACCGTAGATGCAACATGGCGCGGTTTGGGTGTTATTCCCGGTTCGGGCTATGCCATTCGCCCCGAATTTGCCGAGTTCGATGCATTCCAGCGCTTCGAGCCCGTCGTTGAGCCTACGCAGGAACCGAAGGGTTGTCGCTGCGGTGATGTGTTGCGCGGCATGATGGCTCCAAACGAGTGCCCCTTGTTCCGTAAGGTGTGCACGCCTGAAAACCCTGTAGGTCCGTGCATGGTTTCCTCCGAAGGATCCTGTGCTGCTTACTTTAGGTATCTGTAGCGGTTTCGCTGGCAGCATCTGCGATGGTGCTGTTTGCAAATATATTTATGAAAATCCGCCTGTGCAACGGAGAAATGTTTTTTTCTTTCTCCGATCTGCCAGGCGGTTTTGCTTATTTTTTGCTGGAATGCTGTCAAAAGCACGGATCGGGTCTTATTCGCGCATGCATTGGACACTTCGGCGCAGCGTGCATTATGCGACAATAATGCCAAAACCGATGATTAACTAGGAGATGGAAGCCTTATGCGCGCAGAACCTCGGGAAAAGCTGAATCCACGCATCAAGGCAGTGTGGCGCATCAGCGATACGTTGATGCTTACTGCGGCATGGCTAATTCTGGCGTTGCCGGGAGCCATCGCGTTGCTCGTCGACGCATCGGAAGCATATTGGGCGGAGCCCTATGTGCTGGCGTTTACCGTTCTGTATGCGGTTTTGTTGGTTGTATTCCTGTTTGCGGTAACGCCGCTGCGCTACATTCGCTGGCATTATGAGCTTCGCCCCGATTTCTTGGAACTGAAGTACGGCATCATTTGGCGCAAACATATCGTGGTTCCTTTTATCCGTGTGCAGAATACCGACACGAAGCAGGGTCCCATTTTGCGCGCATTTGGCCTGGCGAGTGTGACGGTTTCAACTGCTGCGGGATCGATGGAAATCCCTGGTCTGCTAACCGAAGAGGCAGACAGCGTCCGTGATCGCGCTGCCGAATTTGCTCGCCTTGCCCGCGAGGACGTGTAGCTATGAGCTCCAACGGTTCGATTCCTCCCAACATGAACCCTGCGCCATCCGGCGCTTCGGCTTACGAGCCCGAGCAAACGGGTGTGCACCATTCGCTGCATCATTGCTATATCTGGCTGGGTGCGCTGCGCGCTGCGCCAATCATCTTCATATGCGGGCTTTCCTCATTGTCGGGGCTTATGAAATTAGCTGAAGCCCTTGGTTTCGTTTCGGTAGATGCGTTTTTCGTTGCGGTGCTTCTGCTCCTGGCCGCCACGGTGCTTGTTTGCGGAGTGGTGATGGGTGCCCGTGCATGGACGTACCGTTACATCTGGTACGAATTTGACGAAACGGAATTCAGCTTCTACTCGGGGATATTGAACAAGCGGTGCACTCACGTGCCCTACTCGAAGATCCAGTCGGTAAACGAACGCGTTTCTCTTCTGCAGCGTCTGGCGGGCGTGCGCACAGTGAGCATCGACACTGCGGGCGGTGCCAGCAACAAGGCGCTGGTAATTTCGTACGTGGAGCGAAGCGCGGCAGAATATCTGCGTCGTGAACTTTTCCGCCGCAAGCGCATCGAAGGTGAAGAGGGGTGTGGTGCGGCGGTTGCTCCAGGTTCTCTTGCTGGTCGGGGCAACGTACTTGATGGTGCCGCTGCCGCTATTGACGATATTCGTGGCGTATTCGCCAAGGATGCAGTGAATACAGGTGTTGTTGCTTGCGAATACCGTCTTGGCAACAAGGAACTGCTGCTTTCCGCCCTGTGCGGAAGGGCATCGTTTGGCTTGGCTCTTGCAACAGTGATGGCTGCGCTTGTCGTTATGGCAACCTTGGCCATCCTCGCGGTTTGGCCGATGGCGCAACATTTTTTTGCAGCGACGGGCGTGCCTAAGAGCGAGCTTATGCTCGTATGTGGGCTGACGGGCTTCTTGTTGCTGCTTTGCTTGACTATGACATGGGTCATCTATCTGGTTGGCGTGTGCCTTTCCTATGGCGGTTTCCAAGCGCGCCGTCGTGGTGGCCGCATTGAGGTTGAGCGGGGTCTTATAACGCATGTGTTCAACGGCATCGATGTGGACCGAATCCAATCGGTGCACATTCATCAAACTTTTTTCCAACGCCTTATGCGTTGCTGCTCAGTTTCGTATGGCAGGGTGGGGGTAGCCACTGGCGAAGAATCGTCTGGTTCCTCTTCTCAGTTAGAGACGGACAGACTGGTTGTGCATCCGTTTTTGCCCATCGCTGAAGCTTGGGGTGTCGTTCAAGGTTTGACGCCCGAATATGCTCATGCTCCTGTGGCAAGCACTCCTCTGCCGAAAGTGGCCCTGCGTCGTGCCATTACCCGAAGGGCGGTGCTGAAGGGTGTTGGGTTCTGGCTCGCCGTAGCCCTACTTCTGTTGTGTGCCGCTGCTTTCGCTGCTGATGCAACAGCTGCTCAGGGGCATGCCCAGCTCGGGGACTTTGCCGCAGCGACGCTGATACCAGGCCTTTTGCTGTGCGTTGCCATTGCGGCTATCGAAGTGGTGGGTGCGGTTCTGTGGCACCGTCGTTCTGCGTTTGGTTTCGACAACTCGGGAACTATCGTGGTAAACGGCGGTTACTCCACCGATACGGTAATTGTGCCTCGGAGGAAAATGCAGTACGCCTGCCTTCGTGCAAATCCTTTGCAGCGCCACGCTGGCGTTGCAACCGTCTTGGTGCGTACCGCAGCAGGCGTGCGCGGCTGCGATGAGCGTCTGATTGACGTTCCGATTGCAGAAGCATCCGCCTGGCTCGACTGGGCTCAACCGGAAGGTAGCCGCGCAGTATAATCGCAACATTAAGCATATGAACATGTTTCGCTTCTGGGTTGCAGTGAATATAACGCCCCGAATAGGGCAGTTGAAGGGATAACAATGGCACAATCGCAGGCTCCCTCAAGGGAATGGACACCCCGCCAGTTCAAGAAGCGTGATTCGGGGAACCCGAAACGCTCCAAGCATGAAAAGAAGAAAGATGGCGCTGGCGTGCGCAATTCCCGCAAGGCCATTCGCGCCTATTCGCTGGGAGAAGAGATTGCCAACTCGATAACCCACGGCGTTGGTGCGTTGCTGGCCATCGCCGCCATCCCGCTCTGCGTTGTTGCGGCTGTTCGTTCGGGCGGCGGCCTGCATTTGCTTGCTGCGCTGGTGTACAGCATCTTCATGCTGCTGGAATATGTGATGTCGACGCTGTATCACGCTATAGCGGCTGAAAAGGCCAAACGCGTGTTCAAGGTGCTTGACCACAGCTTCATATACCTGTTTATTGCGGCTTCATATAGCCCGTATTGCTTGGTTACCCTGGTTGATTGCCACGGTGTTGCCCTGTTTGCGTTTGTTTGGGCGGTTGCCATTATCGGCGTAATTGCCGAATCGTTCTGGGTGTTCCGTCCCCGCTGGATCTCGGCGGTGCTGTACCTGTGCTTGGGCTGGTCGGTTGTATGGTTTATCCCGCAGCTGTGGGCGCTGCTTCCCGCACCGGGCTTCTGGCTTCTGCTTGCGGGTGGACTCTGCTATTCCATTGGATGCATCTTCTACGTTCTGAAGAAGGTCCCCTATATGCATTCCATCTTCCATGTGTGGATCCTTGCTGGTTCAGTGTGCCAGTTCCTTTCTATCTGCCTATTCGTTTTGTAATCGCCGCCTTTAACATTTTCCTGACGAAGTAGTTCCCTTGGCTCAGGGTGCTGTTAAATGGGGAGTGTTGGAAGGAGCAGTGTGGCAAAGGACGAAAAAAAGGGGTATTCCCTGTTTGGCCAGCCAAAGTCTCGGCCGGCGCTAACGCGCGGCGAAGACCGAATTATTGCTGGCGTCTGTTCGGGCATAGCCGAGCGCATCGATGCTGATGCGGTGCTGGTTCGTGTTACGGCCGTGGTGTTGCTCGTTTGCACCTTCGGTTTGGTTGCCGTTCCCTATATTGCCTTTGCAGCATTTCTTCCCACTTCGGGCGGGGAGGGCAAGCTCTTAAACGTTAGCCCACTTGACGTATGCTCCGACCGCTATCACCGTGTGGTTGAAGCGGGGGTGGCAAGGGTGGAAGCGCTGCGAAATTATGGCATCCATGCCGATGCGGGCCATATACCTCCTATGCCGCCTGCGTCTTCGGGGGTTTCTCGTCCTATGCCTTCAGCGCCTACGCAAAGCGTGGTGGTTAGCGAAGGCAACAAAGCGCGTAAGCGCGCACCGGTGGTTTTGGCGCTGGTGGCGTTAACCACGCTATTCTTCGTTTTTGTTGCCAACTACTGGGTTTCCCGCATTCCTGGAGTAAGTTTTTTTGGCTTCTGGCCAGTCCTACTGATTGTCGCGGGTACAACCCTTCTGGTGTGCTTCGCGGATAAGGCGCCATTGCGTCTTCGCCTGTGCGGTTTGGTTGTTTGCATTGAGCTCTGCATTGCCTTGCTGCCCTTCACCCTCGGTATTTGTCCGCCCCATAGCTTGGAGCGGATCACTGATTTGTCGGCACTGATATGGCTTTCGGTGGCAGCCTGTTTCGTTATCGCTTGTGCCTTTGACCGTATTGATTTCCTGGCTCTGGGCGTTGGTCTCGTTGCGGTTGCTTTGGTGGTTTCGTACCTCGATATGGGTGTGTTTGACCGCTTAGTGGCGTTTTCATCATATTCCCACCATAATAATGCATTATCGCTGCTCAGAAGCTGATTTGGAACAAGTTCAGAGCCTTTACAACAGGGTAACCCCAGGACTTTTACGCCCGTTTGCCGATAGCAAAATTTGGAGCCTTTAGCGTAGGCAGGTATAATAGGCCTTGCACTTTTGTGTGCTCATTGCAGTCTGCTGGTTCTAATCTCGGTGGTTCTGCAAACAAGAAGGCCCGCGCTCTTTGCTTCCCAAAGGGCAACGGCGAAGCTTCGGCATTGGAGTTTTTTGGCTAAAGCCAGCGTACATACCAAAAGAAGGGTCGCGCCGTTTTTCATGGTTTGCTTCGTGCTCATCATGGCTATGACGGTGGTTGCTTTTTGCTCTGTCGGCCAGGCACAGGGTTCCAAGCAGGAAGATTCTTCCACTCTTGGCTTGGGCTCTTCCCGTGTGCAGGCCGCTGATACCCAGCAGCTTTCTTCGGCTCAGCGCGCTTCCGGCGTGGCCGATGCTTCTTCCAGCGTTGACGGGGTAACCGTCACTGAAGCAGCAGATGCTACGGAAGCAACCCAGCGCTCTATCACGGTTAAAGATCCCGACCCGGTTGTGGTGCCTATTGCGGTAGACGAAACCAACGCCTTGGCAAAGCAGAAGGCGAACGAAGTTTGCACGCTCGATCCTCTTCCTACTGCGCCCCGCGTTGCGCCTGACGTTAACGATGGCACTTGGCAGAGTGGCATTGCCTCGGCTTATTCCATCGAAACCAACGATGATGGTCAAGGCAACTTCGGTGTAACCAACACTGCTTCGGGCATTGCGCTTACGCATCAGAGCGTTACGGTTGCCGTTCCTGAAGACAAGGCTTATCTGGTTGGTAGCATTTGCGAGATTTGCTATAACGGCAAGGTTGTTATAGCTACGGTTACCGATACTGGTGGTTTTGCTAAGTACGGTCGCGCACTCGACCTGGCGCCAGGTGTCTACAAAGCCTTCGGTGCTAACAGCTATACCGATTGGGGCACGCGAAACGTGTATTACCGATTCATTTAATGTTCAATGCCGGCCTGCGGGTCGGCTTTTTTATTTCCTCGGGGCATGTTTTCGATCGTTGTAATGCGTGGGCTTTGAGTTGGGCTCTCTGATCTTCTAAACTATCCAGCAGAAGCGGTGACAGC
>ERZ780207.1306-NODE-1306-length-21820-cov-4.182633_pt1 | contig 21820 bp, 20 predicted proteins | sample MGYA00510977_ERZ780207 | MGnify/ENA primary metagenome ERZ780207 (study PRJEB29588, sample SAMEA2151383) | human gut metagenome | biome: human gut; feature: human-associated habitat; material: faeces | place: Denmark | collected 2008/2010 ... | reverse complement strand
CCCCAGCCGTTACGAATCCGGCAAGGAATCCCCAAGCGAAACGGCATCCGCCACGTTTCGACTGTGGCTCATCATCATATTCTTCCTCCACTGTTTCCTCCACTTCTTCGGCAGTTTCCTCCGCTTCTTCTTCGGCTGTTTCTTCCGTCTCTTCTTCGGCAGTTTCCTCCGCTACAGTCTCATCATCGGCGTCAGTCTCAGCAGTGTCTTCTTCTTTTTCCTCTTCGCTGTCAGCCTCACTCTCTTCAAGCCCGTCAGTCTGACTTTCCTTTTCCTCCGGCTCCGCTCCGTCGTCAGGATTCTCATCCGCCACGTCCTCTGTTCCGACTGTCTCATCAGCAGTTGTCGCCGCCTCCTCTTCGGCAGCGTCAGGAGTCTCATCCCCCGCCACTGGCTCATCGCCGTCGAAATCATCGGCAAGCTCTATCGCCTCAAAACAATCAAACGCACTGTTGATTGCAGCGGCCGTATCCGGGTCGGCGACAAAACGCACCTCGCCACCATCCACATCGAAGCGACCCACGCCTTTAAGCGTCACCGACTCGCCATCCATCAGCCGTTCGGCAACAATGGCAAACAATTCTTTGACAAAAGATTGGCACAAAGCCTCCGACGTGTCGGTCTCATGCGACAACGCCTTGACAATGTCCTGCAACACAAGTACTCGGTTACTCATCGCCGGCTTCTCCTTTCTCCGCAATGCGGGTTTTAAGCCGAGTGCCCGGCACAAACGTCATTCTTATTTCGGGCGGATAAAGCATCCTGCGTCCAGAGGCGGAATCCACCTCCACACGCTCCATCAGCTTCTCTCCCTCAAACTTGCCGAAACCCGGCACAGCGACCGTCTCGAGAGCGCCGCAATGCTCCTTCAGCAAAGAGGCAAAACCGTCGGCAAGAGCCTCCACATCAGCCTCTCCCCGCTCCAAGCGTCGTGCCAGTTCAGCGACAATATCCTTATGTTGCATTTCTTTTTTTTCCATTGTAATGCAAATGTAGTGTTTTTCCACGAACCTGCAAAATGGCAGTCACCTCGTGACACAACGACCGCCACAACCGCCATATTGACACCATCCGCACGCTGGCACATTTTTGGCAGAAACCAATAGTGACCGCTTGAAGGAGCGGCAAGTAAACAACTGATAAATAAATATATAAAAAACATACAACTATGATGACCGAAAAATTACAAAAAGAGCTTAACGTGCAGATCAAGGCAGAGATGTGGTCTTCAAACCTTTATCTTTCAATGGCATTTTATCTGAAAAACAAAGGTCTTGACGGATGCGCCAACTGGCTGATGAAACAGTCACAGGAAGAACTTAACCACGCTTACGAGATTGCCGACTACCTGAACAAACGCGGAGAGAAAGCAGAAGTAGGTATGGTCGATGTCGTTCCTACAGGCTGGGGCGATGTGGCAGAAGTGTTTAAAAACGTCTATGACCACGAGTGCCACGTGTCGAAACTCATCGACGAGCTCGTAGATGTGGCATCGGCAGAAAAAGACAAAGCCACCCAGGATTTCCTTTGGGGATTTGTCCGCGAGCAAGTGGAGGAAGAAGCCACTGCAAGAGACTTGGCAGAGAAATTCGCAAAAGCCGGCGAGGCTGGCATCCTCTTCCTCGACTCTCAGCTTGCACAACGCAAATAAACGCATGAGAAAATAGAAGCATAAAATTTGGTTTGGGGCGGGATTTATCCTTTTGGTTGAATCCCGTTTTTTTTATTACCGGTCACTACACCCGGTAATTTTTCATCAAAGGACTCAAATATTCCGCAAATTCTGACTAAATTTGCGGAAACATCTAATTTGGCTTTTATGATCAACTTCGAATGCGACTACACCGAAGGAGCGCATGCAAGCATCCTTCAACGACTTGCAGAGACCAACATGGAGCAGACCCCCGGATACGGCAAAGACCGCCACTGCGAGAATGCACGCCAGATTATCCGACGCGTCTGCAATGCCCCCGATGCCGATGTGCATTTTCTCGTCGGCGGCACACAGACAAACAAAACCGTCATAGCCTCCATTCTGCGTCCATACCAGGGAGTGATATGTGTGGAAACCGGACACATCGCCGTGCATGAGACCGGTGCTATCGAGTCGACAGGACACAAAGTAATCACTGTGCCAGGCATCAATGGAAAAATCACGCCACAACTGATTGAGCAGGTGTATCGCCGCCATTTCGACGACAAAGGGTTGGAGCACTGCGTGCAGCCAGGAATGGTCTACATCTCGCAGTCGACCGAAGTGGGTACGGTCTACCATCTCAACGAACTTGAAGCCATCAGCGCGATGTGCCGCAAGCTTGAATTGCCGCTGTTTCTCGACGGAGCACGTCTGGGCTACGGACTCGCCGCCAGCGACAACGACACGTCACTCGCCGACATCGCTCGCCTCTGCGACGTGTTCTACATCGGTGGAACAAAAATCGGCGCACTCTTCGGCGAAGCTGTTGTCATAACCAACCCGTCAATCACGCCGGGATTCAGATACATGATAAAGCAAAACGGCGGACTGCTTGCCAAAGGGCGCCTGCTCGGCATCCAGTTTGAGACGTTGTTTGAAAACGACCTCTACATGCAGCTGTCGCGCCACGCCGTCGAACAGGCTATGCGCATACGCTGCGCGCTCGAGGCAAAAGGTGTGGCTCTTGCTTATGCTTCGACCACAAACCAGCAATTCCCCATACTTCCCGACAGCGTAATCGAGCATTTGTCTGACCGCTACATCTTCTCCACAACGGAGCACCTCACTCCCGGAATGACGGAAGTGCGTATATGCACCAGCTGGGCCACGCTGTCGGAAAATGTAGACCGTCTGATCGACGACCTCGACAAAGCATTATAACATCTTTTCGAAAAAAATAAGGGTCATCACCCACTAAATGAAGCGAGGCTGCATCTTTCGACGCAGCCTCATCTATATCAAAGCATAAAGACGCGTCAGTAAATTTTTAGTGAGATTAATTTCTACTGACCCGACTTCACGGATGATGGCGTTCCGCAGTCTGCATAGTCTTGTTGGAAGACTCGAACCACGTCCTTTTTCTCTAAGCCTCATTTCTATCTTATTTACAGTGCCTTGGCTTGATGTCTGTGCCACATTTTTGAGACCTTTTTATTATTTTTTTGTTCTTGTTCGCCTGCAAAGGTATGGATTTTCTTCTAAACACCAACATTTTCTTGAATATCCGCTTTTGAAGCATAGTTTTAACTAACAGCTAAATGACACGAGGCTGCATCTTTTATACTGTCAATATGAACTTTCTGAAATTTTTTCCGAACATAATTTCTTAATATATTTGCAAATTATATTTGTAGTTTCATATTTTATCACTAATTTTGAAGCGCATATAATCCGCGAAAGTCTAAATTTAGGCTTATTGGCGGAATGTAGACATAATTAAAAAGCGTTTACTACGCTCTTTCTTGACTCGTTGAAATCTGGAAAATTTCTTTGGTATAGTCAGGAATGCAGCAAACTGTAAATGCCTTGTGGATATGCATATTCCATCATTAGCAAACGCGAGAGCGTAGGTTAATGGTGTATATCATATTCTGCGTGAGGCTTCTGCAGGTTGCTCGTTCAACTATACCGGGCAATTCCAGAGCCTCAACGAGTGGGACGAGCAACAAGTATGGCTCTCACGCTTTTTTGTTGTATTGTCAGAACAAGTGAGCCGCTGACACAACAAAACCACAAATGAACCACTCTTTATTCTTCAAAAAATTTACACCAAATCTAAGATGGTTATCCACAGGACTATTCACGATTATTGTTTCCGGGATTACAACAATTGGATTGTATTCTTGCGCGTCAACAAAAACTATCGGACTAACTTGCCAAGAACGTCAGATTGAAATCTACGTTGACGAAGAATACCTTGGCAGGGACTTAGTCTATTATACTGTCCCAAAAGGACGCGAATATATTGAGGTTTCCTGCCGAGACAATGGTATGGAAGTATATCATCGTCGCATTAATGTAAAAGATCGGAATGGAAAACTTATAGAACTACAAATACCAAAGAATTATAAATATTCAAATAAACCATTTTAGTCAATGAAAAAGTATCTTTTCCTTTTAGCAGCTATTATGGTCGGTTTCTCTCTTTATGCAGGGAAAAAGGCCAGTGTCATTAAGATTTCGGTTCAACCACAGGAAGCAGCAATCTATGTGGACAATAGCCTTATTGGCTACGGCTATGGTGAATTCTCAAGGCCTCCCAAAAAGAATCAGGTTGCAATAATCCGAATAGAATGCAATGAGTATCTCACAGCCAATTCTAAATTCTACGGCGGAGATGAACGTAATTCACTCTCGTTCAATCTTATGCAAGATGGTTTCTTTAGAGGTTCTGCCGCATCAGGCCTTGTAAACAAATACCTGACAATCACTCTTGACCCCCAATATTATTCAATTGACAGTGAAGGCAAAGTAAATAGCGAGGCCGCATGGAAGCTTCTCCATCAGATTCTGCTCAACTATTTCCCGGAAATTGAAACGACCGATTTTCATGGCGGATACCTTCAGACCCCTTGGAAATACAAGAGTTTCAACTTGTCCGAGAAACAGCTTCGCAACCGTGTAACCGTAAGGGATGTGACAACTCCAGAAAGAGTTGCCTTCCAAATAAAAATATCTTCCGAAGTAGCAGGTGCCATGCAAGCACGTCACGGAGAATTCGACGAAGTGGACCGTCTTCCAAAGGAATTGGAACCTATGGTGGAAGAACTTCAAACACGTATCGGAAAAGCAAGTAGCTTTTAATAAAATTATAAAACCTAAATTATGAAAAAAACATTTCTTTCATTATGCATGCTTGTTGCTGTTTCAACAGCATCATTCGCACAGAGTTTTGTCGACACATTCGAAGCGAACTCATTAGGATGGACTGAATGCGCTTTTGAAAGCGACAAAGGTTCTGCAGTAATTGACAAAGGTGTGATGACAATCAAGTCAAAGGGTGAAAACAAAGCCGCTGGAGCATTACTCACTGCGATGAGTGGTGTTGCAACCAAAGTCGGAGAAAACACTTTCTTCGAGACACATTGTTATGCCCCTCTCGATGTCAGAAAGTCTTTTGAGGTAATTGCAAATGTGAAGATTGACAAACTCGCCAACGACCGTGTATGTGGCTTTGTTTTCAACTACAAAGATGGCGGCAATTTCTACTGTTTCAATTTTAATGATGAAATGGTAAATTTCACTCGCTACGTTGACAATCGTGTAGTCGGCAACATTATGCAAGGTGTCAAATGGCCAAACAAAAAGAAACTTGACCAAGAATGGAAGCTTGTTTCAGACGGAGACGTTCTGTCTTTCTTCGTTGATGGCATGATGATCCTCAAGGTGAAATATATGCCACTCGATTACACCGGCTTCGGTTTTTACACTTTCGGCAAACAAACATTGATTGTAGAAGACATGACATTCACACAAAATTAAACGTCCTATTAAAAATATGCAGATTGATTCCTAATATGCATATACAATGTAGCAAAACCGCATAAAAAGTAAACGGCACTCCAAAAGTTTGTCACAAAAACATTTGGAGTGCTTTTTATTCTCATAATTGAAGATTCTACAACACAGTAAGACCCGTAGCTACCCACAGTGCGGTTTTTCTTTCATCGGTTATTTAGAGCGATTCTAATTAAATAAGAGTCACCACCCTAAATGAAACGAGGCTGCATCTTTCGACGCAGCCTCGCTTTTATTATGTTTTTTTAGGAATATTAATCGATTTCCTCATCAGCCTCGTAACCGCCCATTTCGCGGAGAGCGTTCTTGAGCATTACGTACTGCTGGAACAAGTGGTTTACAGGTACCTCGCCCTGAGTGTAGTCGTGCATCGGGCTCTTGAGGAAGAAGCTCAAGAAGCGCTGAGTACCGTAGCGTCCTGCGCGTGCAGCCAAGTCGCTGAGCAACACGAGGTCAAGGCAAAGAGGAGCAGCGAGGATAGAGTCGCGGCAGAGGAAGTTGATTTTGATCTGCATTGGGTATCCCATCCATCCGAAGATGTCGATGTTGTCCCATCCTTCCTTGTTGTCGTTGCGCGGTGGATAGTAGTTGATGCGCACTTTGTGGTAGTAGTCTTTGTAGAGATCAGGCTGATTCTCAGGCACGAGGATTGACTCCAAAGTAGACAATTTGCTGACTTCCTTAGTGTGGAAGTTTGCAGGCTCGTCGAGCACAAGACCGTCGCGGTTACCGAGGATGTTTGTAGAGAACCATCCTGACAAGCCGAGGCAACGGGTTCCGATGATAGGAGCGAAACCAGACTTAACCAAAGTTTGACCAGTCTTGAAGTCCTTACCGGCGATAGGCATCTTAGTTTTTTCAGCGAGCTCCCACATAGCAGGGATGTCGACAGTGGTGTTAGGAGCACCCATAATGAAAGGAGCGCCTTCAGAAAGAGCTGCGTAAGCGTAGCACATAGAAGGAGCGATGTGCTCTTTGTCGTCAGCCTTCATAGCTGCTTCCAAAGAAGCGAGAGAACCGTGGATCTTCTCGTCTACCGGAACGTAGATTTCAGTAGAAGCCGCCCAAAGCACAACGATACGGCTACAGTTGTTTGCTGCCTTGAAGTTGCGGATGTCTTCGCGAACCTGCTCCATCATATCCCAACGGTTAGCGCAAGTTTTCACGTTGTCACCGTCAAGACGTTTTGCATAATTATGGTCGAAAGCCGCCTTCATAGGAACGATTTTAACCAATTCGTCCTTAACCGGCTCTATGTCTTTTTCTTTAAGCACCTCAGCGTTGATAGCCGACTCGTATGCGTTTGCAGGATAAACGTCCCAAGAACCGAAAACGATGTCGTTCAAATCTGCCAAAGGCACGATGTCTTTATAGTGAAGATATTTCTTTTCAGCACCGCGGCCAACGCGGATTTTGTCGTATTGTGTCATTGAGCCCACTGGTTTAGCCAAACCTTTACGAGCCATCAATACACCTGTCATAAATGTTGTTGAAACGGCACCAAGACCTACTACAAGTACGCCAAGTTTGCCTTCTGCTTTTTTAACGTTGCAATTTTCCATTTTTCAGAATATTTTTCTTTTGAGTTGTTTTCAAATTTGTCTTGCGGACCAAAATCCACGGGTCAAAAGTACCGCTATTTTCCTGAATGCAAAATTATTTTTTAATAAATAAATGGTCCAAATGGTCTAAACTTTGGTAAAAAAGGGCACAATCAGATAATATTTGTTAAATATTACCTGATTGCGCCTTATTTTGTGAAAATTTCTAAACGAAGCGTTTTTCGATTTCCTCGAGTTTTTTGATTATTTCGGGATGCGTGACGGCATCTTCCTCCGCCGTCCATCCTTTTCCTTTGAGCCACGCCACCTGGCATCCAATAGACTCAGCCGGCACGATATCCTTCTTATAGCTGTCGCCAACGACAAGCACATTCTCTGCAGGGACGCCAAGAGCCTCCACACCGAGCGCGAAAATGCGCGGATCGGGCTTCCGTATGCCAACTACAGCGCTTTCAACAACCTTTTTGAAATAGCGTGCCAAGTCGAAATCGGCAAGCACCGTCTCCACATTGCCGTAGAAGTTGCTCACGAGCACCATCGGCACCCGCTCATGCACAAACTCCAACACCTGACGCGCCTCCTCAACCGATTCCTTCGCACGGTTATAGCAATAGCGCGCCACGGCAAGCGCCTTTTCCTCCACGGGATAATCAGAAGGGAGCACTGCGTTTTCAACGAGGTTGCCTATCTCGATACGCATCTTGATGAGCAACAGGTCGTAGAAATTATGCTCGGGCAGTATATGGCGAGTCTTCGCCAGCTCACGCTCCGCATAGACGTAGCAGTCGCGGAACTGCTCCTTCGTCACCTGCACATCAGCTTCGCGGTATCCGTCCCAAATCACTTCGCTCCAATGGTCGCCACGGCTGTCGATTGTGCCGCCGTAGTCGAAAATCACACCCTTAATATCAGTATTTGCCATTTTCAACCTCCTCCGTAAATTTACGGCACATGCGCTCATGCCGCCAAATCATATATACAAGCATCAGATTGAGCACGACCAGCTCGAAAGCGAAATAGAGCCACGGCATCTTGACGAGCAGCGAGCATACAAGCGCTATCGAACGCAGATTGAACGACAGCCAGTTGGTGTATTTCATCAACGGCTGGCTGCCGGCACGGAATGTGTCGCGGAACGACTGCGACACCTCCCCCTCGCCAAAACGTTTGCGCAAGGCGCGGCGCAGTTGCTGCATGCGTGGCGTGAGCACCTCCTGGTTTGCGGTATAGTTGCGGTAGAAGAACATCGTGGTCTTCTTCCAGAAGTTTCCCTTCCATGGCACAGCGGCATACGCCTTGTCAAGCTGCTCCACGCTGTCGAGCTCACTTCCTTCTTTTCCTTTCAAGAAATACAAGTGGAACTGGCGATAATAGTCGGCAGCTGCAGCCTGTTTCGCATGGCACAGACCTGCGGCTACGGCTATCGCCCAAATGACCCACTGGTGTTCCATAAAGAACACGCTGGTACAGTTTTCACGGAAGCATATAGCCAAATAGATCGCCACAAACCAGAAGTCGCCGCTCAGACCGTCGAGTATACGACCGAGGCGTGAGTACTGCTGCGTCATACGCGCCAACTGACCGTCGGCACTGTCGAAAGAGTTTGCCCAAACGAGCAACAACACCCCCACAATATTCAGCCAAAGGTCGTTGAAATAGAACATCACTCCAGCCGCCACACCTATAAATATAGAAGCAATCGTAATGGCGTTTGGCTTGATGCCGAGTTTCGCACACAGCACAGCCCACATATAACCTATCGGGCGATAGAAACAAAGGTCGATCGTTTCCTCCGTGTCCATCGACTTGAGGGTGTCTTTATAAGACGCTTTCAATTCTTTTATATTCATCGGCGTCGTTATTTAAGTTTTGATTTGACATAATTCAGCACCGCCTTGGCAATAAACGGAGCAGCCTCGTTGCGGCAAGGCGCGAAACTTGGCCAGTCGTTGAAATCGATGATGCGGATGTCGCCTTCCGGCGACACGATGCAGTCGCCGCCATAAATCTCCACGCCGAGAGCCTCGGAAGCGTCGTGGCAGATGTCCTTCAAGCGCTCGATGTCGAAATCAATGCCTTTCGACTTGCCGTTGATAGCCTCAAGTCCATATTTACTGTGTCCCTCGTCGAAAGGATAGAACCAGAAGAAGAACGGCGAGTTATGGATGCCGTAGAATTTTATAAGGTCGCCCACAAGATGACGGTTGATTACTGCACGCTTTATGCCGCGGTAGAAATATTCCTGCAGCACCTCCTGCGCCTCTTCCGCATGGCGCACATAACTCACGTCCTCCTTATGCATGGCATGGAAGTCGCCGCGCTTTATCCAGCAGTTGTTGATGCCCGCCTTTCTCAGCTGGTTTACCACAGCCTCGTCGGTGTTGACAATAACACTGTCGGGATACGGAATGTTGTGCCCCATCAGAATGCGTGTCATGCGCTCGCGTGTGCAGTTCTCGATGCCGTAGCCCGAGTTCACCACAATGCAGCCATCGTCCTCCATGTCCTGAAGGCGTTTTATCGACTCCTGTTCACGGCACATATTGAGGATTACGCGCTCCTTCACTTTGCCGCTGTTGAATTGCTCCTCGCTGTAGATGTTGACCGTGCAACCGCGCTTGCGCAGCTGGTCTGCCGTAGCGTTGAAAATCGCAGCGTCGTTGCCGATATGGTTTGGCGAGTAAGCGCCGGCTCTCATAATGCCGGCAATTGTTATTTCTGCCATTTGTATGTTGTTTCTAAACTTTATTTGCTGTTGATGAAATTTTCCGCCTTCTCAATGTCGCCGGCATGGTCTACATCAAGAATTTTCCCCATCGGATACGCCTTCAGTCTCAGACCCGCGTCGACGAGCGCGCGCTGGAAGTTGCGCATACGCGCCACGCCTCGCTCCATGCAGTCGGCAAGCACATCGATGGCTTTCTCATTGAGAGCGTATATGCCTCCCGAAATGTATTTTGCGCCATCATATCGCTCGTCGCGGAAAGCCGTGATGTTCAAATCGTCGTCGGTCTGCACATACAGGGGCTTTTCATCGTCGATATAGTCGGTCACCGCCATCATTCCGTCATAACGTTCATCAGCCTCCATCGCCTCGATATATGGACGGAAATCCTGTTCGCGGAAGATAGTGTCGACCGTTGTCAGGCAGAAGCGTCCTTTCGGGATCACCCTTGAAAGCTCGAAAAAGCTGTGCATCGAGCTCGGAGTTGTCTTCACCACCAGGTTCAGCGGGATGTCGAGCGAGAGGCTCTCAATATATTCGCGCACCTCAGTCATCTGCTCGTTGACGATTATGCTGATGCTCTCCGCATTGCAGCGACAGAAAAGGTTTATCAGGCGGCCTATCATCGGTTCGCCACAGATGTCGACAAGCGGTTTTGGTTTTGCCACGCCCTCTTGTGCGAGACGCGAACCCTCGCCGGCGGCTATTATCGCATAGTTCATTTTTCTTTCGTTTTTAAGCGTTAAGGATTTCCGACGACTCATCATCGTCCTTTGTCAAGTCGAGCACCTCCTTGTCGCCGCTCTTATCGTAGTACTGGCGACGCAACGGATGTGCGTTCATTTCATAAAAGCGCGTGCGGTTTCTGAAGATGTCGATAGCCTTGAAAATCGCAGAGCGCAGCGAGGCCTCGCTTGCCTGGTTCTTTCCGGCGATGTCATATCCAGTGCCGTGGTCGGGCGAAGTGCGCACATACGGGAGTCCGGCAGTGAAATTCACGCCGTCGTCCATCGCGATTGTCTTGAACGGAGCCAGACCCTGATCGTGGTACATGGCAAGCACACCATCGAAGTGCGTATACTGCCCGCTACCGAAGAATCCGTCTGCGGCATACGGTCCGAATGCCATGATTTTTCTGGAATAAGCCTCTTCAATAGCAGGCGTTATCACCTCCTTCTCCTCCGTGCCTAGCATACCGTTCTCCCCGGCATGCGGATTGAGCGACAGCACAGCGATGCGCGGCTTTATGATGTCAAAATCCTTTTTCAAGGAATCATTGAAGATTTCAAGTTTCTCCACGATGGCATCTTTTGTTATCGCCTCAGGCACCTGAGCCAAAGGCAAGTGGGTGGTGACCAGCGCCACGCGCAGATGGTCGTCGAAAAGAATCATCAGCGCCTTGTTGCCCTCGCCGATGCGCGACTCCAAAAACTCCGTGTGACCCGGAAAATGGAAATCGTCGCCCTGGATGGAGTCTTTGTTGATAGGCGCCGTCACCATTACATCGATGATGCCGTTGCGCAGGTCGTCGGCAGCACGTTTCAGCGCAGCCAGCGCAGCCTTTCCGGCAGCCTCGCTCGGCGATCCGAGCTCGATTCTCACCTCACCGTCGACCACTTCCACCAAGTTGTTGACACCGTCGGCGGCATCCTCCGCCCGCGGCACAAGCGTGAAGTTCACGTTTCCCATCTCCAAAGCCTTGCGATGGTATGACAGCGCCTTCGACGAGCCATAAACAATCGGCGTGCACAGATCCGTCATCAAAGGATCCTCAAGCGCCTTCATTATCACTTCATATCCAATCCCGTTGATGTCCCCGTGGGTAATGCCAACGCGTATTTTTTTGTTCTGAGCCATATTATGCATTTTTTTCAATCTACAAAAATACGAAAAATCTGCGAGATAGCGAGAATTTAACAAAAAAGTAGTGTCAGGCGGTCAATATCACGCTGAAAATTCGTATTTTTGCAGACTGATTGCAAACAATGCATACGAGGCAACTGTATTATTGCCAACATTTTGATGTTCAATGCGTAAGAAATGGACAATTCAATAAAGCAACATCTGCTCGACCACCGCTACCTGCGGATGGCTCAGATATGGGCGGAAAATTCATATTGCCGGCGACGCCAAGTGGGCGCGCTGCTGGTCAAGGACAAAATGATTATCTCCGACGGGTTCAACGGCACTCCTTCGGGCTTTGACAACGTTTGTGAGGACGAGACCAACCACACCTACCCATACGTGCTCCATGCCGAGGCCAACGCCATCACGAAAGTGGCGCGAAGCAACAACAGCAGCGACGGCGCCACGCTCTATGTGACCGACTCGCCATGCATCGAGTGCGCCAAGCTGATAATCCAAGCCGGCATCAAGCGCGTGGTCTTCTCCAAGCTCTACCGGCTCAGCGACGGACTCGACCTTTTGCGCGAGGCAGGAGTGGAATGCTCTTTTATCAACACTGACACTGAAGCGGAAAACAATCTATAACAAACAACAATAGAATGAGAATTAAACATAATTCCATAATTTGGTATCCATTGGTTATCTCGATAGCGATTGTGCTCGGTATCGTCATAGGCAACTACATATCAACAAAAAAATTCACACTCGACAAAGACCGCAAGATCAATGCCGTGCTCAACCTGATCCAAAGTGAATATGTCGACTCCATCGACGTGAAGGACCTTGTGGAGCAAGCCATTCCGGCAATCATCGGCAACCTCGACCCGCATTCATACTACATTCCCGCTTCAGACATCCGTGCAGAGAACGAGAAACTCGACGGCTCGATGAGCGGCATCGGCGTGTCGTTCTTCATGATGAACGACACCGCCAACGTTGACCAAGTGATTCCCAACGGACCGGCGGAAAAAGTGGGAATGCTTGCCGGCGACCGCATAATCTCGGTCAACGGAGAGTCGATTGTCGGCGGCACACTGACGGCAGAGGGCATTCGCAGCAAAATCCGCGGAGAGAAAGGCACGAAGGTGAAAATCGGAGTGAAACGCAACTCTTCCAAGAAAACGCTCACCTTCACCATCACCCGCGACGACATCCCGATGAACACCATCGACGTGTCGTATATGCTTGACGACAAGACAGGATACATCAAAATCGCACAGTTCGGAAAGAACACATACGATGAGTTTTTCGCAGCGTTGTCGAAGCTGAAGAAAGACGGCGCCTCCCGCTACATCGTCGACCTCCGCGGCAACCCCGGCGGATATATGGAAATGGCTATCCTGATGGTCAACGAATTTTTGGAACAGGGCGAACTTATTGTCTACACAAAAGGACGCAAAGAGCGTGAGGACATACAGGTGTGGAGCGATGACCAAGGCTCATTCCACGACGCTCAGGTTGCCGTGCTGATCGACGAGTATTCGGCAAGCGCCAGCGAGATTATGGCAGGAGCGTTGCAGGACAACGACCGCGGACTTGTTGTGGGTCGACGGTCGTTTGGAAAAGGACTGGTGCAGAAGCAGATTTACCTGCCCGACAGCAGCGCAATCCGTCTGACCATAGCCCGCTACTACACGCCGTCGCACCGATGCATACAGAAAGACTACACGCTTGGTGACGAAGACGACTACTCAAAGGAGCTCTACGACCGATACTCCCACGGCGAGCTCTACAGCGCAGACAGCATCAAGGTGGACAAAAGCAAGATTTTCCGCACTGCCAACGGAAGAATCGTATATGGTGGCGGAGGAATCGTGCCCGACATATTTGTGCCCAACGACACCACTGGTATCACCACATACTACCGTGCCGTCGCCAACCTCGGGCTGCTGCAGCAGTATGTCTACACCTACGTCGACATCAACCGCGACCAGCTGAAAAACGTCAAGACCGTCAAGCAGCTGATGGGCATGATGCCGTCAGACGACGCCCTGACATACGATTTTGTATGCTATGCCCGCGACAACGGCGTGCCGATGCGTTGGTACTACATAAACCTTAGCCGTTCGCTGATAGCACGCCAGCTGCGTGCCCTCGTGATTCGCGACGTGCTCGGCTCAGAAGAGTTCTACCGCTATTACAACCACACCGACAATACAGTCAACGCCGCCTTGAAAGCGCTCAACGACGGCAAGGGCAAGTTTCCAATCACTCTGACAAGCACCAAGAAAAAGAAAGGGAAACGGTGATGGCTACAAAAACCGACATCAGGCGCGACATCCGTCAGCTCAAGCGCATGCTTACCGATGAACAGAAGGCAATTGCCGCCAGCAAATGCTTCTCACGGCTCGAGCGATGCCAGGAGTTTATCGATGCCGACCGCATACTCGTCTACGCCTCCCTGCCCGATGAAATCTCCACCGATGAATTCATCAGCCGCTGGTATGGCAGAAAGCAGATTTTCCTGCCGCGCGTCAACGGCGACGACCTTGACATACTGCCCTACCGACCCGGCGACACCGCAGAGGGAGCATTCGGCATCGACGAACCAACGGGCAACGAATGCCGCGACATTTCAGAGATTGACCTTGTTGTGGTTCCGGCTATGGCATTCGACCGCCGCGGCAACCGTCTCGGACGCGGACGCGGATTCTACGACCGTCTGCTGCACAACGCCACCTGTCCGCTGATAGGCGCCGCCTACGCCATCCAGATAGTGGAGCACATTCCGGCAGAACCTCACGACATAAAGATTCCAACAATCGTCACCGACGAAGAAACCATAAGAATTCAGCAATATGGCATTAGTAACTCCTGACACCAAGCTTTGCGAAGTGATTGTCGACGAGCCTTCGGTTGTCCCAGTAATCAACCGCTTCGACATCGTGCTCGGTGTGGGCGACCGCACCATAAAGTCAATCTGCAAAGAAAAAGGCATCGACACATCATTTTTCATCACAATCCTGAACGCGTTCATCCACGAATCGTTTTTTCTGGAAAATGTGACCGGAGCTTTCAATGCCGGCGACGTGGTCGACTATCTGCGCAAGACAAACAACTCCTACCTGCGCAACCAGCTGCCAAACATCGAGCGTCATTTCGCAGCTCTCATATCGCGCAGCGACTCAAACAACAACCTTCCGTTGCTGTTTAATTTCTACAGAGAGGTGAAAACGGAGATAGAGCGGCGCATCGACAGCGACAATCAGTGGTTTGACGCCATAATCTCTGCCGAACAGTCGAACTCAGAAGTTTCTGTTGCCGGCAATGCCGTACAGGCGGAATCAGACTCAATCGAGGACAAATTGAGCGACTTGATAAACATGTTTGTGATTCATCTGCGTGGCGACTACGACCGCAACCTTTGCCACGCTGTGCTTTTCGCCGTCATCAGTCTTGAAAAGGACATTCGCCAGAACAACCGCATCCGCAACCGCGTGCTCCGACCGCTTGTCGATGCGCTCAACTCGCGAAACTCTTAACGACGTGACGCTATGACAAATCTGAATGTCAGAATCATCACCGACGACACGGCTGTGGCAATAGGCCTGAAACAGACTCTTGCCAATATGTTCGACGTGGAGACTTCGTGGACAAGACCATCGGCAGTGGCAGCAGAACCCGACATTGCCGCCGACCTGTTTATTGCCGACGCCGACGCCTTCGCCTCCCTGCCGGGATTTTTCATCCCTAAGCGCAACCGGCTTGCCCTGCTGTCCAACTCAACCGACGACAATATCGGCTTTACGCTCAACCGCCATTGCGACGAGGCTGCATTTCTAAAGCAACTCGGCGACATAATCGAGATGTCGCGCCACAACCGCTTAGACGGCAACGAGCTGTCGCAACGTGAAATCGACGTGCTTTGCCTGTTGGCAAAAGGGTTGACCAACAAAGAAATAGCCGACCGTCTGTTTATCAGCATCAACACCGTATTGACCCATCGCAAGAATATTTCAGCCAAACTCGGCATACGCAGTATCTCCGGACTGAGCGTATATGCCATAATGAACGGCTACATCACCGACATACCAGACATCTAAAATCCCTTTTCATTCGCCATTTTTTTGTATTTTTGCACTATCAATCGATTATGGAAGAGAATACAAACAAAAACATATCAGAGAAAACAGCGACAGAAAAGGCTGCGAAGCCAGTAGACAAGCGTATACCTCGATGGCTTGCACTAACACTGAAAACGGCAGCATGGACTGTCGGGTCGGTGGCGGCGCTGCTGGTAATGGCGCTGTGCCTGACGGTGTGGATTCTGACACCCGACCGGCTGACACCTATTGCCGAACGCCTTGCCAACGAGAACCTCAACGCGGATGTTAAAATCAAGCGTATGGAACTGACCGTATGGAAAACGTTCCCATACATGACCATCGACGTCGATGGTCTAAATGTGCGCTCTCGCACGCTCGACAAGCATAAGGCTTCGCTGCCAGCAGGCGTAGACTCGCTGCTCGACGTGGGCTGCATGCGCGCACGGTTCAATCTTGCGCGTCTTGCATTGATGGACGTTGAGATAAAAGAAATCTTTGTCGACTCCCCGAAAGTCAACCTTGTGACGGTCAACGACTCCCTCAACAACTACATGATTGTGCCGCCAAGCAAGGAAAAGAGCGAGAGCACGCCAATCGTCTTGAAGTCGCTCGTGCTTGAGCACCTCAACATCGTTAACAACCGCGGCATCCGCTACCGTGACCTCAAAAGCGGCATGGACTTCACGCTGCACACCGGCACCCTTTCGCTAAATTTCAAAGGCAAGGAGAAACGCTATCGCCTCGCCTTTGGAGGCAACGTCAAAGCAAGCGTTCCCGAAGCTGATATAAACCATTCTGTGCCATTCCGTCTTGGAGGCGACGTGGCTTGGGACATTGCCAAACCCGAGAATCTGGCTCTTGACGATTTTTCAATCAACATAGCAGATGTGCCCGCCACAATCAGCGCGGCGATAAAGATGGCAGACAAGACATCGGTCGACAAGCTCGACATAGGCATAGGTCCTGTGGTCTACGACAAGGTATTGGCAAACGCCCCCGACAAATACCGCAAAAGTCTTGACGAATACAGCACCAACCTGCAACTGTCGATGGCGCTGCACCTTGAAAAGCCATACGTCGTAGGCGGAAAAGACCTGCCAACATTCGCAGCGCAACTGACCATCCCGGAATGCTACGTTGCCAACACACGCCACAATGCCAGGATTGACAAGTTTGCCGCTGATGCAAAGATTGCGTTCAACGGGAAGAATCCCGATGCCAGCCAACTGACTCTCAACAAACTGCTGATGGAAGGATTCGGCATCAGTCTTGACATATCAGGCTCTGCTACAGAAATAATAAAAGACCCGTCGGTGAAGGCCAAAATCAAAGGTCGGCTCGACCTTGCACGCGCATCTCGGCTTGCTCCAAAGCGACTGCCGTTCACGATTTCCGGACTGTTCTCGCTCAACACCGACGTGAAATTCCACGTCAGCGACTTTTCTGTCAACACCTTTCACCGCATCCGCGCCAACGGCAACGCCACACTGAGCAACGTGCGCTATTCCGTGCCTTCCGACTCGCTGCGCATGTTTGTCGACCACAGCGTAATTCGCTTCGGCACCGACAGCAAAATCAAAGGACAGGACAACATCACACGCAACCTTCTCATGGCTTCCATACAAATAGACTCGGCAATCATTGCCGACCCGCACGGACATGTCACCGCCAGCCGTCTAAAAGCCGGAGTGGGCAGCACCGGAGAAATGCACAACCTGATGGACACCACAGCCATCACGCCTCTCGGCGGACGCATCACGCTTGGACGCTTTACGATGCTGAGCCTCCCCGACTCAACACAGATGCAAATGTCGGGGATGGAAACAAATGCCTCAATAAGACGATTCCAAGGACTTGGACGCACTCCGATATTGAGCTTCGGCATCAAAGCAGACCGCATACGCTATTGGGACCGCACCACGATGATGAGTCTGCGTGAAGGCAACATACAGCTGAGCGCAAACAAGCGCGTGAAGAAACAAAACTCACGGACAGAGGCTCGGATAGACTCTCTGCAGCGTCTGTATCCCAATCTCAGCCGCGACTCCCTGAGGACAATCTACAGAAAAGAACGCCGACAAAGGCGGTTGGCTGAGGAGGCAGCCGACACCTCATTCCGCGCCGACTTTGCCATCGACAGGCAGTGGCAGCGGCTGATACGCAACTGGGATTTCAACGGAAACATAACAGCCCTCAGAGGACGTCTGTTCACTCCTTTTTTCCCGCTCAGAAACCGTCTGAGCGACGTCGATGTCACATTCAACACCCAGAAACTCGACATCAACAACATAACCTATCGTGTGGGCAAAAGCGATTTGCAGCTGACGGGTGCGGTTGACAATATCCGCAGCACGCTGCTCGGCTCGCGACGCAACCCGCTGACCATCTCGCTTGTTGCCAACTCTCGCACTCTCGACCTCAACGAACTAATGGCGGCATTGTACAAGGGCAACAATTTTGCGAACAACGAGGAGCAAAAAGCTTCGTTCACAATCAATGCCAACGACGATGACGAGCGTATGCAACGCAAGGTGGAGAGCGCCACACAGGAAGACGCCGACACGATACGCTATGCCATCCTCGTGCCAAGCAACGTGGTGGTTGACATCGACCTGATGAACGACACCACCTATTACGCCAACCTTGTGCTCAAACGTCTGCACTCATCAATCGGCATGAAAAATGGCGTATTGAGCCTGCGCGACCTGTCGGCAAACAGCAACGACGGCTCGATGAAACTCGACATGATCTATGCAACAGCCAACCGCAACGACATCGGGCTCGGGCTGATGCTCGACCTGCACGACATCAAAGTGGGACGACTGATGAAGATAATGCCTGAACTCGACTCTATAATGCCAATGATGAAAGGCATCGACGGTGTAATCAACGCCCGACTGGCAGCCACGACAAAAATCGACACACTGATGAACGTGATACTGCCAACAACGAGCGCCGCCCTCAACATCAGCGGAAAAGACCTTGTGCTGCTCGACACCGAGACATTCCGACAAGTATCGAAAATGCTGCGTTTCAAGAACCGCAACCGCAATGTGATCGACAGTCTCTCGGTAGAGGCCACCGCGCTCAACTCGCAACTTGACGTCTACCCTTTCATTCTGCGCATGGACCGCTACAAACTCGCCGTGGTTGGATGGAACGACTTCGACACCAACTATAAATACCACATTTCCGTACTCGACTCTCCGCTTCCGTTTAAATTCGGAATCAATCTGAGCGGAAACATCATCAGAGACAATATGAAGTTCCGATTAGGAAAGGCGAAGCTAAAGGAAAACGAGGTGGCTCAGACCTCATCAATCACAGAAACCACCAAAAAGAATCTGTTCAGGCAGATGGATGAGATTTTCAGACGCGGAGCCGAAGCCGGGCTGCGTGAGGAACAGCACCATCACAACGGTCCTGTGCCCGACACCAACAACCGCCGCCGAGGTTTTGATGCCATCACCGAAGACGACCGCTTGACAGCCGCCGACAGTCTGCAACTGATTGCCAACGGGCTGATTGAGGCTCCCGACACGACAGCGGTGGCTCAACCATCAAAGACCGACAAGAAAACAAAAGATAAAAAAGGCAAGAAACGCCGCTCAACGCGCAGCTCTACAGCGATACGCGAAAAAGAGGCGGTCAAACCTAAAAACTGACAAACAATCATGACAAGAGAAGAAATTGCATACGCCGACTACCTAAACCGCACTGGCTTTTCCGCCACGCCGATAAGCACCGCCCTGATCGACATGGACGGTGTGCTCTACGACTCAATGCCCAACCACTCGCGCGCATGGAAACGCCTTGCCGCGGAAAGAGGATGGCACTATGCCGACAATGAGTTTTTCCTGTATGAAGGTATGACCGGAGCGGCGATAATCCGACTTATGGAAGAGCGCGAATGCAACCGCGACAACGTCAGCGATGATGAATGCAAGGCGATATATGCAAAGAAAGCCGAATATTTCACGGCTCTGGGCAAAGTGGGTCAGATACAGGGCACTGCACGGATGCTCAACACGCTGCGCGATGCCGACATCGCCCGCGTGCTTGTCACGGGCTCCGGACAAGCCACCCTGCTCGACCGTCTGAACGCCGACTATCCAGGCATTTTCTCCGCACCGCTGAAGGTGACCGCCCACGACGTGCGTCACGGCAAACCAGACCCAGAACCATACCTTCTGGGAATGGACAAAGCTGGAGTGCAGCCATGGCAGTCGATTGTGATTGAGAACGCGCCTCTCGGCGTGAAGGCCGGAAGTGCGGCAAAATGCTTCACCATTGGCATCACCACCGGACCTATTCCGGAAGACATCATGCTTGAAAACGGTGCCGACATCGTATATCCAACCATGGAAGCGTTTGCCGACGCTCTGCCATCTATCATCAACCTCAGAAAGCAACAGTTATGAAACATCAGAACGTTATTTTCACAAACTCTGTCGACGATGCCTTGAACAAAGCCGTCGAGCAACTGTCGCCACGCAACGTGTTTGTTCTGACCGACGAGAATGTGGAGCGCGAGAGTCTCGCTTCTTTCCGCCTCCATTCTGAATGGCAGAAAATTGTCATCCCAGCTGGCGACATCAACAAAAACCTTGACAGCGCACAAGCCGTTTGGAATGCGCTGCAGAAAGGTGGCGCCACCCGCAAATCTCTGCTTGTCAACATCGGAGGAGGCGTAGTGACCGACCTCGGTGGCTTTGCCGCCGCCACATTCAAACGTGGCATCCGCTTCATCAACATCCCGACAACGCTGCTCAGCGCCGTCGACGCGGCTGTGGGAGGAAAGACAGGCGTGAATTTCAACGGTCTGAAAAATGAAATCGGAGTGTTTAAGGAGGCAGAGACTGTGATAATCTCCACTGTTTTTTTCAGCACCCTGCCCGAACGCGAACTGAAGTCAGGCTATGCCGAGATGCTGAAGCACGGGCTGCTCGACGGCGAGGCGGTCTACAACAAATTGCTCGACTACGATTTTGACAACGTGGCAGGCAACGGCTTGCTGCACCTCGTCGAGGAATCGGTCAACGTGAAACGCCGGATTGTGGAGCAGGATCCGTTTGAGCAAGGACTGCGCCGCGCCCTCAACCTTGGACACACTGCAGGACACGCTTTCGAGAGCCTCGCCTTGAAACGCAATTCGCCTGTGCCCCACGGATATGCCGTGGCTTGGGGCATGGTTGTGGAGGCTGTGCTGTCGCACACCGAAAAGGGATTTCCATCAGCCGAACTCTATCGTCTTGCCGACTACGTGTGCCACCACTATGGTGCATTCCACATCACGTGCGACGACTATCCAGAGCTCATCGAATTTATGCGCCACGACAAGAAAAGCGAGCACGGCGAACTCAACTTCACGCTTCTCCACAACGTAGGCAACGCCGAGACGGGCTGCGAGGTCGACGTAAAACAAGTGGAGGCTGCGCTCGACATCTACCGCGACTTGATGCACATATAGAAACGTTGCAACCAGGTTGCAACAATTTTACCATAAATTTGCACCGACAAAAGGATAAAACATAGATTTATGGAACATGTACACAACGGGTACGACAGCCTGAAAAGCAAAATCGCCATCATCGCAGTAGTTTTTGTAAGCAGTAGCAATGCGCTGAATATGTTTGTCTTCGAGATAGCTCTGTGCATTCTTGCGTTCTACCTCGTTTATGGCATTGATGAAAAGCACCTGTCCACGGCGTTCCGGCCGCTTGGTCATACGGCAAATCATGATGCAGGCTTCCATCGGTGAGTTATAGAACAAGTTCGGTCCAAGGCCGATAACACATTCAACTCTGTCGCTTCGGACAAGCTTCTCACGCATCGCACTTTCCTCATTACGGAAAAGAACTCCGTGTGGGAACAGAATAGCGCATCGGCCGGTATCTTCTTTGAGGCTTGCAATAATGTGCTGAAGGAATGCATAATCAGCACGGCCCTGCGGAGGAACACCCAAAAAATTGCGTCCGTATTTGTCACTCTCAAAGGCAGCGCGATCCCATTGGCTAATGGAATAAGGTGGATTTGCTAGGCAGAGATCAAACTGCTGTAATTTCCCGTTTTCAATAAACGCGGGAGC
>ERZ780207.1292-NODE-1292-length-21967-cov-7.256207_pt1 | contig 21967 bp, 18 predicted proteins | sample MGYA00510977_ERZ780207 | MGnify/ENA primary metagenome ERZ780207 (study PRJEB29588, sample SAMEA2151383) | human gut metagenome | biome: human gut; feature: human-associated habitat; material: faeces | place: Denmark | collected 2008/2010 ... | reverse complement strand
GCGGGGGTTGTTTACCGCTTCAACCGGGCTCCCAGCTGAGCTATACCCCCATGCCATTTTGTTTTGCGCCGTTCCGTTTGACTCGGAACAAGTGATAATATAGCACAGGGAGTCGAAACTGTCAAGTCTTTTTTTCATTTTATCGAAAAACATTTTTGACCGGTTTTCGCCTGGAATTCTCCTCCGAAAAGAGGCGCTTTCGCGCCTCTTTTTCCTTTTTCCTCACGCTCTTGCAAACACGGTATACCGTCCGCTCGGCGCATCGAAGAAATTCTCCCCTGCGACGGATTTGACATGCAGGCCGTCCTCGCCGCGCAGCAGCGTAAACGCGCCATAGCGCACACTGCCCGCGCGCTCATTGAGATGGTAGCCAAAGACCATGCCCTCGCCGTTTGTGCCAAGGTAGTTGAGCTGACCAGAGTACTCGAAGTAAAGTCCGACCTCACTGTTGATATCCTGCACGGTGAACCCGCCGCCGTCGGTGAGCGTCAGGATATAATCGCTGTCGTAGCTGCCCTGCTCGGCCGTGTCATGCGTCACGGTCGCCGTCCACTCGCCGAGAAATTCCGGTGGGATCGTATAGTCCGCATCGCTGACCGCGCCGGAAAGGTCGTGTCTCTCCCCGTTCTCGTCAATGGCGAACACCGTCTGATATGAGCCGTAGTCCTCCTCGACCACACCGGACTCGAACGAAACGATATTCTTCACGCCGCCGAGCGGCCCGCCGTCACAGAGGAAGCCCGCCGTCAGCCCTTCGAGCAGGTTGACATACTCCACCGCACCCTCGCTCGTCAGCAGGAAGATATAGGGAAAATAACCCTGCCCCACCGAACCGACAAAAACGTCCGTGTAGTCGGAATACAGTCCCTCCACGGGGTAAAGGATCTCATAGTCAAAGCGGAAGTTTTCCGCGTACCACGCGGAATCCGCAGTCTTTTCAAAGCTGACCGTCAAATTTCCTCCGGAGAGCGCCGCTCGCACAAAGCTCTCCTCCGCCGTCTTTTCGACCGTCTCGTGCGCGGTGAGGTCAAGCGCAAGGTCACTCTCGTCACTCTCCGCACCGGCGAACGAGCCGATGGGAACGATCATGTGCAGCACACCGTCGTTCAAATAGAGCCGCATCGCCGTGTTGATGTTCTCGTCCGAAAGCGCCCATGCGCGTCGCTCGGCGTAGGACGCGATAAAATCCGCGCCGCCCGTGCTGCCGCCGAGCGCGTCGCGGTAGGTTTCGTCAAAATAGTTCGCCGCGGTACGCCGTGCCGCCGTGACAAACTCCTGCGCGGAAAGACCGCAGCGCGCAAGCAGGTCTTCGCTCATAAGGCGCTTGCCGCCGAAGAAATCATAGCTGTACGTCTCTGTCGTGCTGACATCGCCGTCCATCTCCGCGCACACCGTGAGGCAGAGAAGGCTGCCGTTCCAATAGCTCTGCCAGCCGATCGACGGACAGACGAGCGAGGCGTGCGAGGCCATCATGTTTTTCTGCTCCTGCGCAAGCGCGCCGAAGCGGTCGGCGATCTCTGCGTTGAGCGCGGCGGCGACCGCCGTTTCCGACACAAGCTGCGGCACATGATAGCGGTAGGCCATCGTATTGCCCTCGCCGTCCGTATACTCTCCTTCCTCGCTGTAAAGCTCCTTGATCAGCGAATCATCATAGCCGGTGGTCTCATCGTTCTCTCTTTCTTCGCCGCAGGAGGAAAGTGTCAGGAGCAGCAGCGCCGCAAGCAGCGCGGATAGTATTTTTTTCATTGGGAGTCCCCCTTGCATCTCAGTGTTTTTTCTTTTCTGCCATTATATCGTTTTTTCAAAAAAGCGCAACGCTTTTCCCGCGCCGCCGCGCCCGCCGATTGACAGAAACACGGGAAGGATATACAATGTATGCACTTTTGATCAGCAGGAGTTTTTATGTACGATTATACACAAGCCAAAATGAACGACGACGCCATTCGCGCCATCAGCTCCATCGGCCTTGCCCACCTGGGCGACGCGGTGTATGAGCTGCTCGTGCGCACTTACCTGTGCGTGCACGGCAAGGCGACGGGCAAGGGTCTTCACCGCGCAACGGTGGAGCTTGTCTGCGCGCCGCAGCAGGCGCGCTTTGCAGAAAAGCTTCTTCCTCTTTTGACGGAGGAAGAGGCCTCTGTGTTCCGCCGCGGGCGCAACGCGAACGTCCACTCTGTTCCCCACCACGCCGACCGCGCCGACTATCAGAAGGCCACGGGACTCGAAGCACTCTTCGGCTGGCTGTACCTGCGCGACGATCACGCGCGCATCAACGAGCTTTTCAACCTGATGATGGAGGACGACGATGCCACTTGACGCGATCTGCCTGCGGGCAGTTTTACACGAGCTGAGACCTCAACTCATCGGCGCGCGCATCGACAAGGTGCAGCAGCCCGCGCGCGACCAGATTGTTCTGCTGCTGCGCGGCAATTTGAGACTGCTGCTCAACGCGGGGGCAAACCAGCCGCGCATTCAGCTTACCAATATTCTGCGCGACAACCCCGCCCAGCCGCCGATGTTCTGCATGCTGCTGAGAAAGCACCTGGTCGGTGCGCGCGTGCTTGCGATCGAGCAGCCGGACCTTGAACGCATGGTGATTTTAACGCTCCAGTGCACGGACGAATTCGGAGAGATCAGCCAGAAGCAGCTCGTGCTCGAGTGCATGGGGCGGCGGTCGAACCTCGTGCTGCTCGATGCGCAGGGGCGCATCGTCGAATGTCTGCGCCGCGTGGACGCGGATCTTTCCACCGCGCGCCAGCTGCTGCCCGGCCTTTTCTACCGTTTGCCGACGCCGCTCGACAAGCTCTCCCTTCTTTCGCAGGAAGAGGATTCCATCGCCCTCGCACGGCGCGGCGGCGAGGAGGAAGCGGCCGTCGACAAGTGGGTGCTTGACCATTATACCGGCATTTCGCCGCTCATCGCGCGTGAGCTTGCCTTCCGCGCGGGCGGCGCGACCGATGTGCGCTTCGGCGCACTGAACGGCGCACAGCGCGAGACGCTGGCGCAGGAATTTGCCGATACCGCAAGCGCCATCAAGGAAGATCGTTACACGCCCGTTATCCTCTACCGCGACGGCAAGCCCGTGGACTTCACCTACCGTCTCATCGCGCAGTACGGCGCGGAGACACAGGTGGAAACGCGCAAGGACTTTTCATCGTTACTCGACGAATTCTACGACGCGCGCGAGCGGCAGGAGCTTTCCACCCGCCGCGGCCGCGAGCTGGCGCACGCGGCGAGCGTCGCGCGCGACCGCATGGCGCGAAAAGCCGAGAATTTGAAGCGCGACTACGCCGCCACGCAAAAGCGCGACGAATTCCGCCTGCGCGGTGATCTCATCACCGCAAACCTTTACCGCATGAAGGGCGGCGAGCGCGTCCTGCAAGCCGAGAACTACTACGAGGACGGCTGCCCGCTCATCGACATTCCGCTCGACCCGCTGCTCACCCCCCAGCAGAACGCCGCGAAGAACTACAAGCAGTACAACAAGCTCAAGACCGCCGAATTCCACCTGCGCGAGCAGATCGAAAAGGCGGAAAACGAGCGGGCGTACTTAGAGAGCGTGTTGCAGGAGCTTGCGCAGGCGGAGACGGAACAGGAATTCAATGAAATTCGCCGCGAATTGCAGGAGACGAACTATCTCAAAAAATCCTCCGGCAAAAAAGAGCAGAAGCGCGCCTTTGCGCCGCGCACGTTCAAAACGTCGGGCGGGTTCGAGGTTCTCGTTGGCCGCAGCAATGTGCAGAACGATCAGCTCACCAAAAAGTCCGACAAGCGCGACTACTGGTTCCACACCCAGCATATCCATGGCTCGCACGTTATCCTGCGCTGCGCGGGGCTGATGCCGGGCGACGAGGATCTGCGCGAGGCGGCGATGCTCGCGGCCTACTTCTCGCAGGCGAAGGAGAGCAGCGGTGTGCCGGTCGACTACTGCCCGGTGAAATTCGTCAAAAAGCCTGCGGGCGCGCGCCCGGGCATGGTGACCTACGACAACTACCGCACGCTCTATGTCACGCCCGAGGAAGGGCTTGCCAAAAAGCTCTTGATCAGGTAAACTGTTGGAAAGCGATCCCCCTCTCCCCTGTTGGACGGCAAAAGCAAGTTTGATGTTGGAAAGGAGCCCCACCCATGGACAAGAAAAAGAAGGCGCTGCTCATCACCGCCGGCATTGCCGCAGTGCTGCTCGCCGCCGCGCTGTTCCTGAGCCGCCCGCAGCCGCTCGGCGAGCTGCTGCACACGGACGAGATCGAGCCGCCGATTCGTGCGATCTTCTCCCTCGCCGCCACCGTTTCGACCGAAAACGGTGAAACGAGCGGCATGTGCGACTATACTGCCGAACCTGACAGCGAAGCGGGACAGGCTCTGCTCGATGTGCTGGGCAGCATTTCCGCGCACCGCCGCTTCCGTCTGCCGACCGCGCCGGTCAGCGGGATTCGTCCGCAAGACAACTATGTTTCCATCTGGTTCCGCGCAAATGGCCGCGACCATGATCTCTATCTCTTTGCAGACGGTTCCGTTCTCTATGATGACGCATCGCGCAGCGTTGCCTACGTTCTTGACAGTGACGCGGAGGACGCTTTCCGCGCGCTCGTGAATGTCATCTTGCGCTACGGAACCAAGCGATAAACCTTTTGCAACACAAAAAGTATCCCGTATGCCAAAGCATACGGGATACTTTTTTGTCGTTTTACAGCGCCTTGGGCGGCATTTCCCAGGCAAAATGATCGGTGTGCAGCAGGTGGTGCGACTTTTCGCCAAGCGGAGAGCCAAGATAGTCGCGATAGAGCGCCTTGACGTCCGGATTCTCGTGCGAGAAGCGCAGCAGCTCGTCCTGATCGAGCCGCCAGAGAACGCTGCCGCGATCCTCCGCCAGCTCCACGCCGTCGTGAATGGGCTGACCGCCGCCGCCGGCGCAGCCGCCGGGACAGGCCATAACTTCAACAAAGTCGTAGCTCACTTCGCCGCGTCTGACCGCCTCGATGAGTTTTCTTGCGTTTCCGAGCGAGCTGACGACCGCAACGCGCACGTCCCCTGCGCCGGGGATATTGAACGTTGCTTCCTTCCACCCGTCCATGCCGCGCACCGCGGTGAAAGCGTCAGGATCGGGATTCTTTCCCGTGACGAAGAAGTACGCCGAGCGCAGCGCCGCGTCCATCACGCCGCCGGTCGCGCCGAAGACGACCGCCGCGCCGGTAGCCGAACCGAGCGGGCTGTCAAACTCCTCCTCGGGCAGATACTTCGGCTCGATGTGGTTCGCGCGCATCATGATATTGAGCTCGCGCGTTGTGATGCTCACATCGACCTCGGGATCGCCCGCGTCGTTTTTCATCGTGGGCAGCTCGCATTCGCTCTTTTTCGCCACGCAAGGCATGATGGAGACAACGAACAGTCGCTTTGCGTCGATGCCGGCCTTTTCGGCAAAATAGCTCTTTGCAACGGCGCCGAGCATCTGCTGGGGCGACTTCGCCGTGGAGAGGTTGCCCGTCAGCTCGGGATACTGCGACTTCACGAACCGCACCCAGCCGGGGCAGCAGGAGGTGAACATCGGCCACTGGTACTGCTCTTTATGCGTGAAGCGCTCGATAAACTCGCTGCCCTCTTCCATGATGGTGAGGTCGGCGGCAAAATCCGTGTCGAACACATAGTCGAAGCCCAGCTCGCGCAGCGCCGCGACCATGCGCTTCGGCGTTGCAAAGTCGCTTGCAAGGCTGAACTGCTCCGCCCAGGCCGCACGCACCGCGGGCGCGACCTGCGCCACGGTGATGACGTTCGGATCGTCGATCGCGTCGAAGACAAGCCCCGTGTCGTCGCGCTCGCGCAGCGCCGCCGTCGGGCAGTGGGTGATGCACTGGCCGCAGTAGGTACATTCGGTGTCCTGAATACGGCGGTTGTACGATGCGTCCACCACCGTGCGCGAGCCCGTACCGAGAAGATCCCAGATCTTTACGCTCTGTATCTTCTCGCACACCTGAATGCAGCGCAGGCACTGCACACACTTGTCGTTCTCGCGGATGAGGGGCGTGGAATAATCCACCGCCTCGTGCCGCAGCTTTTTAGGAAAGTGCGTGCCGCGCATGTTGAAGTCGTTTGCCAACTGCTGAAGCGTGCAGTTGCCGCTTCTCGTGCAGTTGGTGCAGGATGTCTCGTGGTGCGAAAGGAGCAGGCGCAGGTTCATGCGCCGCGCCTCGCGCGCCTTGGCGCTGTTGGTAAAAACGACCATGCCGTCTGCCACCACGTTGTCGCACGCGGGTACCAGGCGTTCCATGCCCTCTACCTCCACACAGCAGATGCGGCATGCGCCGATCTCGTTGATGTTCTTTAAGTAGCAGAGCGTGGGGATATTGATGTTGGCCGAGCGCGCCGCCTCGAGGATCGTGGTATTCTCGGGCACCGTGACGCTCTTGCGGTCGATGGTCAGCGTAACATTTCTTACCATTTGCCCTTCCTCCCTCCGCGGAAAATTCCGTAGCCGAAGTGGTCGCAGCGCAGGCAGCGCGACGCCTCATTGTAGGCCTCTTCATCTGTCAGCCCGCACTCGATGCACTTGAAGTCGTGCTTGCGCTCGCCTGCCTCGCGCTCGGTGGTGTCGATGCGGCCGTGGGGCGGCTTGTTGTTCAGCCGCGGCGTCGGCACAACCACACCGGGGTCGATCTCATGGTGGAAGCCGAGATATTCGTCGATGTTCGCCGCGGCGACCTTGCCGGCCGCGATGGCGCGAATGACGGTCGCGGGGCCGGTGACACAGTCGCCGCCGGCAAAAACGCCGTCCATATTGTCGATCTGCCCGCTCGCCTCGGTGACGAACGCGCCGCGCTTGATGGCGATCTTCGTCTGCTCAAAGCCATGCGTCTCCACGCCCTGACCGATGGCAACAACGACAACGTCTGCCGCGATGCGCTTTTCGCTGCGCTTGGCCTTTTCGGGCGCGGGACGGCCCTTCTTGTCCATCTCACCGATGATCTGCGGCTGCGTCCACAGTGCGGTTGCATGGCCGTTCGCGTCCGTCTCGATGCGCACAGGCGCCTGAAGCGTCACAAGCTCCACGCCCTCGGCAACGGCGCCCTCCACTTCCTCGGGAAGCGCCGTCATATCCTCCTGACGGCGGCGGTAGACACAGCTCACCTTGCGCGCGCCCAGTCTCACCGCGCTGCGGCAGACGTCCATTGCCACGTTGCCGCCGCCGATGACGACAATATCTTTATTGCGGAAGTCCGGCATGTGATCGTCGCCGATCTCGCGCAGCATCTCGACCGCGGAGATGACGCCCTCAGCGTCCTCGCCCTCGATGCCGGTCTTTTTATCCGTGTGCGCGCCGAGCGCGATGTAAAGCGCGTCGTTCTGCTGGCGCAGCTCGTCGAACGTCACATCGTCGCCGACATTGACGTTGACATGCACATCGATGCCAAGCGCCAGCATCGACGCGATCTCCGCGTCGAGCACTTCGCGCGGCAGGCGGTAGTTGGGGATGCCGTAGCGCAGCATGCCGCCGAGCTTCGCGCACTTTTCATACACGGTGACCTTGTGGCCCATCAAAGCTAAGTAATACGCCGCGGAAAGGCCGCTCGGGCCGCCGCCGATGACGGCGACCTTCTTTCCAGTGGGCTCGGCACAGTCGGGCTGCGGCACGTAGCCCGCGTTATCCACCGCGTAGCGCTTGAGGCCGCGGATGTTGACCGCGTCGTCGATCATGTTTCTTCGGCAGCGCGCCTCGCACGGATGCTCGCAGATGTACGCGCAGGCCGAGGGGAATGGGTTATCCTTGCGGATCAGGCGCACGGCGTCGGCGTAGCGGCCGTACTTGATGAGCACGAGGTAGCCCGGGATATCCACGCCCGCGGGGCACAGTGCCACGCAGGGAACGGGCTCGCGCATGCCGCCAAGGCAGCGGTGGCGCAGGATGTGCTCTTCATAGTCGTCGCGGAAGCCCTGCACGCCGTCAAGCACCAGGCGCGCCGCATCGCGGCCAATGGCGCAGTCGGCGCTGTTGACGATCACGCGCGCCACGCGCTCGATGATCGAGATGGTCTCCATCGTGGCTTCGCCCTCGAGCACCTGCTCCATCAGCTCAGAGAGCTGGCCGAGGCCGATACGGCAGGGAACGCACTTGCCGCACGTCTGCGCATGGCAGAGGTCCAGAAAGCTCTTGGCCAGGTCCACCGGACACAGTCCCGGAGGGCTTGCGGCGATACGCCGCTCCACATCGCGGTACAGCCCGTCGATGACAGTCTGGGCATGGGAGGGCGTCATAATATCGAGTCTTGACACTGCTGTATTCTCCTTTCACTGCTTGCCATCAGTGTAGTATCGGCCGGCAGGACAAATGCACGTATCCCGCCGCCTGATGTCAGCACCCATAAATAGATGTTATCAATAATAAACGTTAGTCATTCCATTTTCAATAGTCAATGCGGATTTTTTGTCATATTTTTCCATTTCACTCCATTTGGCTAACAAAGAAAAGCGAGGGCCGCAGCCCTCGCCTGTTCTTCCCTTTTATTTGCCGCAGATCTCGTCGAAGGTATCGGTGACGGCCTTCTCCGGCGCGGGCGTCGCGAGCGATACGATCACGATCGCAATGCACGCCGCAAGGAACGCGGGGAGCAGCTCGTAGATGGCCCACGCGCCGCCCATCGGCGCGATGAGGTACTTCCAGATGAAGACCACCGCGCCGCCAGTGATCATGCCCGCGAGCGCGCCCTGCTTGTTCGCACGCTTCCAGAAGAGCGAGAAGAGCATCACGGGGCCGAACGCCGCGCCAAAGCCCGCCCACGCGAACGAAACGACACGGAACACGGAGCTGTTGGGATCCCAGGCAAGCACCATGCCGATGATGGCGATGCAGATGACCGTGGCGCGCGCGGCCAGCATCGTCGTACGCTGGTTCATCTTGATACCGAACGAATGCTGCATGAGGTCCTGTGACACGCTGGACGCCGCGGCCAAAAGCTGCGAGTCCGCGGTCGACATCGTTGCGGCCAGAATGCCGGAGAGGATGATGCCCGCCATGACGGCGAGCAGCACGCCGTGCTGGCTCATCAGGTCTGCCAATTTAATGATGATGGTCTCAGATTCCGCGCTCGTCGCCAGGAAGGGCACTTTGCCCGCGGCGGTCACGCTGTAGCCGATGACGCCGATGCACACGGCGATGAACATTGAGATGACAACCCAGATCGTCGCGATGCGGCGGGACTGGTTGAGCTCCTTTTCCTCGCGGATGGCCATAAAGCGCAGCAGGATGTGCGGCATGCCGAAGTAGCCAAGACCCCACGCGAGCGTCGAAATGATGCTCAGCGTGCTGAACGAGGCGGCTGTGCCGCTCGCAGCATCGTAGCCCTTCGTCATATTAAGGTAGCCCGGCAGCGCACGGGCATTGTCGATGACCGTGTCCAGTCCACCCGCCTGCTGCACGCCGAAGCATACAATGACGATGAGCGCGATCGTCATGAAGATAGACTGGATCAGGTCGGTGAACGAAACGGCCATAAAGCCGCCCATCACCGTGTACAGCACGACCACGATGCCGCCGACGATCATTGCCGTATGATACTCCACACCAAAGAGGCTGTTGAAGAGCGTGCCGATGGCCTTGAAGCCGGACGCCGTGTACGGGATAAAGAAAATGAGGATCACGACCGCCGCGATGCAGGAGAGCAAATGCTTCTTATCTCCGAAGCGGCGGGCGAAAAAGTCGGGGATCGTGATGGCGCCGAGTTTGGCCGAATACCGGCGCAGGCGGCGCGCGACGATCAGCCAGTTGAGATACGTGCCGATGGCCAGACCGATGGCCGTCCACGTCACCTCCGGCAGTCCGCAGAGGTAGGCAAGGCCAGGCAGACCCATCAAAAGATAGCTGCTCATATCGCTCGCCTCGGCGCTCATGGCCGTGACGATGGGGCCCATCTTGCGCCCGCCGAGGTAGAAGTCGTCCGAGCTGCTGCCGCTGCCCTTTTTGCCAAAATACACGCCGACGAACACCATCGCGACGAGATAGAGAACGATGGTCACTACAATAATGATCTGTGCGCTTGTCATGTGATTTTCTCCTTCAGCTTTCGTTAAGACCTGCACAATATAGCACAAAAGAAAGCAGACGTAAATACAGAACACCGTACAGAATAAATCCTGTACGGTGTTCTGAAATTTTTGATTTATAATTGATTTTTCAATGCTTTTTACAAGACGATTAAATAGACTGTTTTTGAAACAAGTTTTATTTTTTGCGAAAGCCGCCTAAAAAGAGCGGCATCATCTCGCGCGCATACTGCACAAGCGAATATTCCCCGCCCGAAAGGCACCAGTCATACATCAGCCCGCGCTCGAACATCGCGTAGGCCTTGACGATCTCGCTCACGGTACGCGTGTCGGTCAGCTCCTCGCGCTCCTGCCCCTGAGAGACGATTTGGCGCAAAAGACGATAGTACGTGCGTTTGCGGTCGAGCAGGTGCTTTTCTCCCTTGGTCACGAGCTGGGAGGAAAAAAGCCGCGCCAGAAGCTCGATGGAGACCGTGTTCTCGATCGTCGTGAACAGCTCCTGATTGAGCCAGCATAAGAGCTCGATGCAGTCCATCTCGTCGTGGGGCTGCTGCATCAGCTCCTCATACCGCTCGTCAAACAGCACCGAGAGGGACGAGAGCAGCGCGTCCTTGCCGTCAAAATAGTGGTAGAACGAGCCCTTCGACGTCTCCGACTCGAAGATGATCTCCTCCACCGTCGTCTCCTCATAGCCCTGCTCGTAAAAGAGCTTCCACGCCGCTGAGACGATGCGCGCCTTGGTGTTGCGGCTCGATTTTTTTGCCATGTGCTCCCCTCCCCTGTTTTTATTGATTGTATCACAGTGCGTTGCCCGCTGCCAAGCGTTTTGCGCTCACCCAAGGTTTTTCCGCAGGAATGTGCGAGCATTTTCAAAGAAAATGCCGTCCGCGTCCTGCTGCGATACACCGCGCGAAAGCAGATACTCGTAAAAATCCGCCGCCTTCTCCGGCGAATCAAGGCACGGCGGCAGCACCGCGCCGTCGAAGTCCGAGCCGAGGGCGAGGTTTTTGCGCGCGCCGAGGTCGAAAAAGTGCGCCACATGGCGATAGACGTCGTCTAAGCTCCTGACCGCTCCCCCGTCGCGCAGGAATGGCCCGTAGTAGTTGAGGCCGATCAGGCAGCCGCGGCGCACCATCTCCTTGATCTGCACGTCCGTCAGGTTGCGCTTGTGCGCGCAAATTGCGCGGGCGTTGGAGTGCGTGGCGAGAAACGGCCTTTCCGCCGTCTCGAACACGTCCGCGAGCCCCGCGTCGTTCAGGTGCGAGACGTCGATCAAAATGCCGCAGCGCTCCATTTCGCGTACGGCGGCGCGGCCAAAGTCCGTCAGGCCGCGGTCCGTCACATTGCCCGAGCCGAGCTCGTTTTCCCCATTCCACGTCAGCGTCACGGCGCAGACGCCCTGACGCTTCGTCTTCCCGATGCGCGACAGGTCGCCAGCAAACGCGCTGCCGTTTTCCACGCTCAGAAAGGCCACGGTCTTTCCCGCCGCCCACGCGCGCTCCATATCGGCAACATTGCGGCAGGGCGACACACGATCTGCGAATTTTTGCATCTGGCGGTCGAAATTCGCGCAGGCGTCATCAAAAAAGCGGATGGCTTTCTCCCCGCGCAGCTCATCGGGCACGAACACGGCGAAAAACTGCGCCCAGTGGATGTCCTTCGGAATACTTGTGAGCGACAGCGTGCGCGCGGGATCGTCGAGTGTGTCGATGATGTTCGATCCTGCGTACATGCAGTCGGTCAACGTGTCGCAGTGGAGGTCGATGAGGGCGTAAGGGCGCATGCGGGCACTTCCTTTTCAAAAAAGATCACGCTGCATTATACGCTCTTTCCGCCCGTTTCTCAACCGGCAAAGTTTAAGGAATTCTGAGGATTCTTAGCGTGCTCTTTACAAAGGCGCAGCAACACTGATATACTGGGCATCGAAAGGGGCGAAACGCCATGGACAATATTTCCCAGATCATCTCCCGCTCGATCGGTGGCTACAGCATCGGCAGCATCCTTTCCGCGCTGCTGACGTTCCTCATCTGCCTGATCGTCGTGCGGCTCGTGCTCAAGCTCTGTTCGCGGCTGCTCTCGCGCGCGAACCGCCTGAACGAGCGGCTGCAAAAGGTCATCCTCACGAGCCTCAAAACGCTTCTGTATCTGCTTACCATCATCATCACAGCCGAGGCGCTCGGCATCAACACCTCGTCGCTCACCGCCATCATGTCGGTGCTGACGTTGGGCGTCACGCTGGCCGCCGAGGACATTCTCGGCAACGTCGCCGGCGGACTCGTCATTCTCTTCTCGCATCCGTTCTCGCTCGGCGACGAGATCGAAGTCGGCGGCACGACCGGCACAGTGCGTGAAATTTCACTGACGCACACGAAGATTGAAACGCCGGACGGACAGATCGTGCTCCAGCCCAACCGCGAAATGTCCAGCTCGAAGATCATCAACTTCACCGTCCTGGGCCGCCGCCGCATCGTCTACAAGGTCACAGCATCCTACGACGCGCCGACGGACGAGGTGAAGCAGGCCTGCATGGACGCCGTTCTCGCCTTCCCCGCCGTGCTGAAAGAACCCACGCCGACGGTGTATCTCTCGAATTACGGTGCCAGCTCCATCGAATACACCATCCGCTGCTGGACGGCGGCAGACGCCTACTGGGACACTTATTTTAAGATGTACGAGCGCCTGCGCAACACCTTTGCAAAGCACAACGTGGAGATGTCCTACGATCATCTGAACATCCACGTCGTGCCGGAGAAACAGAATGAAAATTAAAGTCGTCGATATGACATATGAACAGGCGCTTGCCCAGCCGCCGCAGGTACACAAAAAGCCGAAAAAGCCGTCGCTCCTGTTCCGGACGGTCCTGCGCGCAGCCTCCGCGCCCGACCTTCTGGCGACGCATTTCCACTGCGAGAAGATCGGCATGGCGCAGATCAAAAGCGATGAGCCCTGCCTTGTCCTGATGAACCACTCGTGCTTTCTCGACCTCAAAATCGCGGAGGCGGTGCTGTACCCGCGCCCGTTCAACATCGTCTGCACGTCGGACGGCTTTGTCGGCAAGGAGTGGCTGATGCGCAGCGTCGGCTGCATCCCCACGCGCAAGTTCTGCTCGGACACGACGCTCGTGCGCGATATGCTCTACTGCGTGCGGACGCTCAAAACGTCTGTGCTGCTCTACCCCGAGGCGAGCTACAGCTTCGACGGCACGGCCACACCGCTGCCGGAGAGCATCGGCAAGTGCGTCAAGGCACTGAATGTGCCGGTCGTGATGATCCGCACCTACGGCGCGTTCGCGCGTGATCCGCTCTACAACGGGCTGCAAAAGCGGCGCGCGAAGGTCTCAGCGCAGATGCAGTGCCTGCTCTCGTCCAGCGACGTTGCAGAGCGGAACGTCGCCGAGATCAATGAGCGCATCTTTTCCGCCTTCCGCTTCGACAATTTCCGCTGGCAGGAGGAAAACGGCGTCTCCGTCAGCGAGCCGTTCCGCGCCGACGGCCTCAACCGCGTGCTTTACAAGTGCCCGCACTGCCTCGCCGAGGGGAAAATGGAGGGCAAAGGCACATCACTCATTTGCCGAAGCTGTAACAAGGAATACCGCTTGACAGAGATTGGTACGCTGGAATGTTTGAACGGCGAGGCCGCGTTCACCCACGTGCCGGACTGGTACACCTGGGAGCGGCAGTGCGTGCGCAAGGAGCTGGAAAGCGGCGCCTATCAGCTTGATATTCCCGTGCAGATCTGCATGATGGTCAACATGCGCGAGATCTGCCGCGTGGGCGAAGGCCGGCTGCACCACGATGAAAACGGCTTTCACCTGACCGGCTGCGGCGGGAAACTGGACTATTTCCAAAAGCCTGAGGCCTCGTACAGCCTGTACGCCGACTATTTCTGGTACGAGATCGGCGATATGCTGTGCATCGGCGACCACAAAGCGCTGTATTACTGCTTTCCGCAAGGCGGCGGGGATGTGGTCGCCAAGACGCGGCTGGCCGCCGAAGAGCTCTATAAATTAAAGCGCGCCGCTAAGGCGCGGGGATAATGCAGCACAAAGTGCTGCCGCCTTGTTCCCCACACCGTGTGGGAACGCGGATAAGGGAGGGGTGTCTCTTTTTTGAAAAGAGACTCCCCTCCCTTACACCCTCCCAGAGAAAATTTTTCATTGCAAGCGAGCAGCTCGAAGAGCTGCAATGCTTGCCGATTGCACCTCTTGCGTGCGGCAGAGCCGCATTTGGCCCTGCTATACGATTTGCCTCTGCTTCTACTACCCGCTGCCGCTCTGCCCATCTTATAGAAGAACAGCCTAATTCCCGTCTACCGCCAGCCTCCTCAATGCGGCGAGCGCAGCAATGCCGCTATTTCGCAGGCAGTCTGCCGCCAGACAAACGTCACTCGCGCCTCACGATAGTAAGGCGCGGTTGAGAGTCGTAACGAGGCAGTAGGGGTTCATGGCGAAGCCATGTACACCGCACCCGATTGCGCAGCGCGTGCAGTCATTCAAGCGCCCGACTGCCAATGTAGGGGGTCGAGGGGGGCGCCCCTCGTCCTTCTCTGGGGGATTTAAAGGGGGTATTCTCTTCGAGAAGAGAATACCCCCTTTGCCCCGCGCCCCACGGCAGGTGGGGTCCCCCATACAGCGCCCGCGGCGCTGCAAAACTCACGCGCCTCTGTTAGGTGCGAAAAAAGGAGCATTCTATGGACTATACAATGAAAGTCATTGCCAGAATCCACTCTGACTTTCCGGAAAAATTCGGCATCCCGCGCCAGAGCGGGCTCGTCCCCGCGCTTCGCGCGAAGATCGTCTTCGAACCGGAGTACCGGAATCCCGACGCGCTGCGCGGCATCGAGGGTTTTTCGCATCTGTGGCTCATCTGGCAGTTTTCCGCCGCCGTGCGCGATACGTGGTCGCCGACAGTGCGTCCGCCGCGCCTTGGCGGCAACGAGCGCGTGGGCGTTTTTGCGACGCGCTCGCCGTTCCGGCCGAACGCCATCGGACTTTCCTGCGTGAAGCTCGAAAGCGTGCAGCATGAGGATGGCTTCGGTGACGTTTTGATCGTCTCGGGCGCAGATTTGATGGACGGCACGCCGATCTATGATGTCAAGCCCTACCTTCCTTACGCCGACGCGCACCCCGAGGCGCTGGGCGGCTTTGCCCCGTCGCCGAAAGAGACGATCGAAGTCAAAAGCCCGCCGGAACTCCTGCAAAAGCTGCCGGAGGGGCAGCGCGAGGCGCTGCTCGGTGTGCTTGCGCAGGACCCGCGCCCGCAGTACCAGAACGACCCCGAGCGCGTGTACGGTATGAGCTTTGGCGGCTGGGACGTTAAGTTCCGCGTAAAGGACGGCGTGCTGACTGTTTTATCTTTAGCGGAAACTGAACATCAATAAAAACACTGTTAAGGGAAAAACTCTTCGCGTTAAGCCAATGCTAAGAGGACTTCCAAACGGTTGATATGCAAATTCTGCGCGCTATAATAGCGCCAGAATACATAAAAGGAGCGTATCCGCCGATGCAAGTTTCCAGCGCATTTGTTGTTATCATGGGTATGGGCGTCACGTTTGTGGGCCTTACCTGCATCATCTTCCTGACGATGCTGATGGGCAAGATCCTCTCGAAGCCCGAGGCTCCGAAGCCCGCCGCAGCAGCTGCCGCGCCGGCAGCGCCCGCCGTTCCCGCTGACGGTCTGACCGACGAGGTCAAGGTCGCCATCATGGCGGCGATCGCCCAGCAGCCCGGCTTCAACATGGCGAATGTGACGAATGTCAGCATCCGCAAGATTTAATTTTGAATTCCACTTCTTCCTTTATCAGCGAAAGGGACGGCATCGCGCCGTCCTTTTTGCTACCATGAAAAAAATATTCGATTTAGCACAAAATTAGCAGGCTGTATGCTATAATGGGGACGGAAAGCATGCGGAGTCTTTCTCCGCGCCAACGATCAAGCGAGAGAAGGCGGCGACATGGCAAAAATCCCCGAAAAAATGCGTTGGATCTACGACCTTTTGCTGACGGCGGCGATCCTGGCTATGGCGACGGTGCTCTGCACGCTGCTGCGAAGGATCGACGACGGCAGTGGCTACGTGAACCTCATCTTCGTGCTGGCGGTCGCGACCATCTCGCGCTGGACGGAGGGCTATTTCTGGGGGATATTCAGCGCTGTCTCCGGTGTGCTGTTCGTCAACTACGTGTTTACATATCCCTACTGGGAATTCAACTTCACGATCACCGGCTACCCGTTTACCTTCCTTGCGATGCTGACGGTGTCCATGATGATCAGCGCGATGAACACGCAGATCAAAAAGCAGGAGCGGCTGCGTATCGAAACAGAAAAGGAAGCCGTGCGCGCCAATCTCCTGCGCGCGATGTCGCACGATATCCGCACGCCGCTGACGAGCATCGTCGGCAACACCGCCGCGATCCTCGAAAACGAGGATTCGTTTTCTCCCGAGCAGAAGCGCCGCCTTTTGGAAGACGTGAACGAGGACGCGCAGTGGCTCATCCGCATGGTCGAAAATCTCCTGTCCATCACGCGCATGAGCGGCGGACAGGCAAAGATCGAAAAGGACTGCGAGGCGGCCGAGGAGATCGTCGGCGTCTCGGTCAGCAAGTTCACCAAGCGCTTCCCCGCGATTAAGGTTTCGATCGAGGTACCGGACGAGGTGCTGATGGTGCCGATGGACGCGACGCTCATCCGTCAGGTCATTATGAATCTGCTGGAAAACGCCGCCATCCACGGCGGAAACGTCACGCAGATCCGTGTCTGCCTCTCACGCGAGGGGACGAACGCCTGCTTTTCCGTCAGCGACAACGGCGACGGCATCCCGAAGGAGAGGCTCTCGACGATTTTTAACGGCGGGCTTTCCGGCGTGTCGCACAACAACTTCGATATGAAGAAAAACATGGGCATCGGCCTTTCCGTGTGCTACACCATCGTCAAGGCGCACGGCGGCACGATGACCGCAGAAAATTTAGATTCGGGCGGAGCGTGCTTCCGCTTCTATCTGCCGCTGGAGGAGGGCATCAACAGTGAAATTGAAGGATAAAGTGCTCGTGGTGGAAGACGAGCAGAACATCAGCAACTTTATTTCGACGGTTCTCACCGCGAACGACTTCGACGTGCTGGTGGCGCAGACGGGTGCCGAGGCGGTCTCGATGATCACCTCGCACTGCCCCGATCTCATCATTCTCGACCTGGGGCTTCCCGACATGGACGGGATAAACATCCTCAAGGAGGTTCGTTCGTGGTCGAGCCTGCCGATCATCGTCGTTTCGGCGCGCACGCACGAGCATGACAAGGTCATGGCGCTCGACCTCGGCGCGGACGACTACATCGAAAAGCCGTTCGGCACGAGCGAGCTGCTCGCGCGCATCCGCACGGCCATCCGTCACACGCGCACGCCGCTCGACAACAACGAGATCGCGCAGTCGGGCAAGTTCACCGTCAAGGACCTGACCATCGACTATGACAAGCACCACGTGCTCATCGGCGATCAGGATGTGCACCTGACGCTCAACGAGTTCAAGATCGTGGCGCTGCTCGGCAAGTACGCTGGCAAGGTGCTGACGTATGACTATCTCATCAAGCAGATCTGGGGGCCGAAGGCCAAGGCCGACAATCAGATTTTGCGCGTGAATATGGCGAACATCCGCCGCAAGATCGAGAAGAATCCCGCCTCGCCCGAGTATATCTTCACCGAGATCGGCGTGGGCTACCGGATGCTCGAAAACGACGCATGATGATAGAGCCGCTCGCGGCTTTATGATACCAGGGCGCGTGCGCGCCCCACACGATCACGCAGACGGCTCCTGCCATTTGGGGATGGCAGGGGTCATTTGCGCACTTTTGCACTTTTATGAAAAAGGTGTCGGACTGAAACAGTGAACGTTTCAGTCCGGCACCTTTCTTTTTTTGCGTGTTTTCATGCAGCAAAATCTTTTTGCTTGCTTATAAATACCCCGTATTGTGCCGCAGCGGATGTTCGACAATCATAGTTATGCTGACTTTTGTGTATATTTTTACCAAATCGTTTTCCGCTCTATTTCGCCTATTTATAGGGCCAGATGGAAGGCGCGCGCTCGTGCGGCATGACGAATGCGCAGGCCATGCGCTACGTGGTGATGCCGCAGGCGGTCAAAAATATTCTCCCCGCCATCGGCAATGAATTTGTCACGATGGTCAAGGAAACCTCGATCATCCAGTACCTCGGCATCGGCGATCTGATGTACAACAACGGCATCGTGGTCACCTCTACCTATAACCCGCTTCCTTGCTACTACATCTCCGCCATCATCTACCTGGCGCTGAATATCATCCTCGGCAAGGGCCTGAACATCTTTGAAGGGAGGCTGAGAAAGAGTGAACGGTAACGTATTGTTCGAGATCAAGGACTTGCAGAAAAAGTTCGGCAGCCTGACCGTCTTCGACGGGCTGAGCGAGACCATCTGCAAGGGCGACGTGGTCGTCATCATCGGTCCCTCGGGCGGCGGTAAGTCCACCTTTATCCGATGCCTGAACCTTCTGGAGCAGCCCACCGCCGGCAAAATTTACTTCGAGGGCGAGGACATCACGGGCAAGGGCTTTGATGTGAACAGGCACCGACAGAAGGTCGGCATGGTGTTCCAGCAGTTCAACCTCTTCAACAACCTGACGGTGCTTGAAAACATTACGATCTCGCTCACGAAGGTCAAAAAGCAGTCGGAAGAGGAGAGCAAGGAAAAGGCCCTCAAGCTTCTAAAGCGCGTGGGGCTTGAGGACAAGGCGAACGCCTATCCCTCCCAGCTCTCCGGCGGGCAGAAGCAGCGTATCGCCATCGTGCGGGCGCTGGCGATGGAGCCCGATGTGCTGCTCTTCGATGAGCCGACCTCCGCGCTCGACCCCGAGATGGTCGGCGAGGTGCTGCAGGTCATCTCCGACCTCGCCCGCGACGGCATCACGATGGTCGTCGTCACGCACGAGATGGGCTTTGCCCGAAAGGTCGGCACGCGCGTGCTCTTCATGGACGGCGGACAGATCGCCGAGCAGGGCACGCCCGAGGAGATTTTCGAGCACCCGCAGAACGCGCGAACCAAAGAGTTCTTATCCAAAGTCATCAACGTCATTTAACAAACAAAAAATAAAATTTACGATATTATTGGAGGAAACAAAAATGCTTCACACGATCAATCCCGAAATTCTGTTCCTTAAGCAGGAAGATGTCATCAAGGCCGGCCTTCTCGATATGAAACAGATCTTGGCCGTTACGGAAAAGACCTACGCGATGCTCGGTCAGGGCCTCATCAAGAACCCGCCCAAGACCAACACCAGCATCCCTGACAAGGAAAACTGGCAGTCGTTCTTCAACGCCATGCCTTGCTACATCGGCGGCGACATCAACATCGGCGGCATCAAGTGGGCGGCGGAGTCCAAGAAGAACGCCACGATCCCTGGCATCCCCTACGGCATCGACATTTCCATCCTGAGTGACCCCGAGACGGTGCTGCCGTTCTGCATTCTGGACGGCACGCTCATCACCGCGATGCGCACCTCCGCCGTCGGCGGCCTGATGGCCAAGTATGCCGCCCCCTCCAATGCGGACACCGCGTGCCTTGTCGGCGCGGGCGTTATCGGCCGCACGATGATCTCCGCCGTGCACGAGGCGCTGCCCCAGATCAAGACCATGTACCTCTGCGACATTGATGTCGCCAAGGCCGAGGGCATCGCGAAGGAGTACGGCGACAGCTTGGGCGTCGAGATCATCCCGACGAGCGACAGCAAGGCTGCGGCGCTCAAGTCCCAGCTCATCGTCGGCGAGACGACCGCGCCCAAGCCGTTCATGGACACCTCCTGGCTCACGCCCGGCTGCGGCCTCGTCTCCATGCACTCCAACGAGGTGATGGAGGACGTCTTCCTCAAGGCCGACGGCATCGTCGCCGACTACTGGACACAGCTCAAGCAGCACACGAACCCGCTGTCCAAGCTCACGAAGGAGGGCAAGCTCGATGAGAGCCAGATCATGGACCTGAGCGAGCTGGTGCTCGGCACGAAGAAGCTGCGCACCTCGGACGATCAGTTCGTCGCCGCCGCGTCCATGGGCCTCGGCGCGCTGGACATCATGATCGCCTATCAGCTCTATCTGAACGCGACGGAAATGGGCATCGGCACCAAGGTGAACCTTTGGGACAAGCCCCTGTGGGAATAAGACACGCAGGAGGGAACAAAGATGAACGCATTCAAGAAATTTGCGGCGCTGCTTTTAGCGCTTATGATGATCCTGTCTCTCGCCGCCTGCGGCAGCAAGAGCGATGACAACGCGCAGGGCAGCTCGGACGGCGATGCGTCGTCCGATGACACCGCCAAGTCCAAGATCGAGCAGATCAAAGAGGCGGGCGTGCTCGTGATGGGAACCTCTGCCGACTATCCCCCGAACGAGTTCCACACGGAGGTGGACGGCAAGGACACCATCGTCGGCTTTGACGTTGCTATCGCGCAGTACATCGCCGATGACCTCGGCGTCGAACTCAAGGTCGTCGACATGTCGTTCGACAACCTGTGCATCAACCTCGCCAAGGGTGATTTTGACATTGTCATCGCCGGTATGGCCTCGACCGAGGAGCGCTTGAAGTCCGTCGACTTCTCTGACCCGTACTTTAAGCAGCAGCAGGCCATTCTGATCCGCGCGGAGGATGACGCGCTCTACAACAAGCCCGAAGACCTGAGTGGTCACAAGGTCGGCGTGCAGAATGGCACCATTCAGGTGCCCATCGCCAACGAGCTTGCGGGTGAAGAGAACGTCGTCGGCCTCGTCAAGGCGCAGGATCTCATCATGGAGCTCAAGAGCAGCAAGCTCGATGTTGTGTACATCGACTACACCGCAGCTCTTGCATTCGCCGCGGCGAACGATGACCTGACGGTCAAGGACATCGGCATCGAAAGCGACAGCGAGGGCCAGTGCATCGGCGTGCAAAAGGGCAACGAGGACTTTGTCGCCTACCTGAACGAAAAGATCGCCGAGATGCAGGAGCAGGGCCTCATCGACCAGTACGTCGCCGAAGCCCAAACGCTGGCGGGCATCGAGTAAAGCCCGTCCCCCTTGCATGATATGAACAGCACCAGCATACCCTCTACCAAGAGAATTGGGGAGGATATGCTGATGCTGTTTCATTTTGACCGCAGGAAGAAGTCTGAAAAGGAGAAGAAGCCGCCGCGCTTTCTGGTGCTCCGGCGCAAATGGCTGACGCTGGGCGCGGCGGTGCTGGCCGCCGCGGCGATCTTTGCCGCCGTCAATTATCCCGCCGCCGTCAGCGCGTCGGCCGCCACGCGCCAACTGCCGATCTACTGTGTCCAGCGCGACCAGAAGGTGTGCTCCATCTCGTTCGACGCGGCGTGGGGGGCGGACAACACACAGAAGATCCTCGACGTGCTCAAGGAGTACGGTGTCACCTGTACCTTTTTTGTCGTGGGCAACTGGGCGGATCAGTATCCCGAACAGGCCAAGGCCATCGTGGACAGCGGCAATGAGCTCATGAACCACTCCAACGCGCATGATCATTATAATTCCCTCACCGCCGACCAGATCATCGCAGACGTGAACACCTGCAACGATAAGATCGAGGCGTTGACCGGCGTCCGCCCGACGCTCATCCGCTGCCCGTTCGGCGAGTATGACGACCACGTCATCTCCACCATCCGCTCGATAGGCATGGAGCCGATCCAGTGGGACGTGGAAGCGTTGGCAGCGGTTGGAACCGCCCGCGGCGCAAGCGATATGCGCGCCCCTTACTCGTCTTCCTGTTCCGGCCGGTGCCGTTCCGCAGGGCACAGCAAAAAGCTCATCATGTAGAGCGCGTCGCCCGTGCAGTGGAAATCGAATGTAGGGAGCCTTATGACCGAAGGCAAGGCAGCAAGCCACAGCGCGGCGGTCGAGGCGCATCTTGTTCATCAGCACGAGCATGGGAGGAATCAGGATGG
>ERZ780207.1285-NODE-1285-length-22046-cov-6.284116_pt1 | contig 22046 bp, 18 predicted proteins | sample MGYA00510977_ERZ780207 | MGnify/ENA primary metagenome ERZ780207 (study PRJEB29588, sample SAMEA2151383) | human gut metagenome | biome: human gut; feature: human-associated habitat; material: faeces | place: Denmark | collected 2008/2010 ... | reverse complement strand
GCCTTTGGGCATACACGCACGGCATCCATGCCGGGGCTGAGTGTGGGGCTGCCGCCCTCACCAAGCAAGGATGCTTGCAGTCAGTCGCACACAGTCGCTGCACGACGCAGCGACACCAACGACTGACAACCCGCATTGGGGCTATGCCCCAAACCCCATACTGAGATATATAAATATAAATAAATTGTAATCGGAGAAATCAAATGAAACTGTATCTTACCGACCTTGACGGGACTCTTCTTGACCATAAGGCGCAAATCGGACGAATGACAGAGGCACTGATGAACAGGCTTATTGACGATGATATAAAGATAAGCTACGCCACCGCACGTTCAGTGCATTCAGCCGAGCCGAAAGTAAGCTGTATCAATTTCAGGCTGCCCGTGATAACTCATAACGGTGCTTTTATAATCGACCCTGTCACAAAGGAGCGTATCGTAACGCATTTTTTCAGTGAAGAATCAAAATCGTTCATGAAGTCATTTTTCTATGAACATAAAGAATCCATGCTTGTGTACTCGGTCATAGACAATTACGAAAGAGTAAGCTATCTTAAAAACCGGCTCAACAAAGGTACGGAGCGTTATTTAAATGACAGAGCCGGTGACAGAAGAATGCACCGAGCAAAAAGCTATGACGAGCTGTTCGAAGGCGATATTTATTATATAACACTTATCGAGCCTGTAATGAAGCCCGATGAGCTTGACCGATATTTTTACAGAACGAACGGCTTTTCAAGAAACTATCAGCCCGATACATACGATACCGACGAATACTGGTATGAAATCTACCGTGAGGACGTTTCAAAGGCTAATGCGGCACTGAAGCTGAAGGAGCTTGTCGGTGCGGATGAGCTTATAGTTTTCGGCGACAACACAAACGATATATCAATGTTTACGGCAGCCGACAGATGCTATGCCGTATCCAATGCTACAGATAAGCTGAAAGAACTTGCAACGGGGATAATCCGCTCAAACGAGCAAGGCGGTGTGCCTGTGTTCATACAGTGCGACAGCTGTACGGTAAGGCAGTATGATAAGCAGCCTCTTTACGTTTCGCCCGACAACGCACGGTTCAGCGCCTGTACTGCTACCGCCGACAGCGGCGACGGTGTGGGCATACTGAACGAAAAGCAGATACACGCAACGCTGAAAAGCTATTTTGCCGCCACTCTATTTGATAAGGAAATAAAGATAGGCAGTTACTTTGCCGACCTTGTTACCGAAAACGGAATTTTTGAGATACAGACGGCAAACTTCAGCTATCTTGTACCTAAGCTGAATACGTTCCTCAAAGCCTCGCACGTTACGATAGTCTACCCTTTTCATAAAAAGAGCCGTCTTAATTATGTCGATAAGGCGACAGGCGAGATACTCAGTAGCGGACGGAACGTTACCGCAAGCGATATGACCGACTTTTTCCTTGAGCTGTACCGAATCAGGCAGTACCTGAACGATCCGAATCTGACCGTCTGCATTGCGGATATAGCCGTAGAAAATCTTCGCTACTGCGCAAAGGATATGAAACGCAGAAAGACAGACAGAAAGGTAGCCGTTCCCACTTCCCTGCTTCGCCTTACGTTTCTTGAGGACAGCGACAGCTACCGATGCTTTATTCCCGAAGGATTACCCGAAACATTTACGCTTAAAGAATTCAGAAAGTGTATGCGTTCAGGCGATGCAGGCATAGCAATCAAAATTCTGCAATATGTCGGAGTAATTGATTATATCGGCAAAAGAGGAAACGAATATCTTTATAAAATCACATAAACGAAAACTCCCGTAAACCGTTTTGTCGGCTTACGGGAGTTTTTTATTCATCGCCCTTAAGATACCTTACCGCTATCTGCGTCCTGTGTTCAAGACCTGTTTTTTCAAGTATCACGCTGATATAATTTCTCACCGTACCGTTTGACAAAAACAGCTTTTCGGCAATTTCTGCGTTTGAACAGCCGTCTGCAATCAGCTTTACTATATCAAGCTCTCTTTCGGTAAGCAGACCGAAAACGGCGCTCTTGCCGTAGCATTTTACTGCGGCGTCACGGATATACGACAGAATATCCTGCTGGAATACCGTACCGCCGTTATATACCGTCCTCAGCGCACTGAAAATTCCGTCTGTCTGTGTGTTTTTGAGAATATAGCCGCTGACCCCGACTTTAAGCGCACGCTGTATAAGCTCCTGCTCGTCAAACGTTGTCAGCAAAAGCGGCTTGCATAGATTTTCTTCAAGCATTATCTTTGCGGCTTCAATGCCGTCCATAACGGGCATTCTTATATCAAGCAACGCTATATCGGTCTTGTATTTCCTGCAAAGCTCTACCGCTTCCGCACCGTTGCAGGCAACACCGGTCACCTCAAAATCAGGCTGTGACGAGATTATCATCTTTAGCCCCTCACGGATTATGCTGTCGTCATCTGCGATAATTATCTTCATACGTTCTCCTCTTTCAGACTGAATATGTTTACTACCGAAAATCCGTCCGTCTGTGCAGGAAATATGCACTTTCCGTCCGTAAGCACCGTGCGTTCCTCTATCGCCGTAAGACCCGTACCCTTTCTGAAGCTGTCGCTTCCTTTGCCGTTATCCTTGAACTCGGCACGGATCACCTTGTTCATAACCGATATTTTAAGCGAAAATTCGTCCGCTCCCGAATGCTTGAGCGTATTTGTAAGCGTTTCAACGAGATTTTCCTTTATGCAGTTCCATATGCGGAATGTGACCTTGTCTAAGTCCCCCTTGATTTCAAGCGTTGTCCTTATGTTATATTTTGCCTTATATTCACCGAGTATCTCTTTAAGCTCGCTTATTCCTATTGTTTTGCTGTCGGGACGTTCCTCACGCAGTGCCTGCCTTATATCATCAACTCCGCTTCTGAGGTTATCGGTTACAGTTGTAATACATTGCTCCGCACTGTCGGGGTTTGTCCTGATGTTCAGCTTTGCCGCCTCAAGCAGAATTATACTTCCTGAAATGCTGTGTCCGAGCTTATCGTGTATCCTTGCCGAAAACCGTCTGCGTTCTTCGACAGCCGCAGATTTCTTTGCTGTTTTAGTGTATTCTTCAAGGCTTGCTATCCTGCGGTTGAGGCGAACAGTTTCCTCTCTGCTGTCTGCAAGCTGTTCACGGCATTTGATAAGCTGTCCTGCGGTAATATGGCTGACAGTGAATGCCACAAGCATTATAATAAGTATCAGTGCATCAATAAACGGCGGTTTTACTATAAAAAGAACAAGCAGTACCGAAACAGCGCCGATATGTCGGAAATACTTTCCCGCACCGAATTTATCTACAGCAAAGATCACAGCAAAGCACAGCACGAATATCAGATTGTCGCTGTATATAAGAAATGCGATAAAAGCCGAAACGCACGAACAGACCGCCGCCGCTTTATCCGACTTTTTAAGCACCGACAACAGATATTCAGCCAGAGCAAAGCAGGAAAAGGCGAGTACGGTAAGCATCGTATCGCCCGAATCACAGTTATTCATTATATTCATAGTGCCGAATGCGGCTGTTGCCGTGAGTTTGAATACAAGATATATAAGTGACAATTCGTATTCCTTTCGTTATGCCTTTGAAACTACCGACTTTCTGCCGAAAAGTGCGGCGCTTGCAAGCATTATAAGCAATGTGTAGAGTATAAGCACGCAGATGTTTATCACAGGCTGTTCAGCCTCGCCCGACATAAAGCAGACATACCAGTATTGCGGCGTGATATATGACAGATATTTCAGCATACCTGCCGTTTCGTCTATCGGAAACCACGCACCGCCGAGCAGAGCGCCTATTGAGGTAATACAGCCCGAAAGCGTGGCAAGAGCCTGCTTTGAGCTTATCAGCTGTGCGAGCATTATTGATAATGCCGAGTTGAACAGCGAGTAGATTATTACGGCGGCAAACACAAGCGGATAGCCGGCTGTCATCTGAGCGCCCGTGATAAGCAGGTACAGCGGTAAAATGACAAGTGCCGTAAAGGATATAAGCACGCTTGCCCCAAGCGTTCCGACAATGTACTGTACGCCCGTTACAGATGAAACAGCCATTCTGCTGTATGTTCCGTACTGCCTGTCTTCCATTACCGCAAGTGTGATAAATATGCCGATAGCTGTGACAAGCATTATCATAAATCCTTCGGAGAACTTAAAGCCTGCAGAGACATATTCGTCCTCCCTGTCGGATATTACCGCATTTTCCTTAGTGAGCTTTGTGTCGGCGGCATCGCTGTTCATAATTCTCGAAAACAGCTCTGCATCGCCTTTTGCGGCATTTGCGGCAATATTGACGCTTCTCATAAAGCCTTCGATATATACCGAGATATAAGCGCCGTTTTCGTAATCGTCAAGAGTGGTGGATTTTATCTTCACGTCTTTTCCGCCGATTACATTCTTTTCAAAGCCCTGCGGTATCTCTATTATAGCAGAAACGTCACGGTTAATCAATTTATCATTGAATTTTTCTTTGCCGTCCTCGATAATGTTCATATTTATCCTGTCGCTGAGATAGCTTTTCAGCATTGCGGAAAGCTCCGATTTATCATTATCGGTCAGAGCGATGTCTATCTTGTCGTTTACCGAGAATACGTTTGCTATCGGTCTGCCGCAGTAATAAAGCCCTATACTGCCTGCCCCTACAAGAAGTGCGATTACAAGTGCGTATTTAAGACGCTTCAGCATACCGAAAAATACCGTTCTTATATTATTCATAATACGCTCCCCTTTCATACGGATTTTTTTACACGGAATATTGCCGCACCGATAAGCGATACCGCAGCCGTCACGGCAAGGCATACCGCAATTACCGCCAACGCACTGTCGCTTTCACCGTAAAGAGTAAGTCTGAATGCCGCCTGCTGAACGATATAAGGCGGCAGCTTGTCGCTGAAGCCTTCGACGAATACCTGCTTTGAAAACGAGCCAGAAAAGAACAGCAATGCCCATGTAAGCGGTATCACGATGCTTTCCGCAGGTATTTTTATCAGTACCCCTATCAGCATACCTACGGATATCGATGCAAGCGAGCAGCAGGAGAGCAGCAGGAACAGGATAAGGTTTCCGATAAAGCTGTCGCAGTATTTCGCACCGAACACAAACACCGAAAACAGCATTATCACCGCATTTCCTATAACGGCGGAGGGAAGCGTACCGATGAGCTTTCCGAAAAACAGCTTTACTTTGCCGACAGGTGACAGATAAAGACGCTGCAGGGTGAATATTCTTTCCTCGTCCTTGAGAGCCGTACTGCCCATTATCATATGCGACATGAATATCATCATTACCGCCATACTCACCGCATAATAGTCCATCATACTCCGTGTAACGCCAAGTCCGTCCTGTTCTACAAATGACTTTTCGGTATCGGTATCTGTATTCATAAGCAGTGACGGGTCGGTCGATGCTATTTTATAATATGTATCGGATACCGCAATGAAAGAATTCAGCACCGAGCTGAGCGCCCTGTTTGCAATTTCGTTTCTGCCGCCGTATAACAGAATTTCCCCGTTTTTAAGTTCGATATATGCATCTATATCACCCTTATCGGTAAGGCTCAGTGCGGTTTTTTCATCGCTTGCCTTTTCCGCCTTTATCATACTGATATTGCCAAGAAACTCTGCAAATGCCTTGCCGCTTTGCTCGTCTGTTTGCACAACGTTGTATTGCAGTTTAATTTCTCCTATGTCATAATCCGCTATATCAAGATTCTGAAGCATCGTTCCGAGAAAGAATACCAGCAGCACCGGGAATAAAAGCCCCATGAATACGTTTGCGGGGCTTCTGAAATACTCCCTTATCTGTTTTATTATCAAACTAAGCATATTTCCGCTCCTTAACGTATCTCGTGTCCTGTAAGCGACAGGAACACAGCGTCCATATCCGGCTTTTCCGTGCTTATCTCGATTACAGGCAGATTTTGCTTTACAAGCTCGCTTATAACGTGTGAAATATCGTTACAGCTTATGCTCATATCAACGCTTATCATATTGTCGTTAAATTGCACCCTGTTTACATCGGGCAGGCAGGAAACAGCCCTTGATACTCTGCTTCTTGTTTCGCTGTCGCACTGCTTTGTGGTGATATGTACCGTACAGCTGTCGGTTATCATCGTTATAAGCTCCTGCTGTGTACCTTCTGCCACAAGTCTGCCTTTATCAATTATAGCGACTCTGTCACAGATTTCCTCTACCTCGTGCATATAGTGCGAGGTATATATTACTGTCGCACCGCTTTCACGCAGTTTCTTTATCGAACTCATTATATGCTCTCTTGACTGTGCGTCAACGCCTACGGTAGGTTCGTCCATAACTATCAGCTTAGGCTTATGCGCTATACCGCAGGCAATGTTAAGTCTGCGTTTCATACCGCCAGACATTTTCTTCGGCTTCATATCCGCCTTATCCGCAAGCCCTGCAAATTCGAGAGCGGTCATTGCATTCTTATGAAGCTGTTCGCCCTTGAAGCCGTACAGCGAAGCGAAAAATTCAACGTTTTCCTTTGCGGTAAGATACGGGTATACCGCTATCTCCTGCGGAACGCATCCTATCATCCGTCTTATTTCCGCTCTTTGCTTCACTGTATCCATACCGTCTATCGTCACACTTCCCGAAGTCGCTTCGTCAAGTGTTGTGATAATATTTATCGTGGTTGACTTTCCTGCCCCGTTAGGACCTATAAGTCCGAATATCTCGCCCTCGCTTACATTGAAGCTGAGGTTATCTACGGCACAGTGATTGCCGTAATTCTTGACAAGGTTGTTTACGCTTGCAAATATCATAAGTATTCCCCTTTCGGCTGTTTATTTATCTTACTGTAACGATTATACACCTGCAAAGCGGATTTCACCAGTTACAAACGGTATTTTTCCGTATGACATTTGTAATAAAAAAGCTCTGACGGAGCGTTAACCCCGTCAGAGCCTTTGACTTATTAAGTTATTGATTATTTATCGTCGGCTGAGATGCTCTCTGTTCTGTAAATGAACTTTACAGTGCCTTCTGTCTTATCAGGCTTACCGCCGAATGTGTCATAGTCCTTGCCTAAAGCAACCGTAGCCTTCAGCTTGTCGATAAGTCCTGCAATATCGCCGTCAACAGCGTCTACTATCTTCTTGACAGCCTTCTCGTTGAACTCATCCATACCGTCGTTCAGCTCCTTAGCACCGTCTCTTAACTGCTTTACACCGTCAATAAGAGTTGCTACACCGTCATTGAGCTTATCGGCACCGTCCTTAAGGTCGCCTGCACCGTCATGAAGCTGTAATGCACCGCTGTGAAGCGTTCCTACACCAGCAACAAGGCTTGTCGTACCGTCCTTTAACTGTCCTGCGCCGCTGTCAAGCTGTGTTGCACCGTCATAGAGCGTGCCGATGCCTGCTACAAGGCTTGCTGTACCGTCTTTAAGGTCGCCTGCACCCTTGTCAAGTTGATTTACACCTGAGATAAGCGTTGAGCCGCCGCTTGTAAGCTGCTCTGTTCCGTTCTTAAGCTGTGTAGTACCGCTGTGAAGATCCTTAGTACCGCTGTAAAGCTGTGTTGCACCTGCCGACAGCGTCTTTGAACCGTCATATGCGCTGTCAACGCCCGCCGTATACTCAGTAAGTCCTGTGTAGAACTTATTGTAGGAATCAAGCTGTGCGATAAGATTCTTTATCGTTGTCTGACCTGCCTTAGCCTTTGCTACAGCTTCGTTTATCTGCTTTGTGACCTTTTCGCTTTTCATATTCTGCTCGATAAGCTGTTTCTTCTGTGCTTCAACATTTGTGCTTATCTGAGCCTTTACAGCGTCTGTTGCCATCTGAGCCGATACTGCGGCTGTAATCTTAGCCTGTACGGCTTCGGGTATCTGTCCTGCCTTTACTGCGGCATTGTACTGCTCTGCGGTCATATTATATCCTGCGGCTTTGAGAACACCCTCAAGCACCTTTGCCTGTACAGCTTTTGTAACGCCTGCTGTTATAGCGTCATTGTTCTTTTCTACCTCGGCAGTTACCGTTTTGAGTGCCGTATTGTAAGCAAGAGTGTAGACCTTATCCTTGTCAAGAGAATCTACCAGCTTGTTAAGTTCTGTCTTGTAATTCTTTATAGTCAGTTTTGAAACGGTAAGACCGGAAGCCTTTATCTGCGTTTCGGCTGTGGATAACAGCGTGTCAAATACCTGCTTTGCGCCTGCGTTCAGCTGTTCGCTGTTTGATGAAAGCTCGCCAAGACCTTCGTTCAGCTCTGAAGCTCCTGCGCTTACCTGTCCTGCGCCGCTCTCTACCTGAGATGCGCCGCTGTCAAGCGATGACGCACCGCTGTTAAGCTTATCTGCACCTTTGATAAGATCATTTGCACCGCCTGCCAGTGCAGAAGTGCCTTCCTTCAGCTTTCCTGCACCGCTGTCAAGAGCCTCTGCGCCTGTTTTCAGATCCTTGATGCCGGCTACCAGAGAAACAGTGCCGTCCTTCAGCTTTACTGCGCCTACGTTCAGCTCATCCGCACCGCTCTTTAAATCGTTTGTGCCGTTTACAAGTGTGCCTGTGCCGTCATACAGAGTGCCTGCACCGTCTGCAAGCTGTTTTGTACCATCAGCAAGCTCGCCCGATTTTTCGAACAGCGTAACAAGTCCGTCATAAAGCTGTGAAGAACCGTCTGAAAGTTGATCTACAGCGTCTGTGAATTCCTTGATAGTACCGTCAATATCGTCCATATTGAGCTTGTCGGTATCGACCTCGTTGAACAGCTCTGTCGTACCTACCGTCATGCAGGTCATAAGCTCGAAATCTTTGACATCTGCGCTGATTTCAACGTATGAGGGAATTTCATAATCGTCCTTGTCAAGTCCTAAGTTTTCCTGCATACCGGGAAGTGCAAAGCCGAGAACCGCCGATCTGTCGCCGTCGTTTACCAGCTTGCCGTTGGTTACCTTTACATTCGAGAACTTCTCGTTATCAAGAACCGTTCCTGTTACCATCAGGAAAGGAACGTACATCTGCATATCCTTGCCGTCAACCTTCACGGTACGCTTTTCATTATTCGTATAGTCGAAGCGGATTGTTACCTTGCCGCTCTTGCCTTTGATTTCATCGGGAGTGACCGTCTTGCCGTCAAGAGTATATGTAATCTTCATATCAACAGGGAGCGTCTTGTCTGTCGTACCCTGATAGTAAATGTCACTGCCTTCAGCCGCCCATTTGTAATTTTCACCGCTGTTTGTAAAACTCTCGTTGCCCTTTACATTCTTAATGTCCTTAAGCGAGGTTTCGTCCTCTATCGTGGCATTGTGCGAGCCGTTCTTCAGCCAGTCGCTGACGATGACCTTCTTTGTTGTACCGTCTGCATTTGAGATGATATATACCGTTTCTTCCTTGCCGTCCGTATCCGAGCTGCTCTTTTCGCTGCTTCCGGTTTCTGTGCTGTCAGAAACGGATGACGATGTATTATTATCGTTTCCGCCCTGTGCGGCGAATGCGAGAAGTCCCGAAGATGTGCCTATCATTGCGGCGGCAAGAACTATTGAAACTATCTTTATTATCTTTTTTCTTATCTCTTTCATACTGTTGTCCTTTCTCAGTTCGTCTTTTTACCGGCTTGTCTTGCTTCTTTAAAGCCGAGGCTTGTGTGGATTATAATCTTATCGAACAGCTTGAGCATAGCGGGTAATAACAGGATTACCGATACCATACTTATGATTGCGCCTCTTGCCATAAGTGCGCAAAGTGAGCTTATCATATCTACGTTTGAATAAATACCTACACCGAATGTAGCGGCGAAGAAGCCGAGCGCACTTACTATAATTGAGGGTATTGAGGATTTAAGCGCTGTATAAACCGCCTCGTTCTTGTCACTGCCCTTGTTACGTTCCTTCTTGTATCTTGTTGTCATAAGGATCGCATAGTCAACGGTTGCGCCAAGCTGGATGGTACTGATACAGATAGGTGCGATGAACGCAAGCTCTGTACCTGTGTAACACGGAATACCGAGGTTTACGAATATGGCAAACTCGATTACCGCTACAAGTATCAGCGGAAGTGAAACCGACTTGAAGGTTACCAGAATGATAAGGAAGATTGCGGCTATCGAAATTACATCGACTACCTTGAAGTCCCTGTCGGTTACTTCGATAAGATCCTTCGTACAGGGTGCTTCACCGATAAGCATTGCCGAGCTGTCATACTTCTTTATAATGTTGTTTATCTCGGTTACCTGATTGTTTACCTCGTCTGTTGCCGTTCCGTATTCACTGCCTACAAGCATAAGCTGGTACTTATCGCTCTTAAGCACATCCGAGATAGAATCCGGAATTATCTCTGAGGGAACAGCCGAGCCGATAAGCGAATCAAAGCCTACCGCAAGGTTTACACCGTCAACCTTTCCGACCTCGTCAAGCATCGCCTTTGCGTCCTTCTGCGACAGCTTTGAATCAGCGAGTATCATATGAACGTTTGACATTCCGAAATCGTCCTTCAGCTTTGTGTTGGCGATAACGAAGTCCATATCCTGAGGCATTGTCTGACTCAGGTCATAATATTTCTGTGTGTTGTTATAGCCGTAAACCGCAGGTCCTATCAGCACTGCGAATATTATAAGGAATATCCACGAACGCTTTGTGATGAATTTTGCCACCTTGTCGAACTTCGGCATAAGCTGTTTGTGTCTTGTCTTTTCGATAGCCTTGTCAAATACAAGGATAAGTGACGGGAGGATAGTTACACAGCCGATAAGACCGAATACAACGCCCTTCGCCATTACGATACCGAGATCCGCACCGAGCGTAAAGCTCATAAAGCACATTGAAAGGAAGCCGGCAATTGTTGTGATAGAAGAACTTGCTACAGAAATGATACTGTTTGAAATGGCGTGTGCCATCGCACGTTCCTTATCGCCGTCAAATCTTACCTTCTGCTCGTTGTAGCTGTGCCAGAGGAATATCGAATAGTCCATCGTAACGCCAAGCTGCAGTATAGCGGAAAGTGCCTTTGTTATGTAGCTTATCTCGCCTAAGAAGTAGTTACTGCCTAAGTTGTAGAGAATAGCCATACCGATACTTACGAGGAAGATTATCGGGATAAGGAAAGAATCCATAAAGAGCATCATTACTACTACAGCAAGAACTACTGCGATAGCGACATATATCGGCTCTTCCTGCTCGCAAAGGTTTTTAAGGTCTGTTACCATTGCGGACATGCCCGAAACGAAGCACTGATTGTTCGTTACATCTCTTATCGTGTTGATAGCTTCCATTGTTTCATCGGCTGATGTCGATGTATCGAAGAATACCGCCATAACCGTTGAATGATCGGTGTTGAATGCGTCTTTTATCTTATCGGGAAGAATATCCATAGGTATTGAAACGTCTGCTATCGAATCATACCATATTACCGAATCAACGTGATCTACCGCTTCTATTTTTTCTTTAAGAGCGGAAACGTCCTTCGGCTCCATATCTTCCACAATTATCATACTGAATGCGCCCTTGCCGAAGTCATTCAGCAGAATGTCCTGACCCTGTATGGTTTCCATAGTGTCGGGCAGGTAATTGAGCATATCGTAATTTATTCTTGTAGCTATCATACCGAGTACCGAGGGTATCAGCAGTACGACCGCAACTATAAGAATGATTACTCTGTGCTTTGTTATCCATTTGCCAAGCTTAATCATCTTTGTCCTCCCTGTTGCTTGTTTCTACATAGATTTTGTCATCGGCGTGTACTTCTTTTTTTATAGCCTTGACTGTGTATGCGGCGATCCATATATTTGAAATGCCGTCCGCAAGCAATGTGATACCGAGCAGAACAGTAAGCGCTACCGCACTCTCAAAGGGATTTACGAGTAACAGTATTCCTATTCCGCCTGTAACTATTGCGCTGACAAGGATCAGCCACCAGCTTCTTACGCCGAAACGCTTTGCATCAACGGCTGTCTGTATCTTCATTATGCCGTCGATCATAAAATAAATGCCCATTATGACAGGCACCAGAGCCATTATATTACCCGGATGGATAATAACTACAAGTCCGAGCAGTATCGCTATGATACCGAATGCAAAGTCAAACTGGAACGCCAGCCCGTAGGGGTCGGCTGAAAAATATCCCGTGATTTTTACAATGCCGAATACTATAGCCGCTATTCCGAGCATATAGCATACCGCAAGCATTGAAATCTCCGGGAAAAGAATAAGTATAAGTCCTATGACCGCAATTGCGGCGCAAGTGGAAATATATGCTGCTTTTGCACGTTTGATAAATCTCATGATTTTCAGTCCTTTCTTTTTCTTTACAGCTATATTTTAACCCGCCGTGACGGTTTATACAACGGTCAATCCTGCGCCGCTGTTCAATTTTAGGGCAATCGGTATAAATTGACCGATTTTTAGGCAGATGCGACCTTTTGCCTAAAACTTGAATTTTTAACGGGAATGTTGTATAATTATAACCGTAAAATAGAAAGCAGGAGAAACCACAGGCTAAAACGGAGGTAATATGTCCGAACTTACCAAAAGAGCAATACAGGAATCGTTCAAAAAACTGCTGAGCAATCAGCCCTTAGATAAAATAACGGTAAAGAACATCACCGATGACTGCGGAGTGAACCGCAACACGTTCTATTATCATTACAGCGATATTTATCAGCTTCTCGAAGAAATCTTCCTTACTGAAGCACAGAAATCCGTAGAAAAGATGGAGGTCGGTCAGTCGTGGGAGGAAGGGCTCAAGACAGGACTTTGCTTCGTAAAGGAGAACAAGAAGCTTATATACCATGTATATAGCTCGCTTCACCGTGAAACTATCGAGCGTTATCTTTACAGCGTTTCACTTGACTTTGCCGGCAAATTCATTGATAACGTTTCGAAGACGCTGAAACTCAGCGTTTCCGACGATGACAAGAAGTTTATCGCATCATTCTATAAATACGCAATTGTCGGCATTGTCCTTGACTGGCTCGAGGGCGGTATGAAAAACGAGCCCGACGAGCTTATCGAAAGGATGTCCAAACTGCTCAGCGGCACTCTCAAGACCGTACTTGAAAACGCCGTAAAAAAGTAACAATCGCTTTTCGCACGGTCGGCAACATTGACAGTTAACGGTACTTACTTTCTTTATAAAATATTTATTCAGATTTTTCAACATATTTACCGTATTTCTTCTATCAATTATTGACTTTTTTGTGGAAGTATTGTATAATCAAAGCAGGATACTGTGCTATTCTTTCATAAGGTATAAAAATGTCGGCCTGCATTTTGATGCAGACTGTTTCGATAATAAGGGAGAAATTTATGAAGAAGATTATTGTAACATTTATTGCGACAATAACAGCGGCGCTTCTGCTCTGCTTTTCCGTAAGTGCGTTTGACAATAACGACTACGGCGGTGGCGGCGGTTACGACTACGGAGGCGACTATGGCGGCGGATATGGGTTACAAGGCGTAAAACTCGGTCATAACAAAGCGGTCAAAGTAGCTACCGCGGCGATGTCGACCCCGTTTCTGTTATAATAGGTATAGGCATCGTTGTTGTTATTATTATCATTTCGACAATCGGTGGAACTAAAAAGAAATCCGGCGGCGGCACAACACGTCCTTCATCAATGAACGGCGCAAACGTTGTACTGCCCAACAGAACCGAACAGATAGAAGGTATTATAAAACAGAAGGATCCCAACTTCTCCGCTTCCGACCTTATCACTTTCACAAAGCAGGTATACATAGATATTGAAAATGCCTGGTGCAAGCGTGATATGACCCCCGTAAGACCGGTTATGCACGAAAACCTTTACAACACCACCTGCAAGCAGGTACAGGCGAAGATAGAACAGGGCGTTGTTTACCACTACGAGAGCATCGCTATAGATACGGCTTACCTTACCTCGTATGAGCGTGATTCGCAGTTTGAATATGTAACAGCGTACCTCACCTCAAGAATGATAGATTATCAGGTGGACGAAAAGACAGGCAAGATCATAAGAGGCGACAAGACTACACGCTGGGTTCAGAAGTACAAGATGAAGTTTGTGCGTTCGCTCGGTGTCGAAACAAAGACGGAAACCGGCAAGATGACCGGACACAACTGCCCCAACTGCGGCGCGCCGCTTGAGATTTCTTCTTCCGGCGTATGCGAATACTGCGGCTCTGTTGTAACAACAGGTCAGTATTCATGGGTACTGACAGATTTCTCAGGTATAAGAAACGATACTGTAGACGACGGTATAAAGGGAGTATAATGTGGATATAACATCGTTCATTCTTTCAATATTAAGCTGGCTTGCTCCCCTTATAGTCATCGGTATCATCGTACTTGTCATTGTGTCGAAGGTGCGGAGCGCATCGCAGAAATATCTCGGTATGTCGCCGTCACAGGCAATGGAAATGATAAACAAGGGTGTCAAGGAGGAAGCTACCACTCCTAAGGGTATAACAGCCCTCAGCGAAATGTACGGTCCTGCCATCACCCGTGATTTCCCCGAAATAGGATACAAGGGCATGGAGGTCAAGGCAAGAAATGCAATAGTCGCAATTCTTAATGCCATAATGAACAAAAATGCCGAATCGCTTAAGGCAAGCGAATATACGCAGGATCTTATAAACAAGGTCAATAACCGTATAACCACCCTTAATGCGAACAACGAAAAAGAGATTTTCAATAATATAAAAATTCACCGTTGCGGAATCGCAAACTACCAGAACAGAAGCAAGGAAGCAACGGCAAGGTTTGAAATTTCTCTTCAGTATGAATATGCAAAGGTGTCGGAAGAAAAGGCAGACAGCGCAAAGCCTGCGCTTATGCAGACAGCGTACAGTGTAACGCTCGCTTACAAGCAGGATCTGCACGAACAGACGACAAGCATTGTATTTTCAAGCAACTGCCCCAACTGCGGCGCTCCCATTGATGCGTCTGCAAAGGGCAAGAAGTGTCCGTACTGCGGAAGCGGCATTACAGAAATTGCCGACCGTATATGGCTGGTCAACGATTTTAATTTAGTAAAATAAATTAAAAACTCAATACGAAAGGAAATATTACTATGGGACTTATTAAAGCAGCTGTAGGCGCACTATCAGGTACTCTCGGCGATACCTGGAAAGAGGCCATTCACTGCCCTGTTATCGGCAACGATACTGTTGTTGTTAACGGCGAGAAGATGCACAACGGTAATGCAAGAAGCAGTAACACAAAGGGAACAGACAACGTAATCAGCAACGGCTCGGCAATCATGGTTGAAGAAAACACCTGTATGCTGACCCTTGACAACGGCAAGATAACAAACGTTGTTACAGAACCCGGACGTTACATACTTGACAACTCGACAGCACCTTCGATCTTTGCAGGTCAGATAAAGGATTCGCTCAAGGATCTTATTTCAAGATTCACATACGGCGGAACACCTGCCACCGAGCAGAGAGTAATCTACATCAACCTTCAGAAACTGCCCGGAATCCCCTTCGGTACAGGAACACCCGTTCCCTATCCCGATCCCCGTTATAATACAACAGTAGAGCTGCGTTTCTACGGCACATTCGAGGTTCAGATACCCGATGCCGAGAATGCCTGCAAGTTCTACGCAGAAGTTCTCAGCAAGGGCGTAAACGCTCCTCAGGTCTACGTTAAGGACATTTTCAAGAACGAGCAGTACAAGAACGAGTTCATGCAGTCACTGATGGTAGCGTTAAACCAGCTTTCAGCAGAAGGCTACAGCTACAACCAGATCACGAGCCAGCTCAACAACCTTACCAACAAGACTAAGGACGAAACCGCTAACAACTGGGCACAGAGAGGTCTGATGCTCACAAATATCGGTCTTGGCCCTATCACGATCTCCGAAGAAACAAAAGAGCTTCTTAAGGATCGTCTTAAGGCTGATACAATGCTCGGCGGCGATGTTCAGCGTGCTATGATGACAGGTGCCGTTGCTCGTGGTATCGAAGCGGCAGGCTCAAATGAAAACGGTGCTATGATGGGCTTTATGGGTATGAATATGGCTATGAACGCAGGTAACAACGTTCTCGGCGGTATGCCTGCGGCTCCTCAGCAGACAACACCTCAGCAGCCGACTCCGGGCGGATGGAAATGCTCGTGCGGCGCTACAAACACAGGTGCATTCTGTTCTTCCTGCGGCGCTAAGAAGCCTGAGGCTTGGACCTGCTCATGCGGTCAGTCAAACACAGGCAAGTTCTGCGCTAACTGCGGCAAGAGCAAGGAAGGCGACGCTCCCGCCGCTCCCGCTCCTTCAAGCTGGACGTGCGAATGCGGCGCAACCAACACAGGCAAGTTCTGTGCTGAATGCGGCAAGTCAAAGCCTGCAGCTCCCAAGAAGTATAAGTGCGACAAGTGCGGCTGGGCACCTGCCGATCCGGAACATCCTCCGAAGTTCTGCCCCGAATGCGGCGACCCCTTCAACGAGGACGATCTGGTATAATAAACATAATAAACAAGCATTTACCCTCCCTCACGGGAGGGTTTTGTGCGGTTTGATCAAGATAATGAGTGTAGAACAATGAATACTGCGATAAGTTTTATAAAGAAAAATACAGTTATGGTGATAGCTTTACTGGCGGCGGTTATCACATCATTTATAGTTCCGCCCGACGAGAAATATCTCGATTATTTCGACTATAAGACGCTTGCCTGCCTTTTCAGCGTACTGGCAGTTGTATGCGCCCTTAAAAACGTACAGTTCTTTTATATTCTCGCCTGCAACATAGTAAAAAAATTCCGCAATATACGGCTTTGTACAGTGGTGCTTGTATGGGTCACCTTCATAGGCTCTATGCTGATTGCAAACGATATGGCTCTGCTGACCTTTCTTCCGCTGGGATACCTATGTACTGCATACCGCAGGCAAGGAACGCTATATGGCGTTCACGTTCATAATGCAGAATATCGCCGCTAATCTCGGCGGTATGCTCACCCCCTTCGGAAATCCCCAGAACCTTTATCTTTATTCAAAGTTCAATATTCCGATAGGCGAATTTACGCTGATAATGCTTCCGCCGTTTATCCTTGCCGTTGCAATGATAACGCTATGCTGTATTATCTTTGTAAAGCCTGAGCCGATAGAGCTTAAGTCCGCTCCCGAAAAAATCGACCGTAAACGCACAGCCGCTTATCTTTTCCTGTTCGCCATAGCTATAATTATCGTGTTCAACTTCATCCCATACTGGATAGGTATGATATTCATCACGCTGACGCTTGTCGTTATGGACAGAAAAGCACTCGCCGCAGTTGATTATCCGCTTTTGTTCACATTCGTATTTTTCTTTATTTTTGCCGGAAATATGGCAAGGATAGATGTGATAAAGAACCTGTTTTCATCCGCCCTTCAGCTTAACCCCCTGCTTTTCAGTGTGATTTCCTGCCAGTTTATAAGCAACGTTCCTTCGGCAATACTGCTCTCGCAGTTTACAAACGATTATCACAGCCTCTTGCTCGGAGTTAATATCGGCGGTGTCGGAACGCTGATAGCTTCACTCGCAAGCCTTATAACGCTCAGCAAATACAATTCGCTTTGTCCCGGCAAGTCAGGCAGATATATAGCTGAATTCTCCGCTTTCAATTTCAGCTTTCTTATTGTACTTACTCTATTCTGTTCGTTTCTCGTCTGAGCTTATGTAGTCGATCATCAGACACTCGTCAAGCATTTCGTCTGTAAAACTGCTGTTTGCGCTTTCGTACCGTCTGATGTTATCCTCCTTCATCCACTTCTCGATGGTAGGGTATACAGGCATATTCTGCCGCCCGTGCATATCAGCCCATTTATTGAAACGTTCAATATATCGCTCAACGTTGTCCGCACCGAAGCATTCGGTTAATTTTGCTTTGTATGCGGCGGCGGAGAGCGATTTTTTGTCGGTTTCGTCCGACAAAACGGCACTTACCTCATCAAAACTGCTCTTAACTGTGCTGTCCTTATCTGAACTTTCCTTGCCTGTGCCGTCATCTGACGGGCAGATGTCAGACGTTTGACTACATTTTGTTGCCACAGCTTTTTCCTGCCCGGCTGATTTCCTCTGCTCTGCCGCTTTTTCGGGATCGAGTATATACATCCCGTCAGCACGGACATAGAGCATGTCACGCTCATCTGAAAACGAGGTCTTTTTCATACGGTCAGAGCGTATGTGGTTATTTATCTTCCAGTGAGCAATTGCATATACACCTGACTCAAACGGGATAATAAAGCCGTTTTTGCACAGTGCTTCTATATCGCCTTCACTGCACCCCGTAAGCCTGCGTACATATCCGGCGCAGTTGACAAACCCTTCATCGTCCGCATACATTGAAAGCTGAAAGTACAGCACCTGTGCCGGCGATGGCAGATCTATAAATTTGTCGCTCCATAATACCTGCTTTGAAAACATCCGCTTTTCTGCCATTTTTACATTTCCCCTTTCTTATGGCACAAAAATAATCAACAATTTGTCGATATAGGTATTATAGCACTGTTTTCTTTGCTTGTCAACCCTATGTTGCAAAATTTGTTTGTTTAAGAGGATAATTTAACGCAATGTAGACAAAAAGAAACCGCAGGCTATGCCTGCGGTCAGTTTGTAGAAAACGTATTTTGTTTAAAGTGCTTCTGCTATATCATTCATCTCAGGCTATGATAGCAGGCTACCGATAGTTCTTTTTGTCGGATAGCACTTCTCGGGTTCGCTATTCGAATCAATGCACCTGTCAATATGAAAGAGGGAGACAACCAAAGGGATCAGGTACAAGTCTGAGCCTCGCTCACGCAAGGCTCGTGCACTCCGCTAAAGCTCCGCTGGACTTGACAGCCCCTCTCCCTGTCCCTTAGGTTTTCTCCCTCTTGCTCCCACTTTCCTTACCCATACCCACACCCCGTCGGGGTGTTGGCGAAACTCGTAAAACTGCCGAACATTGTATATCCTGTAAGTTCAGGAACGCTTAACGCTACACGTCCGCAGTTTAGTACATATATCTAAGGTTAGTAGCGTTTTTTTGAAAGGTTAATGTTAGCGCAGTTGCACAGATACACTCACGAAATTATTAACTACATCGTTATACTGAAATTACCGGCAACAAAGTTACTGCGTGAATAATTATACTGCCTGACAGGAATTAAGCATTGCCTTTGACAAACGGTACTGGCCTTACAAAAATGTAAGACGGACGCACTTATCGTAAGACGGATAAATGGCACACTTCCGTTATTTCAGCTATAATATTGTCATAGCTTAAAGGAGGTACAATATGAATTTACTTGAAGTAACGGGACTTAAAAAGGTCTACACACAGCGGCTCGGCGCAAAGCCGAATGTCGCACTGCGAAACGTCAGCTTCTCTGCCGCAAAGGGCGAATATATCGCTATTATGGGCGAAAGCGGCTCCGGCAAGACTACACTGCTCAACATCCTCGCAACGCTTGACAAGGCGACCGCAGGTGTTGTAATGCTCTCGGGAGTTGACATAACAAAGATAAAGGACAGCGACTCTGCGCTTTTCAGACGTGAGCATCTCGGATTTGTGTTTCAGGACTTCAACCTGCTCGATACATTCTCCGTGCGTGACAATATTTTTCTGCCGCTCGTGCTTATGGGCAAAAGCTACGATGAGATGAACTCAAGGCTTCTCCCTCTTGCCGCAAAACTCGGTATAAGCGACCTGCTCGACAGATACCCTTATGAAATATCAGGCGGTCAGAAGCAACGCACCGCTGTCGCCCGTGCGCTTATAACAAACCCCGATATTCTGCTTGCGGACGAGCCTACAGGCGCACTCGATTCAAAAGCGTCGGAGGAGCTTCTCAATCTGTTCGGTGAAATAAACCGTGACGGTCAGACTATCCTTATGGTAACACATTCGGTAAAGGCGGCAAGCAGTGCCTCACGGGTGCTTTTCATAAAGGACGGCGAGGTTTACCACCAGATATATAAGGGCGTTTCCGGAGCGGAAGAATTCTATGCAAAGATAAACGATACGCTGACGGTGCTTGTGGCAGGCGGTGACCGCAGATGAAAACACTGTTCTACCCGAAGCTAGCCGTGAACGGCATGAAGAAAAACAAACGGCTTTATCTGCCTTATATCCTTACCTTAGTTGCAATGGTGATGATGATGTACATCACGGCATACCTTGCAAGGAGCGAAAACATCGCAAACACAAACAGAGGCGTTTACGCACAGTGGTGTCTTTGGCTCGGAATAATCGTAATCAGCATTTTCTCCTTGATTTTTCTTTTCTACAGCTACTTTGTGCTTATCAAAAACCGTGGCAAAGAGTTCGGCTTATACAATATTCTCGGAATGAACAAACGTAACATAGCACGCATACTCCTTTGCGAAAGCCTTTTCACGCTTATTATATCGCTTCTTGGCGGACTTGCCGCAGGGATACTCCTGTCACGCCTTGCGGAGCTTTGCCTGTTCAGGCTTCTCGGCAATGAACCTATCGGTAATCTGTCTGTCGATGCAGGCGCAATAGCTATTACCGCCGCAGTATTCACAGCCATTACGATAATTCTTCTGCTGAGCGCCTTTGTCCGCATAGGCAGACTAAGCGCAATCAATCTGCTTCAAAGCGAAAAGCAGGGCGAAAAACCGCCGCGGGCAAACTTCGTATTTGCCTTATTCGGCTTGATACTGCTTGCTATCGCTTATTACATTGCCGTCATGACACAGGCGGGCATTGAAATTGTCGGGAATTTCTTCCTTGCGGTGCTTCTTGTAATAATCGGCACTTATATGCTCTTTGTCAGCGGCTCTGTCGCACTTTGCCGACTGCTGATGAAAAACAAAAGATATTACTACAAAGCGAATCACTTTGTATCCGTTTCCGGAATGACATACCGTATGAAAAGAAACGGCGCAGGACTGGCTTCTGTCTGCATTCTTTCAACTATGGTGCTTGTAATGCTTTCGTCCACGATAAGTCTTTTTTCGGGGATACAGACAATCACGTTTATCCGCAGCCGTGACATCTCGGTAACGCTCACTTACAACAGCTTTGAAGATAAGACGATACGCAATATTTCCGACCTGTGCGGCACAGCGCTTGACACGGCGAAAAGCAATGATCATAGCCCCGTAAATACTCTTTCGTATGATTATCTTGAAGTCGGCGGTTATTTTTCAGATAATACCGTCCACTTAGCCCCAGCGACAGATTCCGCAGATGTAAGCCAATCTGAAATAAAGGACTTTTTCTTCATCACGCTTGATGATTATAACAAAACGAGCGGCAGGCACGAAACGCTCTCCGAAGGCGAAATACTGACGGCAGGCTCCGACAGCACCGACGGCGAAATAATATTAGACGGCAAGAAATATAAGTCAAGGGCAGTTCCTATGCCGAAAAATATTTCCTACGGTGAAACGGTTTACAGCGTATTTTTCGTTATTCTCCCCGATAATAACACCCTTTACGATATATTCCTTCTGAACCGTAAGGCTTACGGCGAAAACGCATCGTGGTTAAAGCATTATTTCGGCTTTGACATTGACGGAAGCAACGCCGACAAGCAAGCCCTGTGCGACAGCCTCACGGACATTCTGGCAAAAAGCTCACGGAATATGGAGAATATCTTTCCCTTTGCCGAAAGCAGAACCGAAAACCTTGATGTGATGATAGCGACCTACGGCGGACTTCTCTTTCTCGGAATATTCTTAGGACTTGTCTTTATCTTTGCCACCGTGCTTATAATCTACTATAAGCAGGTTTCGGAGGGCTACGAGGACAGAGAACGCTTCGCAACGATGAGAAGCGTCGGAATGACGGAAAAGGAAATAAAGAAAAGCATAAACTCGCAGGTGCTGACTGTGTTCTTTGCTCCTCTTATCTTTGCAGGCATACACCTTACATTCGCCTTTCCGATAATACTTAAAGCTGTTAAAATGTTTGGCTTTGCCGACAGCACACTTCTTCTTATCGCAAACGTGATATGCTTTGCCGTATTTGCCCTGTTCTACATTTTCGCCTATAGAATAACCTCGGGAATTTACCTGAAGATTATAGGAAGAAAATAACCCGTTTAAAACCAATGCCCGCCCTCAACGGACGGGCATTCAGGCTGTCGATAAACCTTTGTGTTTTCTGAAAATGGGGTCGCAGGGGCGTAGCCCCCG